>RRZU010511171.1_pt1 | contig 12051 bp, 15 predicted proteins | sample 2165561 | NCBI WGS metagenome assembly RRZU01 (sample SAMN10456909, study PRJNA506462) | wastewater metagenome | isolation source: wastewater sludge | place: USA: Moscow, Idaho | reverse complement strand
TGTCTGCATTGCAAATAAAAGATAATTGAGAGCGATATTTCGAGGTTTCATCTTATGTACCACCGTAATCTGAAGGCATATAAGGCAACCAGCATAGCGGCTGATTTGGCGGTTGCCGACCCGCACCGTGTCATTCAACTGATGATGCAGGGATTTCTCGAGCGCTTGGCACAGGCCAAGGGGGCCATCGAACGGCAAGACATGGAGGCAAAGTCCCTCGCCGTCTCCAAGGCGCAGGGCTTGTTGCATGGGCTGCAAGATGCGCTCGATATGAGCCAGGGCGCCATCTCCGAAGACTTGCACGGCCTTTATGCTTATATGGATGAGCGGATCTGGGATGCCAGCCTGACACGGGATGTTGCCCCCCTCGATGAGGTCATGAACCTGATGGTGACGATCAAATCCGCCTGGGATCAGCTGCCCGAGGCAGAGAAACAGCAAGGGTTTCAGATGCGTCAGCAGCTGGGTGAGCTGTGAGCGCCGTGCTCGCCGCCCTCGACGCGGCGCTGCAGGACAATGTCAGCCTGATGGGAACGCTGCTGGAGCAACAGCAATATGACGAGGCCCTGCAGTGCATGGATGAGCGGCTGGCTCTGATAGACAGTCTGGTACGGCTGGCCAAGGCGGAGCCGGCGCAGCGACAGGCCGTCGCCACACTGGCGGCCGCCCACGCTATTGAGGACACGCGTCTGCAAGCCCTGGCTGCCAGTCATCACCAGATCGTATTCAAACTGCTAGCTCAAGTCGGTAAAGCCAACAAGGCTGGGCAAGCTTATCGCGTGAACAGCAAGGAGTTCTGATGTCAGTTAATTTGAATGCTACCCTGGCAAAAGCCGAACAGGAGGCACTGCGACTACAGCAGCAAGCCGAGCAGGAAGCGGCCATGGCTGTCGCACTGCCGCTGCGTTTTGAACAGAATATGGCGGCGTTTCGTCGATATATTCCCCATATCGCCGACATGTATGAGGCCTATCAGCCGGCCCGCCCGTTCAAATTATTCTGCACTGAAAATGGTCAGCCCAATCTGGCGTGGCTCGATGATGATGTTGCCGTTTACGGGGCCGAGCCCTATCTCATCTGTGAGACATTGGTGACCGAGTTCATGGAGAAGGGGGCCTTGTCCAAGTTCTCCTTTAGCCAAGAGGCCAATCCCCTGGGCTTTATGCATGTCGAGTACCTCAACAAGCTGAATGCCTATTTTGACGACATTTCTGCGAAAGAAACCTTGCTTGGTCATGTGCCTAGTGAGGCGCCCAGTGCCTTGGTATTCGGCGTCGGTCTCGGGTACCACCTTGGCTATCTCTATGAAAGGTGCAAGATTGGCACTCTCTTCCTGTTTGAGCCGGATCTGGATCTCTTTTACGCCTCTCTCTACTGCTTTGACTGGGCGCCCTTGCTCGATTACCTGCATCAGGAGAATTTGGGGCTGCAGATCTTGCTGGGACAGGATGAAGATATCATTGTCAAGGACTTCGCCTCGGCCATTCAAAGCCGAGGCTCCTTCTTGGTCGCTAATGCTTTTGTTATGTGGGGTTATCAGAACGAAAAGATAAGAAAGCTGATAGAGAAGGTGCAGCAGGAATATTATCTGTTGGTGATGGGATGGGGTTTTTTTGATGATAATATTATTTCCTTATCTCACACAGTAGCTAATATTGAGCGTTCAGTACCATTTATACAGAAGGGAAAGAAGTTACCAAGCAGATTTAAGCACACTCCAGTTTTCATTATTGGGAATGGTCCTTCTTTAGATGAATCACTAGATATAATTAAAGAAAACAAGGATGGAGCTATTCTTGTTGCTTGTGGCAGTGCCATTTCTGCACTACACAAAGTGGGAATTAAACCAGACATTTATGTTGCGATTGAACGAACGAAAATTGTCTATGATTTTCTAGTCAATCTAAATGACCCTGATTATCTCCAAGATATTCTTTTTTTTAGTGCAGATGTAATCCATCCAGATTGCGCCTCTTTATTCAAGAGCTCAGCATTTGTATTCAAACTGAGCGAGCCGGGAGTTAGGCTCTACCATAATTACTTTCCCCATGTGGGCTCTTACGTATCCCTTGGTGGGATAAATCCTTTGGTGGGGAATATCGGTATTGCTGCTCCCATCCATCTTGGTTTTAAAACGCTGTATCTGTTCGGTTTGGATAATGGCTATAAGCACAAGGGCCACCATCATTCTAAGTTCAGCTCGTACTATAACAATGAGGAGAATGCCTATGCTCTGGGGGAGATGATGTATGGCGATAGCTTATGGCAACGTGAAGGGAATTTTGGTGAGACTATTATAAGTAATGCCATGTTTGATACCTCAAGGTGGGTGATCGAGCAGGTGCTGGCCGCCAATGAAGACGTAAGCTGTTTCAATTGCAGTGATGGCGTCAAGATAGAGCGGGCGAAGGCCTTTCCGAGTGCAGATATAACTCTCTCTATACCGGTTGACAAGTCTGCTCTGCTTGGGGAAATAAGCACCTTTTGTGCACCAATTCCCTTGTCAAAGCAGAGTTTCGAGCCATTGCTGGATATCGAGTTCTTCAATATTTTCATTGACAAGATGGTGGTCGAATGGCAACAGGAATTTACGTCTCGTAATGAGATAAATCAGCTGATGTTACGCAATTTTGGCTATCTTTCCCAAATTGCCGCTACCCGACAACAGCATATTGCACAAGTTATGATTGGCTCGATGAACTATGTGTTTACTCTGCTGAGCTCCATTCTCTATTCGTTTGAAGGTGAAAAAGAAACACTCGTGCTGATGCAGCCAGCTATTGGTATCTGGCTTGAGTTTTTGGCAAAGGCAAAGGAGATGTATCCACAAGCGCTCGACAGCGTAGATATGATTGATGATCATCAGACAATGGATTTATTCAAGAAATGAAATTTTTATTTCTTCATGTTTTTAACTAACAACATTAATTTCTGTAAGTTTAATAACTATACTTATAATGCTTTAACGGTAAGAGGTAGCTATGGAATATCATGCTGATTTAAAAAATATAAATACGCCGTGTACGGAGCAGGAAGACTTCTGGACCGGTGAATTTGGCAATTCATACGTTTAACGCAATAAAGATGAACATCATTGTGTGGCCGATAATTTAGCATTTTTTAGCAAAGTGATAGCACGCACACAGAGGGTTAATAAAACTCTCGAGCTCGGCGCTAATGTAGGCCATTAATTTAATGGCTCTGAAGCACTTATTAACCAATGTGGAGTTTTAGGCTGTTGAGATAAATGAGAGGGCTGCATTGGCATTAAAACGTAATGTTCTAGATGTTGATATATACCAAAAATCAATAGTTGATTTCACTTCTAATGAAGTCTGGGATTTTTTTACAAAAGGGGTGTTGATCCATATCAATCCAAATCAACTACCTAAAGTGTATGAGTTAATGTATCAGAAGTCATCTCGATATATACTTATCGCCGAATATTATAATCAGACACCAATTGAGATTACTTATCGAGGGCACTCTGGAAAACTTTTCAAAAGAGATTTTGCAGGGGAAATGTTGACGCAATTTCCAGATTTATCGTTGGTTGATTATGGCTTTATGTATCATGGGGACACGAAATTCCCTCAAGATGATATCACTTGGTTCTTGCTTGAAAAATAGAATGTAGTCTTTAAAAATAAAATACGAAGAAAAATACAAAAAAGACCCAGCAAAATACAAACTGGGTCTTTTAGTTTAGATTGGCTTATATGCAATAATATCCCAGCTTGCAAAATGGTGGTTATTTTTTGGTAATATGGATACTCTTTCTTTATGTTCCAGTCGCTCAATAATAAAGCCGGCATCTGTAAATAATTCAATTATATGTTCTTTATCACTAAAATGTACTTGACCTACCCCTGAAAATTGACTCTTGTGAGGAAGGTCTATTTTTGTGTAGCTATCGATAGCACGACCCTTTTCAAAGTCACTATGTTGTGTGGAGAACCAGTCTATACCAATGAATTTTCCTCCTGGTTTGAGATATATAATGACAGATTCAAGAATTTTCTTTATAGCGAAAGTGTCGTTATGGGTAATAGATGCCCTGTCGATTACAAGATCAAAATAGTTATCAAATTCGGAGTGATGTACTTTTGAAAAATCGCTCGTTATAATTTTTCCCTTCAGCTGTGGGTAGGTTTCAAGGAGTTTGGCTGTAATAATCTGACTACCATCAACGCCATAATAACTACAATCTAGTGCAAGAAACAATGGAATATTAGCGCCGGCACCACAGCCCAGTTCCAGTACGCGTTGATAGCCATCTTTAGGATTTGCATATCTATATACGCACGATACAAGATCACTCCATGGCCAGATGCTCATATGAGAGTTGTTTTTGTATGCTTCATTCCATTCATTAGAATATGCCATTGAACAAGCCTTTATTTAACGTTGAACCAGTAATCAACAATACCCATGAAAGGGATAAATGAACCAAACAATTGTGGGTAGGGCGTTGGCTCAAAGTAATGATAATCCAATTTTATCCCATTCGAGGTGAAATCATTTTCTTCCAGATAGTTCTTTCCCATAGGGCCAGAAAGATAAGTCGTTGCACCGACTTCTTGGCAGATATCTAAGATAAGATCTGACTTTTTTGATGAAATACTTAGTGATGAAGATCTAACTATTTTCGTTTTAATCTGTAGCTCATCTAGCCAAAATAATAGATGATTAAAACAAAGATCGGCAAGAAGAGTCTCATCATTGTTATAGAGTTTAGATATTTTTGCATATTTATCATGAAACGCAACACTTTTTGAGTAACTACTTTTGATGGACATTAAGTGACTTTTTCGCCAGTCTACATCTCTTACGATTTCAGTATCTAATAGACTCTTGCTTAAGTGTCCCTTTTTTTTGACAGGTATAGTTAACCAGTATGGACCATTGGCACCCTTTATTAAATTTCGGTTGGTAAAACTATTCTTCTCAAATTGCACAGTGTCGAGAAATATAAATAAGTCGCTCTTCTTGATACGTTCTATGTATCCTAGCCAAGGTAGATATGCGGGTTGATGGATGCTGATGATCATATTTTTAGTGCCTTCGAACAGACAGAGATAATTTTATTTACGTCATTATCTGAAAGGGAAGGGTAGATCGGTATGGATAGTGTTTTTTTGCTTAAGTCAGCTGCATTAGGCACCAATGTATTTGTAGTAAGCAGTTCATCCTCTGTGACTGGCACGATGGATTTGATGCCACTTTCAAGTAAAGCATTTTGACAAGATATGACCTTTGCGCTATCAGTAAAAATCACAGCTCTAAACCTAACCGGTTTCACATCTTGGCTTATGCTGTCAATAACAGGGAGGCCTGCTTCCTGATATTTTTCAAATATACTAGCGCGACGAAAAATAAATTCAGGTAGTTTTTTTAATTGCTCTCGAGCAATTGCAGCCTGAATATCGGTCATTTGAAAATTAAACCTTGGTATGGTATCGACAATTGAGTCGTAATCCCTTATTTTTCTTGCTAGATCGGAAATGTCTCTATTCTTTGATATTATTATTCCACCTTGCCCACCACTTGTTATTATTTTAGTTGCGCCGAGAGAAAACACACCGATACCTCCGAAAAGACCTACTTGTATATTTTTTATCGTAGCGCCAAGGGCTTGTGCAGCATCTTCAACTAAAAAATAGCTTCGTTTTTTTTCCACGTTCAAATCTGGCAGGCCAAACATATGGGCTATGATGTAAATATCCGCATTGCTTTTTTTTAATGAGGCATTTACTGATACTTCTTCTATATCCAAAAAATTGGGTATACCACCAGATAACTGTATCGCATTAAATATGGAGCGGCAAGAGTAGGCAGAGGCAGATACATATCTATTTTTTGCTCTTGCTATCGCCAATGAAATATAAAGCGCTGCAGAGCCACTACTGACAGCGACAATATTTTCTGCTGGTAAGTTTATATAGTTACCAAACTCATGCTCTAGGGATAAGACCTCTTCGCCTTGTGCAACCCACCCGGATGCTATTACTCTAGCGGCTGCTTGAGACTCCTCATGACCAAGTGTCGGCCTATTATGTGGGATCATTTTTTATGATCTCCTCCAAATAGTAGCCTTCCTTTACAATCATGGGATTACCAATTACTAATGAATATGGTGGTATATGGCCAGCGTCAACAATAGTGCCGGCAGCAATAACAGAATGATGCCCTATATAGACACCACCTTTTATTACGCAATGGGATCCCACAAAGACATTATTTTCCAAGACAATATCTTTTCTATCAATAGACTTTGCTAGCTCAATGCACTTCAAGTGAGAATCTGCGCAGTTAATAGTAACAAAGGATGCAATATCGCAGTGAGCACCAATCACAACGTTAGCACCTGTAGCATTAACTTCGCTAAAGGCACCAATATAAACATTTTCTCCAATTTCAGGAGTGCCTAATATCCATACTAATGGATGGTAAGGATTTTCTTTAAAAGTAGTCAAATCATAAAAATGCTGCTTGTATTCATCTTGCTTCATCATGATATGTCTTCCCAAGAAAGTAATGTGCCCTTCTGAAGACTGTGTTTTGCCACTCTCCCCAGCACATCGTCGAGGTGAATTGGTGGTAGCCCATTACCAGGTCTGCGCAATCCGATGTTTATATTACTGAATATCTCACCAGGTGTAATATCTTTTAATACGGTGATACTTCGGCGAGCCAATACTTTCATATCTTGCTCTGCAATCGTAGGTCTTATAAGAGGAGAGCCAAGCATCAGGTGTGCGTCTCTGATCGCAGATATCCATTTTCGAGCCCCGTTGGGATCTTCTGAAAACCAATGGTCTGGACCAGGTAATTGATGATCGAGTGTGAAGTGCTTCTCGAATACCACAGCGCCTAAACCATATGCAATTGCTGCAGCCAAGGGCCCTTGGGTATGATCTGAAAATCCCAATACTAAATTTGGGAACGCTGCCGCTAGAGTTTTTAATTTACTCAGATTTACATCAGCTACTGGTGTCGGGTATTGAGATGTACATAGCATCAATACGACAGGTTTACCTTCCATTGCACCTGTAACATCAAGAGCCTGATAAACTTCCCCAAGATTAGCCATTCCACAAGAGATGAGAAGTGGTAATCCAGTGGCACTATACTGCTTAAGTAAGGGAATATTGGTAAAGTCATCAGAACCTACTTTTAGCGCAGAAACACCTAGTTGAAGTAGCAACTCCATATCAGTAACATTTTGCGGTGTAGATAAAAAAGTTATCTTTTTCTCGTCGCAGAAATTTTTTATGCTATGCCATTCTGCTACTGAAAACTCATAGCGACGAAACATATCCAGCATCGACTCAGTAACTTTTTTACCTTGCGAGCTGTAGGTAAAGAGTAACTCTGGATCGCCGACAAATTCATCAGCTTTGAAGGTTTGAAATTTAATAGCATTGGCACCCGCCGATTTAGCGACAGATATCATTTTTTTTGCGATATTTATATCACCATTATGATTAATCCCTGCCTCAAGTATGATATACGGCTCCCTATTCTCTACCGGTTTGTTAGAAAATAGAGTGTTGATATCAACTGTCATTTCATCTTCTCCAGAGTAGATATAATAGATGACGCAACATAGCTTGCTCCGTTACCATCGGTAATCGACATAGCCGCTATGGACATATTATTTATTAGGTTGGGGTCAAGGCGCTCAACTGCGGTACGATAATCTGTGGCAGTAAGGTTATCTACCATACCTAAATTAATTACTGCACCCAATTCATGTAGTGTTGCTGCAATAGGGACCTGGTTATCCGCCTGAGTGCTGATTAATGCAGGTAGCCCCATACAGCAACGTTCCCAGGACGCACTCCCTCCAGCACCTATAGCAAGGTCTGCATCGAGCATCAGCCTAGCCATATGTGGAGTCTGTATATGCAGAGTAGAGTGTGTTGAACTACATAACTTTAATAACCGGCTTCGATGTGGATTGTTGCCACCAATAACGACATCTATTTTAAAGTTTTTATTTGCAGCCAATACCCCTAGCAGAGCTTTTTCCGTTTCATTATCTGGATCTGTGCCACCAAAGAAAATAATTATTTTTTCCAGCTTGCTTCTTGTCTTTACACGATGTCTGAGGTGTTGGAAGGATTCAGACAATAGGGCATAGCGAGGTCCGAAGAAGTAGACACAATCTTTAGAGATATTATCCACATAGAAATTTTCACTTTTAATGACATTCTGGTCTAGAAGAAACTGGCTGCAATGGGAACGGAAAATATCATCTATTGCCAGTAACGAAATGTCGGATGAAATAATTACTTCTTCCCAATCCATACCCAGCTGGTAATGATCGACTACCACAAGTTTCGTGGAGGTCGATAGGTTAGATAACGTAGCATAAGCATCAGCTTGCTCGCATTCACCAAGAGAATGTAGAGGTGAGGAGGTCAATACTCTATATTCATGCCCCTTTCTAACCACCTCCTCATAGAGTGCATCCCCATTAGGGGAAAAAATAAAGACAGATTTTTTACCTAATTTCTTAAATGCGTCAGCAAGTGCAAGGCAGCGCATAACATGCCCATATCCTAAGCTTATTGATGCATCGGTACGGAATACAATCATTAGGCACCTAATATGTGACGGCCAAGCATGAAGGCCTCAGCATAATGATATCCTACAGAGGCCCCTCGCCATTTTGCTAAGTATTCTACAGCTTCAAGTGATCGAGGATGCGGGTAGGAGCGCATCTCTGAAGCATATGCTTCGAGAGCCAGCTTTTTTTTCTGCCAGTGTGACGTAATGTCGACGAACCAATTGGGTGAGAAGGGATAAGCAGATGCCGCAGGGCGCCATTCTGTACTTGATGCAATTTCAAAAAAGAGAACTGTTTGGAGTTTTCTTCCGGGCAAGGGGCGGGTTGCTGCGATAACGGCATCATGTATTACTCTATGATCTATGTTAACATCACCAACATGATGGGTATAAACAATATCTGGTTGCCATTCATTTATCTCGGTTTCGACAACTTTAATGACATCAAGCAGATCGACACTATCCATCCTGTTATCTGGGAAGTCTAGTAAGTTGAGTCTCTTTACACCTAAAATGCTATTTGCCATCTGTGCAGCGCTATTTAGCTCAGTTAACTCCGTCATTACCACCGAGCGTTCCCGTTTGGAGAGTCTAGAAGTTGCACCTTCAGCCATAATAAGAACCGATACTTGGTCGCCTCGCTCGCTATGGTTAGCAATTGTTGCTCCGCATCCCAAAACTTCATCATCAGGGTGTGCGGCAACGACAAGCACTTTTCGAGAGGATGTTGTCATACGATAAGACCTTGCTGTTTTTGAAGTTGCCACATCAGTTCAGCCTGATGCCAATCCTCAAGTGTATCGATATCTACAACCAGATGACGTGGTAATATCAGTGGTGTAGCTAGACGGCCGAACAAAACATTACTCTCAAGCCAAGCATATTGGGTACCCCAATAAAATTGTCCAGCGTCATGTAAAACCAAAGGGAGGTCCTGAGAGCGGGTGGGAAAGTGTTCGGGGAAAAGCATTTCGACACCATCACCAGATCGTACAAATCCTCTGTAAGGAGAATAATCAAACGTACTGGCACTAAAAACAAAATGCTGATGGCTCTCCTCAAGCATCTTTAGGCCAGTGCGTAGATCATCTGCACGCACGAAAGGTGCTGTTGCATAAAGACAGCACACAGAACCGAGTTGCCATCCTTGTGAGATGGCCCAGTTGATGGCGTGTGCGATCACTTCTTGGGTTCCAGCATGGTCATCTGCCAATTCCGGAGGACGGATAAATGGCACACTGGCCCCATGTTTGTGGGCCACCTCTGCGATCTGCTCATCATCGGTTGAGACGATGATTTGATCAAAACAGCCCGCGTCCTGTGCAGCCCTAATTGAATGCACAATCATAGGGACACCAGCAAAAGGACGGATATTCTTACCCGGAATGCGTTTGCTGCCTCCCCGCGCAGGGATGATGGCCAGGATCTGTGATGTGGTCATAGGAGTTTCCATGTCATCGAGGTCGGGCTGTCGAGAGTGATACACACTATTTTATGACTAGCGGGCCAAGCGTTGTATAGCTTGGATCACGTGGCTCTGCTCTTCGTCACTCAGAGTGAAATAGAGAGGCAAAGAGAGACAATGCTGATAATAACGCTCTGCTACCGGACATGATCCTGTTTTGTCTCCATATTGCTCACGGTACCAAGGATGATGATAAACAGGAATATAGTGAACTTGAGTGCCAATGCCGTCAGCCATCAATGAATCCATGACCTGGCTGCGACTCTTACCAATAGCTGCATAATCTATCTCTACCACATAGAGATGGAAACAAGAGGAAAACCCCTCCATTTCCTTGGGGGTCTTCAGCCAGGGAAGTTCTGCCAGTGCCTGGTTATATTGCGCTACCAGGGTACGACGGCGCGCCTTGAACAGGTCTAGGCGTTGTAACTGGCTTAAGCCCAAAGCCGCCTGCATGTCAGTCATGCGGTAATGCCAGCCAAGCGTCTGCATCTCGTGATACCAGGGCCCCGCTTGTTGGCTGAGGAGAGCAGGATCTTTGGTAATGCCATGGCTGCGTAGCAGCAACATGCGCTGATACAACACAGGATCATTGGTCATCACGGCCCCTCCCTCACCACTGGTGATCGTTTTGACTGGATGGAATGAGAACACTGTTGCATCCGAAAACAGGCAATTGCCCACCGGACTGCCGTCGGAATAGCGGGAACCAATTGCATGGGCCGCATCTTCGATGATCTTTAGACCATGCTTTTTTGCGATGAGGGAAAGAGCCGGCATGTCCGCAGGTTGGCCTGCAAAATGGACGGGGCTGAGTAATCGAGTAGCTGGAGTAATACGGGCCGATACTGAGCTTGGGGATAGGTTATAGCTGATGGGGTCTATATCGGCGAATACAGGCTTGATACCACAGTAAGCCATGCTATTGGCCGTAGCGGCAAAGGTATTGGGTGTAGTTATGCCTTCACTACCCTCGGGCAATTCCATTGCTGCGACCGCCAGATGCAAGGCCGCTGTACCGCTTGCGACCACCAGACAATACCTGGCCCCTGTGTAGGCACAGAGTGCCTGTTCGAATTCGGCGACTTTCGGGCCTTGAGTCAAGAAGTCGGAGCTTAGTACTGCATTGACTGCGGCAATATCTGCCGTCGAAATGTCCTGTTTACCATAGGGGATCATTCGGCCAATACCTCCTTGTTGAGCTGCTGCAACTCACTCTGGGACATGAAGACGGGATTATTGAGAGAGTTGTATTCAAATCCTATAGGCACGCTGCAACCTTGCTCTCCTATGGCATTGACAGAGAAGTCATCGCTACGGTGATTGAAGGTGATGCTGGGGGCGATGACGTAATAGTCATTGAACTCATAGGTATGGTAGGAGTCATCGGCCGGGCACATCACCTCGTGCAGCTTCTCGCCCGGGCGGATGCCGATGATCTCCTGGGGCAGCTCGGGTGCCATGGCGCTGGCGAGATCCGTGATGCGAACGGACGGGATCTTGGGAACGAACACTTCCCCCCCCTTCATGCGGGCGAAGTTGGTCAGCACGAACTCCACCCCCTGTTGCAGGGTGAGCCAGAAGCGAGTCATCTCCCCATGGGTGATGGGCAGGCGGCTGGCCCCCTCCTTGATCAGGCGGTCGAAGAAAGGCACCACAGAGCCGCGGGATCCCACCACGTTGCCGTAACGCACCACTGAGAAGATGGTCGGATGCTTGCCCGCCATATTATTGGCGGCCACGAACAGCTTGTCGGAGCAGAGCTTGGTGGCGCCATAGAGGTTGACCGGGTTGGCGGCCTTGTCGGTGGAGAGGGCTATCACCTTCTCGACCCCGTTGTTGAGCGCCGCCTTGATTACGTTTTCGGCGCCCCCGACGTTGGTCTTGATGCACTCCATGGGGTTGTACTCGGCGGCCGGCACCTGCTTGAGGGCGGCGGCATGGACCACGAAGTCCACGCCGTGCATGGCCATGTTGAGCCGCTCGGCATCGCGCACATCGCCGATGAAGTA
>RRZU011893707.1_pt1 | contig 12055 bp, 6 predicted proteins | sample 2165561 | NCBI WGS metagenome assembly RRZU01 (sample SAMN10456909, study PRJNA506462) | wastewater metagenome | isolation source: wastewater sludge | place: USA: Moscow, Idaho | reverse complement strand
CGCCGTCCATGGCGCATAACACCTTGCCCAGCCATCCATGGCTGGGCATTTCTGTGTTTCATGTGCATAATTCTACAGTATCTAAACAGCTTCGCTAGTCGCTTACATGAGGGTGTGCCATCCCCCCGGCTGCGTTCCCGGTCTCCCGGTTTTCTTACGCTGTGACTAGATGTTCATTTGTGGTTAGCTAATATTTCTTTCATCTTTTTGCACTTCGGCCTAATACAATTCCACCATATCGCTTGGCATTCTCAGATCACCTCTAGGAGATAATGAAACAGTTCCCACCTTTGGTCCGTCAGGTATGCATGAACGCTTAAACTGCTGCTGCCTGAAACGCGTAAAGAATGTTTCCAGAGTCTTTTCTATTTCACCCTTACTTACATTTGCAAAAGCAATCTCTGCAAGTTTTAATATCCGATCCCGGCTTTCTCCATTACGCAGAAAATGATAAAGGAAGAAGTCATGAAGGTCATATTTGCCGATGCTCTCCTCTGTTTTCTGTGCTATGTTACCGTCTTTATCCGGCGGCAGTAGTTCAGGAGAAATAGGCAGGTCTGCTATTTCGCAAAGCACATTTTTCATTTCATCCGTTGACGCGCACTCGCTGGCATAAGCCTGTACAATGTATTTAACAAGTGTCTTTGGTACACTGCAGTTCACGGCATAATTGCTCATATGGTCACCGTTGTAGGTGCACCAGCCAAGTGCAAGCTCTGACATATCACCTGTACCGATTACAAGTCCGTCTACCATGTTTGCATAATCGAATAATACTTGCGTACGCTCTCTGGCCTGAATGTTTTCATATGTCACGTCAAAAACATCATCCGGATGTCCTATATCCTTCATGTGCTGTCTGCATGCAGCCTCAATATTAACTTCCACGGCTGTCACTCCAAATTCTTCCATAAGCCTGTCAGCAATTGTCTTTGTAGTAGATGTAGTTCCAAATCCTGGCATTGTAATACCATAGATATTTCTCTTCGGAATGCCAAGTGCTTCAAATGCATCACAGCATACCAAAAGTGCAAGTGTGCTGTCCAGACCGCCGGATATTCCAAGAACAACATTTTTTATTCCGGTGGATATGAGTCTCTGTTCCAGACCTTTTGCCTGAAGCGACAAAATCTCCATGCAGCGGTTTTTTCGGTTGTTTTTATCACTTGGTACAAACGGATACGGATTAACTTTCTTTGGCCATATTTGATAATCCTTCATCCGGTTTTCACCATTTAAAATTACTTTTATCACATCCGGCACATCAGCCCATGAATCGCTGTTGTATCTGTGGCGGTCATTCATGCAGCGATCAATATCTATCTCACTTATCACAAAACCAGAGCTCATCACATCATCTTCTGATACCTTTTTATTCATACGTTTTGAATAATCTGACGTCTCACCAGCTATTCTGCCATTATCAGCTATGATGCAGTGGCCGGAAAATACCAGATCCGTGCTGCTCTCTCCTGCACCGCTTGACGCATACACGTATCCGGCACGGCATCTTCCTGACTGCATCGCCACAAGACTGCGCCTGTATTCTCTTTTTCCGATTACGTCATTGCTTGCTGATGGATTTATAATGATATTTGCACCGGCTTTGCAAAGCTCCCCGCTCGGAGGCGCACTTACCCATAAATCTTCACAAATCTCAGTACCGACAATTGCGCCTCTCAGATCCTTGATAATAATATTCGGAGAAAAAGGTACTGTTGGCCTGTTTGCGACATAATTTAAAGTAATCTCATCTGATAATCTCTTGTCTGCGCTTGTAAACCAGCGTTTCTCATAAAATTCACCATAGTTGGGAATATATGTTTTTGGCACAATTCCAACAATTTCTCCGCTGTGTACATATGCAGCACAGTTGAAAAGTCTGCCAGCTTCATCTTCTATCGGCAGTCCCACGCATACAAGGATGCTTAAATCCTGCAATGCTGTTTTAATCCTGTCCAGTTCTTGCTGAGCCTGCGCGAGCAGTTCTTTTCTCAAAAACATGTCTGCACAGCTATATCCCGTAATACACAGCTCCGGAAAAACCACAAGCTGCACATCCTTTTTTGCAAGTGACTCTGCAATGTGTATGATATTGTCAGCATTGTTCACGCAGTCCCCGAGATAAATCTCAGGGGACGATGCGGCAACACGGTAAAATCCTGTATTCATGACATTTCCTCCTAGCGGTCATTTTTCATCCTGTAATCAATGCAGCGGTTTAAGTAATCCACATAATCCGGATTTTTGCACATCCCCTTGCCGGGTGTATCAGAAATCTTCGCTACATCCATACCATTGCATATTGTGGTTTTCATGACAATATTGAGTGCAGGAACATCTGTATCATTGCTTAAGTATGTGCCAATACCGAAAGCTACATTTGTTTCCTTGCAGAAATGTCTGTAGAGCTTGTCAGCACGCTCAAAATCAAGACTGTCGCTGAATAAAAGTGTCTTTGTTTTTGGGTCAATTCCAAGGCTCTTGTAATGAGCAATCATCTTTTCACCCCACTCATACGGGTCTCCGCTGTCATGACGCACTCCTGAGAAAAGTGTCGCATAGGTCAGCTGGAAATCACGCAGGAAACAGTCTGTTGTGATTGTGTCAGTAAGCGCAATACCGTTTAATACTCCATACTCCTTGATCCATGCATCGAGAGCATACCAGTTTGAATATGCCGGATTGTGCCTGTGATTGCCCTGTCCTGTGCACATAATCCACTCATGAGCCATGGTGCCTACAGGTGTAAGTCCGTACTTCTTTGCAAGATACACATTTGATGTGCCGACAAACTTTGATGAACTGTGCAGGGTGTCGTTTAAATGTGCGAACTTCTGCACTGCAAGCTCCTGCGCTTCAGCAGAAAGTCTTCTTCTGAGACCAAACTCTGAGAATGTACCCGCGTACCAGTGTCCGTTCTTTAAATTCTCATACTTTGCATCCAAACGCTTCTTAAAGCTGTCAAGCAGCTTATCATAGTCATATGCCATTCTGAAATACACTTCATTTACAATGGCAAGTGTCGGAATCTCATACATTGAAGTGTTAAGCCATGTTCCTTTTGCCTCGATAGACAAGCCACAAGGTGCATCTGTTCCTATCTCAAAATCCTCAAAACGCGGCTGCCAGAGACGAAGAAAATCAACATAAGAGCCTTTGATCCATTTGATATTGTCAAGATATGCAAGCTCATCCTCTGTAAACCGAAGCTTACAGAAAGCCTTAATCTGTTCTGTTATCTCCTGCACCATTTTCTGTGTAAAATGCACATCTTCATTTCTGCACTTGAATGTCCATGTGGTCTTGTAATCCGTAAACTGATGGAATATTGTCTGACCCATGCTGAATTTATACATATCAGTCTCTAAAAGACTTGTGATTATCTGGTTTAATTTCATAATATTCTCCTCCCATTTCTTACACTATTAGTATGTCAGAAACATTTTTAATAAATGGCTTTCTATATAATATTGACCTGAATCATTTTCATTGCTTCTATTGCTGTCTTATGACTTTCAGGCGTTACGCAGGCACAGGCATTTTCTATCACGGACACCTCTGCATCTTTACAGAACGTCTTTGCAATCGCTACGTTGCTGATTACGCATATTCCCGTGCAGAATCCGCAGAAATAAATCTCTGTATCGCTGTTGTCATATCCCGCAAGCAGTTCGCCAAGCTCTTTGCTGCCAAACGTCGGCTTGTCAATATAAGTCATATCATCACAGTCAACTCCACGCTCCTTCATTGCTGCTTTAAGACGAGCGTCTACTTCCCATCCGTTTGTCCCTTTAATACAGTGAGCTACCGGAAGCTTTCTTCCCTCCTGAGTATTCAGATAGTTTTCATCATGCGTATCCCTTGTGAATATCACGTCATCATATTTTCCTGACCTGATTTCATCTGCAATAACATTTGTTGCCACGTTACACTCCTTGTTTCCAAGAACTCCTGTAATAAAGTCATTCTGTGCATCCACTACTACTAAAATTTTCTTTGCCATAATCATTTCCTCCTACATCATATAATCATCATTTGTTGCATCCATAAGGATTTTTCCAAGCTGCTTTAAATCCTTCCACATCCATCGCGGAACCAGATCCCTGACTTTGTCATAATCTTTCTTATACAGCAAATCTCTGATCATTGTACTTGAAATCTCAATATCGCTTCTGCCAAGGTTTCTGATGGTCACATTCTTTAAAATATCATCTGTAAACCAGTTTTCCGCAATCTTCGGGTCGTCGTTGTAATAGAATGTAAAGCTTTTCTCTCCAATTTCATTAGCTATGTTGTAATAGAAGAAAGAACCCCATTCCTTTACATATTGAGCTGCATCCTCCATGCTCCAGTCTGATAATGTCATAACCTTTACATCTGCACCGCTTAAATCCTCTTCCTGCAGTACGTTTTCAACAAGTCTTTTTCTGTATTCGATTGGAAACGGATTTCTCTTTGTATAGCTTTTGTTTGCACTGCCTATCACAACAAGCAGATTTTCGCACTCCGATGCGGCCTGTTTTATCATGTTCAGGTGTCCGTTATGGAATGGCTGTGCCCTTGTGAGCATCACACCGTTTTTATATTTCTTCTGCACTTTAACCAGTTTACGTTCATCCATGTTAAGGTCAACATATCTGTACACAGCAGCCGGTTTTCTTCCGACAATAGGTCTCTGCGACCTGTCAAGTGAAACAAGCTGTCCTGCAATCTTCTCACGGAACACCTTTGGATGAACTTCCTTTCCTGAAAGAACCTCAAACACCTTAAGCAGGTCCGGAATGGTAAACTCACGCGGCACAAGGTTAAACATAATGCCTGTATACTCAGCCTTATTCCTTATCCTCATAAGTCCTTCCAGTATAATCTGGTCATGGTCAAAAGCAAGCTTTTCGTCTGATACGCTGACCGGAACAAAGTTTTCCACTGTGATTACACCATTTTTAAATTTCTCAGACCTGAGGGAGTATTCAATTTTAATCAAGTCGTTTGCAAACTCAAGTTTTTCATCTGCAAATTTCACATCGAACCATCTGGCATCCTTTGCGTCATCACCTGCAACGGCAGACTGCTCATATCCATATGGAAGCAGTGCAATGTATGCAATATCAATAATTCTCATACGAGGGTCCCTGTCCGGCTGGCTCATGGTATAGAGCTGCTCAAGATAAATGTCTGTAAGACCTGTTTCCTCTTTAAGCTCCCTGCACGCTGCTTCATATGCTGATTCCTTTATGTTAATAAATCCGCCTGGAAGCGCCCATTTGTCTATCTCCGGATGAGCCTTTCTCTTTATCAGAAGCACCTGCATACAGCTTAAGTCTTCCTTCATACGAAGCACCATCATGTCAACTGTAACCGATGGTCTGTCATAATCGCCCGGCTTATATTCTGCTAAAAACTCCCGTTCTGTTAATCCATTTACATCTACTTTATTCATGTGTTTAACTCCTATAATTACTTTCTGCGTTTCTTATATTTACTTTATGTGCTTATTATAGTAACTCTTAGTAACTATGTCAAGTGCTTTATAGAATTAAATATAATTTTTGCAAATTTATTATGCTTCCACAACCTGTCTGCAGGAGATGCTAATATATAAGCTCAAAAAAAGGGGATGTGAAAAAACTCGATTGAGTTTTTTCACATCCTCTTCCATTTTCTGTGTTTCATGTGCATAAATCTACAGTATCTAAACAGCTTCGCTATACATCAGGCAATTTCTTCGGAGTTACGCTTTATCTGATTCACTATCTCCATTATCTGTTTTGCGGTACTCATATCATCTTTGAAAAGAGTTGTGATACTTCCAACTGATTTAAATGGTTCACCCATCAATACTTTATTATCTTCGATATTTCCATTTGCTACTATATAGTCCACTATCAGATTTACGAATCTCATCTGATTTATGTTCAAGCGCTCTTCTGACATAAAACAACTGAAGGCTTCGTTTACTGCCGCTCTATCTACACCGACTATTTTTCGTACTAATCTGCCTATCGGTGTCTCTCCGTATTCCTTTATATAATCTTCCTTTGAACCAAGCTCAGTCCACAGAATTCGTTCCAATTCCCTTAGATCCGTTTCTGTCAGCTTTTTGTTGTTTTTCAGCTTATACACTGACAATTTGTCACTATGCTCTTTCAGGTAAAATTCGACTTTTTTACGATAATTTTTCAAGTCATTTCCGCCATATAAAGGTTCACCCGGTGTACCATCTGTTATAGAGTCCGTGAAATTTGTATAGTATATTGGCCGTACCTGTCTGTCAAGGTACTGCAACAGACCTCTTAAAGCTTCTCTTACTGTATCAAGCTCTATTATAGTGACTTTATCCCAAAATTCATTTGTCTGGACCTTTTCGATAATCTCCTTTTTCTTTTCCACCTGTGGGATTGAGTATTTGGCAGACAGCTTTTCTGCGGTCTGAACCACTATATTCACCGGACTTTGTATGCTTTTGCTTTGCAGCAGTCCAAGATCTATACTGTATACCAGATAGTCAAATCTTCGTGCCAGCTCATCTTCCTTTTTAGGCCTGATAAGAGGTGCAATATGCTCCCTGATATCCGAAATCTCTATTGTCTCAAGATTATCCCACGATGATGAAGCCCTGAAAAACTCTACATAACGCAGATGTCTTTTCACCATAAAGCTATCGTCATTTAAGCTAATTACATCTTCCTTTAAATCATCCACAAGACTTTTTCTGTAATCTGCGTATATCTCATCACCACTGTATACCGGTGCCTGAAGCTCTCTGACAATCTGGGCTTTTGTGTTATATATTTTCTCATTGAGTGATTCTGTTATGCCATTCTCCGCTCCATTTTTGTTCACGCGGAAATATTCAAAATTGTTACAGAAATCAAATATAAGAAATCTTTCTTTGTCCATACCCTCTCCAAGCAGATTAGAGCAAAGCCTGGTTCCCCTTCCAATCATCTGCCAGAACTTGGCATAGCTTTTTACCTTCTTAAAAAATACAAGATTCAAAATCTCCGGAATATCTATTCCTGTGTCGAGCATATCAACAGATACTGCTATCTGTGGCATTTTATCACTTGTGCTAAACTCATCTATCAATGAATCACTGTACTTTATACTATAATCTATCCGCTTTATGAAGTCTCCTCCATATTCCGGAAAAAGCTTATTGAAACGCTTGACTATTGCCTGCGCATGCAAAGAGTTTTTGGCAAAAATTATTGTCTTGCCAAGCTTGTCTCCACCCTCAATTTTTAAGCCCTTTTCCATAAGCTCTCTTAAAACCTTATCAATTGTATCCGCGTTAAAAAGCCATGTATTTACGGCCTCTCCTGATATATCATCACCTACAGTGTCATCATCAGAAAATGTATCCTCATACTCTTCTTTTTCCTCATCTGACAGCTCATCATAGTGAATACCGCTTTCCATTATTTTTGACTTATATTCCAGTGTAGAATAATTGACCAGATAGCCCTCTTCCACCGCTTTTTCAAGCTCATACGCAAATGTCGGAACTCCTCTTTCAAGGTCAAAGACTCCATATGTGTTTTTGTCGATTTCATTTTTTGGAGTGGCAGTCATACCAAGTAACATCGCATCAAAATACTCAAATATTTCCTGATATTTTTTGTAAATGCTGCGGTGTACTTCATCGCAGATTATGAGCTGAAAATGCCCCGGACTAAAGAGCTTCTCACCATATTTGTTTTTCCTCTCATCTATGGCATTCATCATCGTCGGATATGTAGAAAAAATCATCCTGCATGACTCAGGGTCGTCTTTATTGTCAAGCAGATTACAGCATGATAAATCAGGAAGCAGATTCGTATAATTGTTTTTGGCCTGCTTCACAAGAGCTTTTCTGTCTGCGAGGAACAGAATATTTTTCACGTAATTGTGGCGCCTTAATACATCAACAATACTAATGCTCACTCTTGTCTTTCCTGAACCTGTGGCCTGCACTATAAGCATCTTACGGTGCTTATTTGTGATAGCATCACAGACTGCGGTTACAGCCTCTTTCTGATACGGTCTGTTGGTAATATCATCGCTTATCCGTATATTTTCAAGCGGAATCCTTGAAGTGCGTCCATCCATCTCAAGCTGCAGCTCTTCCTGTGTGAAAAAGCCTGAAACCTCACGCCTTGGATATCCCATATAATCATTCGTATAGAAAAATTCAAATCCATTTGTTATGAAAATAAGAGGGCGTCTATTGTATTTATTCTGCAAACAGTCAGCATACAGCTTCGCCTGCTGGCTTCCTACCATAGCATCCACAGAAGCCTTTTTAGCCTCCACTACAGCAAGTGGAAGATTATCCTTTCCCCAAAGAACATAATCCACATACCCTGTTCCTGTGCTGTTTGGCATTCCTGTAACCGGCTCCTCCTCCGTGACATTTCTGCCAATAACCCATCCTGCCTCCTTTAAGGCAACATCTATATATCTCTTGCGGGTTTCTGCCTCGCTTATCGTATCTACATGGAACTCCCTTGTCTTTACATTCTGACTACGCTTCTTTGCCATCTGCTCGCGGAGCTCTTCATTCTCCTTCAATACGCTCTCGAGCTTTTTATCCTTACTGCTTAAGCCCTCATACAGCTTCATGAGCTCATCAGCCTTTATACGCTTTTCATTACCGCTTGCAAGAATCGACTCATCATATGTCTTCTCATCGTATTCCCTCGAATATGAATAATCAATCCAATCGCAAAACTCAAACAAATCACGAAGCGCTATTATTGCTTCATCCCTGCCTATATTGTTGTTGGTATGAACTGCAACATTTCCCAGATGAATGGTATATTTGAGCATTGGAAACAGCCTTGGCTCAATTATCCTTCTAAATGTTGGCTCATGAATAAGACTCGATACATTATCTCTGTACGGAAGCGAAAGCTCCGCGTCATATGAGAAAACAAACCTCACTGCAAGCTCAAGTGCACGCCTCGACAAAATGGCACAAGTGGCCGGTGAAATGGATAAACTTTTTTCTGCTTCAACTGCCTGCTTTGCAAAATCTGCGTATTCTTCTTTCTTTAAAAGGTAATCAAAATTTGTTTCCATGTAATCACCCCTTTTATCTTTCTACAAGCACTTTGCATCTCTTCCTGCAAAATGCAATTCCATAATACATGATATTCTGTCTGTCATTATTTAACAGATATTCCTGATATCTTCTATCCTTTATCTGTTTCAGAGCCTTTTCACAGGATTTTTCCATAGCTTTAAAATCTTTTGTGTATTTAAGCTCTGCAATAATTCCTTCATCCGGATCATCTGTCTCCACAATAATATCTGCAAAGCCCTCTCCTGCCTCAACATTTGACTTTACCAGCCAGTCCTCATTGCCACTCAAAATGCCAATAAGCAGATTATGATAGGAACTTTCCTTTTCCTCATTTCTCGCTTTTGTGTCAAAAACGCTCACCGAATTGCTCAGCACCTTGTTTAAATACATTTCCATTATCTGTGTATTTCCATCTTTGAAAGCCTTCCAAAAGTCCTGCAACTGCTCGGTATTGGAAAATATTTTATTCCTGAACCACTCCTGTATCTGCAGCTTAAATACTTCTTTAATCTCCTTGTTCGGAATTACAAGGCTATATTTTTTGTCCTCACTTATCTTTGTATATGTCAGATAACCTGTTGTAAACAGAACACTCCATAGATTATCAATATTATTGTCTATTTCGTCATAGGTCATATCCAGACGGATTTGCTTGTCTATGGCTTCTCCCGCGATCAAACGCTCAATTTCATTTCTGGTTGTCTTACCAGCCTTATCTATAAACCTCTTAACAAGCTCATTTCCGCTTGTATTAATCCAATACGCTTCCGGTCCAGCCATTGGATCATCTTTTATTCTGTCAACATGATTAATTACATCCCACGGACAATATACATCAACATTTCCGAAATGATAACCATCATACCATTCCTTTGTCTCTGCAAACCTGTTTTCCATATGATAAAATTCCAGCAAACGCTCTACTTCCTCATCCGTAAAGCCAAAGTGTTCATCAAATCTTGTATCCGTAATAGATAAAATCTTGAAATTATTTAATCCTGTAAAAATACTTTCTTTTGAAACACGAAGACAACCTGTTAAGACAGCAAAATCCAATGCCTCATTTGTCTTTAATGCTTTTCCGAATATGGCACGTATCAAAGAAACCATCTCTTTATAATAGCCGTTCTGAAATGCCTTATCCAGTGGAACATCATATTCATCTATTAAAATAACCGTTTTTCTGCAATGGTGCTTATATAACAGCTCAGATAAAGTTTGAAGCGAAGCATACAGTGCCTCATCTCTCATTTCATATCTGCCATCCTCTAATCGGATTAAAGAAGCATACGCCGACTTATCGTCAATGTCCAGCCTGTCACTCTGCTTCAAATATGCAAATCTCTTAGCTTCCTTTGCAATTATCTCTATCATCTGATACTTTGCAGCTTGAAAATCTAGTCCTTCCACATTCTTTAAAGACAGAAATATCACAGGATATTTACCCATATTATCATCACACATTTTTTTGTTGTGCGATATATAAAGACCATCAAATAATTCAGAAGCTGCTCCAATTTCAAAGAAAGATTTGAGCATACTCATGTTGAGAGTCTTGCCAAAACGACGCGGTCTGGTAAAAAGGTTGACTTTTCCCCGGCTGTCAACCAACTGTTCAATCAGCTTTGTCTTATCGACATAGTAATATCCGTCTGAACGGATCTCATCAAAGCTCTCTATTCCCACCGGTAGTTTAATTGATTCTGTCATGCTTGCTCATCTCCTTCCCTGATAAAAATAAGTGTGTAAATATAGGTTTATTATAGCATATATTGGAGCGAAGGTCATAGTATCAAATTTTGATTTGTTGACTTGGTGGACAAAGTCGGCATACTGTTTTTGTAAATCCAAAGATGAAACTGGGATCCTAATTTTTCTAATTTCAGATAAATTCAATGTTTTTTGGGCTATTCCTTTTACTTTTTCTTCTATTTGCCTCTGACAACCAGGCGACAACAACGCACCGTGCATATAATAGCTGTTTAAAATATCACTCTTCGGTTTTAAGTATGCAATATGTCTTTGAAAAAGAAATTTTCTATCTTCAACTACAACTGCTGGATGCCCATATGAACCTACTGTCGAAAGCAAAATATCACCAATTTCAATTGGAGTTCTTTTATAAAGTTCTTTATATGTTTCTGCACTAATAAATTTATCTGTATCATAAGTTACCGTATTCTTTGATAAATTAGATACCAAAATAAAAGGAATCCCATCATGTTGGAACTTTGGCGACTGATGTGTACCATCCGTAATTATTAAACATAACTCACTTAATGAAATCATATTTGTACAATCACCAAACATCTCGACAAATCGGGCTTTCACTAAATTATCTAATTGTTGAATCTCCTCCTGTCTCAGTGAGACAATATTGGATACTTTTGTTAATTCTCCTACAATCTGCTCCTGTTCTTTTATAGCTAAAATAGGAATTGTCATATTTTTTACATAGCTCTGTGAAATATGTGCCTGCGCTCCACCAACACAATCAGCTAATATCTTCTCTCTTTGTGACAACAAATAGAAAAACAAATATCTTTGATTCAAGGATTCACATGGTAAAATTCCAGTTATAGATTGATTTCCACAAGCCTCAAATTTTAAATATCCCACTTTTCCTGCAGTTGCACCAGTTAATGCAATCATTACTGTATCAGCTGACATCATATGAGTACTACTATTATTATATCCTTCTTTTGTAATATACTTTTCTGTTGAATCAACATCGCAATTTTGGCAACATCCCGACTGTAACCAAGGAATATCTCCATTATCCCAATATTCATTTTTTCTTGTCGATGGTGTTCCCCCTGTAACTACAGTAGTTAATGCATTTATTTTTTTATATTCCATCTTAGTCCCCTGCATTAAAAATACTTCAATTTATTGCACATTCATATGATAAAATCAAAATTCTTATAAAATATACAAACACGAATTGACCTTTTCTCATTTTTACTAAGCAAGATACTTCTGATG
>RRZU011812404.1_pt1 | contig 12056 bp, 10 predicted proteins | sample 2165561 | NCBI WGS metagenome assembly RRZU01 (sample SAMN10456909, study PRJNA506462) | wastewater metagenome | isolation source: wastewater sludge | place: USA: Moscow, Idaho | reverse complement strand
GGAACGCCAATCAATATTTTAGAAAATATCGCGTTAGGTATTGATATGTTTGACTGTGTTATGCCAACACGTAACGCTAGAAACGGAATGTTATTTACGGCTCACGGAACAATGAATATGAAAAACAAAAAGTGGGAAGCCGATTTTTCGCCAATTGACGAAATGGGACACACTTGGGTAGATACTGAATATTCAAAAGCGTATCTTAGACACTTATTTGCTGCTGACGAATTCTTAGGAAAACAAATTGCAACCATTCATAACCTAGGTTTTTATATGTGGTTAGTTCGCGAAGCAAGAAGACAAATTATTGCCGGAACATTTAGAGAATGGAAGGATAAAATGGTGATTCAAATGAGTCAACGATTATAAAATAAGAAGTTAGAATTTAGAAAATGGTTTTACAATCAATTACTTTCTAAATTCTGAATTCTAAATTCTAAATTGTAAAATGAAAATAATAGATAAATACATTTTAAAACGCTATTTGGTCACTTTTTCGGTGATGTTGATTATGTTTATTCCAATCGGAATTACGATTGATGTTTCGGAAAAAGTAAACAAAATGATCGAAAAGAAAATTCCATTAACAGATATTTTAGTCTATTATGGAGATTTTACCGTGTATTTTGCCAATCTATTATTTCCAATTTTTTTATTCTTATCTATTATTTGGTTTACCTCGAAATTAGCTAATAATACTGAGATTATTGCGATTTTGAGTTCGGGAATTTCATTTGGCCGATTCTTACGTCCTTTTATGTATGGAGCTGTAATTGTTTCCGTTTTCGCTTTGTTAATGGGATTCTTTTTAGTGCCAAAAGCAAGTAAAGGATTTAATGATTTTAGATATGAAAACTTAAAAAATAACTCTAAAACCAGAGAAACAAGTGATGTTTTCAGACAAATTAAAAAAGAAGGTAAGATTGAAGAGAACATCTATGTAAGCAATTACAATTATTTATCTCAAACGGGTTTTAATTTTACTTTTGAAAAATTTCAAGACAATGTTTTGGTTGAAAAAGTTACGGCTAATCGAATCCGTTATGAAGAAACTACAAAAAAATATACGTTATATGGATATAATAAAAGAATTGTAGGTGAAACTAATGATAAAATTCAAACTATTGATAAAATAGATTTAGCTTATAATTTTGAACCCGATGATTTAACACCTGTAATTTATGTTGCAGAAACGATGACTATTGGAGAGTTAAACAAGTTCATAAACAAAGAAAGAGCCAGAGGAAACGGAAATATCAATACGTATTTGGTAGTTTTTTACAAAAAATTTAGTTTACCCATTTCTGCATTTATTCTAACTATTATTGCCGTTGCGGTTTCTTCTATGAAGCGTAGAGGAGGAATGGGAATCAATCTAGCCATCGGAATCGTTATCGCTTTTACTTTTATCTTCTTCGATAAAGTTTTCGGAACCTTAGCTGAAAAATCGAGTATTCCTCCGTTTTTAGCGGTTTGGTTTCCAAATATTGTTTTCGGAATTTTAGCCGCTTATTTACTTCGAAATGCAAAACGATAATTTAAAAAGCTATTTACATCTTCATGTAATTGTATTTATTTGGGGATTTACCGCCATTCTTGGAAAACTAATTTCATTAGAAGCTTTAGATTTGGTTTGGTATCGCATGCTTTTTGCATCGGTAATTATGACTTTTGTAGTGCTTTTCAATAAAGAAAAAATCAAAGTCCCGTTTAATGTTTTAATTGGATTTATCGTTTCCGGAATTATTATTGCAGCACATTGGCTCACGTTTTATCAAGCTATTAAAGTTTCAAATGTTTCTATTACATTGGCTTGTTTGTCAACTGGGGCTTTTTTCGCTTCTATTTTAGAACCTATTTTTTATAAGAGAAAAGTCATTTGGTACGAATTACTTTTTGGATTAATAGTTGTGGTTGGATTAGGAATCATTTTTAATGTAGAGACTAAATTTAAGACAGGAATTTATCTTGCCGTAACATCTGCATTTTTATCAGCACTTTTTTCGGTTATCAACGGAAAATATGCCAAAGAATACGATCCAAATGTTATTTCTCTGTATGAACTATCAAGTGGTGTATTCTTTTTAAGTATCTACTTGTTTTTTGCTGGAAGTTTTACACCTGCTTTCTTTGCACTTTCTGTAAACGATTTAATATGGTTGTTTTTATTGTCATCTATTTGTACAGCGTATGCGTTTTCTGCATCGGTAAAAGTGATGAAGTTTTTGAGTCCGTTTACTGTAATGCTGACTATTAACTTAGAACCTATTTACGGAATCATTTTAGCATTGCTTATATTTAAGGATGGAGAAGAAATGACACCTTTGTTTTATGTAGGTGCTCTTGTAATTTTAGCTACTGTTATTGCTAACGGAATTGTAAAAAGTTATAAAAAAGTTACAACTAATTAACGATAAGTTTACCAAAGTTAATTGAAAATTTTATCTTTGTCACAACAAACACAAACCCTAATAAACCGATTATGGAATATTTAGATTTTGAATTACCAATTAAAGAGCTTGAAGACCAATTAGATAAATGTCAAATCATTGGTCAGGAATCAGATGTTGATGTGTCTAACACTTGCAAGCAAATTGAGAAGAAATTAGAAGAAACTAAGAAAAAAATATACAAAAATCTTACAGCTTGGCAACGTGTGCAGTTATCGCGTCATCCAAATCGCCCTTATACATTAGAACATATTACAAATTTAACTAATGGAACGTTTTTAGAACTTTTTGGAGACAGAGGTTTCAAAGACGATAAAGCGATGGTTGGTGGATTAGGTCAAATCAACGGACAATCGTTTATGATTATTGGACAGCAAAAAGGTATTAATACTAAAATGCGCCAATACAGAAACTTCGGTATGGCAAATCCAGAAGGATATCGTAAAGCATTACGTTTAATGAAAATGGCTGAGAAATTCAACCTTCCAGTTTTAACATTAATCGACACTCCAGGAGCTTATCCAGGATTAGAAGCTGAAGAAAGAGGGCAAGGAGAAGCTATTGCAAGAAATATTTTCGAAATGGCTCGTTTGAAAACGCCTATTATTTCAATCATTATTGGAGAAGGAGCTTCAGGAGGAGCATTAGGAATTGGAGTAGGAGATAGAGTATACATGTTGGAAAACACTTGGTATTCTGTAATTTCTCCAGAATCTTGTTCGTCTATCTTATGGAGAAGTTGGGAATACAAAGAACAAGCAGCTGAAGCATTGAAATTAACTTCGTTTGATATGAAAAAACAAAAGTTAATTGATGATATTATACCAGAACCGCTTGGTGGTGCTCATTATGACAAAGAAACTACATTTAAAACGGTAGCCGAGTATGTAACTAAAGCTTTTAATGAGTTAAAAGATTTATCAACAAAAGATTTGGTGGCACAACGAATGGATAAATACAGCAAAATGGGTGAATTCAAAGAATAACCACTTATTTTCAATTATAAATTAAAATCCGAAGCCTCAAGTTTCGGATTTTTTTTGGCTTATCAACAATAAATTGGAGTTATTAACAGTTGTGTATTAAGAACTCAAAAGTATATTTTATAAAATTTGGTTACCTTCGCAATATGGAAAATGTCAGAAATATGAACCCGATAAAAGTAGATAAAACTACGATTATCAATTTGGAAAAAGGAAAACTACCTCCTCAAGCGTTAGACCTTGAAGAAGCGGTACTTGGTGCCATGATGATTGATAAAAAAGGGGTAGATGAGGTAATTGATATTTTACAACCAGATGCCTTTTACAAAGAAGCTCACAAGCATATTTTTGAGGCAATTGTTCAGTTATTCAACGAAACCCAGCCGGTTGACTTATTAACCGTTTCGGCACAATTGAAGAAAAACGGTAAATTAGAATTAGCGGGTGGTGATTTTTACTTGATTCAGCTAACCCAAAAGATATCTTCTTCGGCACATATTGAGTTTCACTCGCGTATTATTCTTCAAAAATTCATTCAAAGAAGTTTGATAAAAATTTCAAGTGAAATCATTGAAGAATCCTATGATGACGCTACCGATGTATTTGATTTATTAGACAAAGCCGAATCTAAATTATATGAAGTAACGCAAGGAAATATCAAGCGTAGTTCAGAAACAGCTCAAAGTTTAGTAATTCAAGCTAAAAAACGTATTGAAGAAATTGCAGGAAAAGAAGGTTTGAGTGGAATTGCAACAGGATTCCATAATTTAGATAAATTAACTTCTGGTTGGCAACCATCCGATTTAATTATTATTGCGGCTCGTCCAGGTATGGGTAAAACCGCGTTTGTACTTTCGATGGCCCGTAATATGGCAGTTGATTATAATCATCCAGTGGCATTATTCTCTTTGGAGATGTCATCAGTACAGTTGATAACACGTTTGATTTCATCAGAAACGGGTTTATCTTCTGAAAAACTTCGTACAGGTAAATTAGAAAAACATGAATGGGAGCAACTTTCTATCAAAGTAAAAAACTTAGAAAAAGCTCCTTTATATATCGACGATACACCTTCATTATCCATTTTTGATTTACGTGCGAAAGCAAGAAGACTTTCATCGCAATATGGAATTAAAATGATTGTTGTGGATTATTTGCAATTAATGACAGCCGGTGGAAACGGAAAAGGTGGTGGAAATCGTGAGCAAGAAATTTCAACTATTTCCCGAAACTTAAAAGCATTAGCAAAAGAATTAAACGTTCCGGTTATTGCGCTTTCTCAGTTATCGCGTGCCGTGGAAACTCGTGGATCTAGTAAAAGACCGTTACTTTCTGACCTTCGTGAATCGGGTGCTATTGAGCAAGATGCTGATATTGTATCATTTATTTATCGTCCAGAATATTATAAAATTGATGAATGGGATGATGAAGAGCGCACGCCAACACAAGGTCAGGCCGAATTTATTGTAGCAAAACACAGAAATGGTGGTTTAGATGAAATTCGATTAAAGTTCGTAGGAAACTTAGGGAAATTCGAAAACTTAGACGATTTTAGTTCACCATTTGATGAATTACCTTCTAAAATGAATTTAGACGAATCAAATCCGTTCATTACACCAAATTTACCAACACCAAATGAAGCTTTTGGAAGTACCATGAATTCATTTGATGATGATTCTGACGTTCCGTTTTAAAAAAATAGATTAAAAGTTAAAAACAGGCAATTTGCCTGTTTTTTTTATTAAATTTTTTACTACATTTATGATTCAATTATAAAAAACTCAAAATATGTCAGATTTTACAGTTACTCTCGATGAAGCCAAAGAATGGGCAACATCATGGAGAACAAATCCTCCAAAAGATTTAGCAAAAGGTCATTTAATTCCGGGTGAAGCCTTAACAGAACTATTAGCAACAGAGGGAGTTGTTGATGTTAGAGCTTACATGGGAGTCGATGCAACGGGAATACAAAAATTAATGTTAGTAGGGGTAAATGCAGATGGTAAAGATTTAATAGATTCCAACCATTTGATTTATGATAAAACTCAACCATGTCCAGATAAATGTGATCCAACGAGTCCTTTATATAATCCATAGTTTTGTTAGATTCTAAGTATTTACATTTTACTTCGGCATTATTATGTTTGCTTTACTTTATAGGTTTTTCTAAAAATGGAAGAACCTATAAAATTTTTACTATTTATATAACAGGAGTTTTATTAATTGATTACATTACTTCGAATTTATGGAGTTGGTTTCGAATTTATAATGTTTTTACGACTCATTTTTATGATTTATTTCAATTTGTATTACTAAGTTATTTTTATACGACTCTTCTACAAACTAAAAAGCAACTCTATTTAGTTTACATATTATTGATAATTTTACCTGTTTTTTTATTATCAAGATATGTTTTTAATCCTGAAATATTTTTTGAATACAGTTTATTAGAGATGTATTTGACTACTATGCCTTTGATTATTTATGCAAGTATGCATTTGTATAATAATCTGGGCCAAAGAAGAGAATTTTATTTTGCTAACATAGGAATACTATTTTATTTATTTACTAGTACATTTATCTTTTTATTGTATAAACTAATAACAGTTTTAGAATTTGATGTATTCAGTGAAATAATGATTGATATTAATATTATTCTTCAATACATAAAATTTGGATTTTTCTTTTATCAATGGAAATTAATTTATTTTAATAAAAATGAACGCAATTAATTTAGAAAATAGCGAAATAATCCAAGTGGTATTTTTTATACTGCTTGCTTTTTTATCCATGTTTTTAGTACTGATTTTATTTTTCTATTTTTCTAGAAAGAAAATCGTTCAAATTGAAGTAGATAAGAAAAACTTAGAAATTGAACACCAAAAAGAGTTGTTGAATTCAGTTTTAATTACCCAAGAAGAAGAGCGCAAACGCATTGCTCAAGATTTACATGATGATATTAGTTCAAAACTAAATGTTGTTTCGTTAAATAGTCATTTATTAAAAACTCCCAATCTAAACGAAACGGAACAATTAGAAATTACCAATAATATCATCGAATTAACACAAAAAGCGTTAGAAAACTCAAGACGAATTGCACACGATTTATTCCCTCCTGTTTTAGAGAAATTTGGGCTTAATGCAGGTATTGAAGAATTGGTTGAAGAGTTTAATAGTACTAAAAAAGTTAAAGTTTCCTATCAAAATACAATTGACTTTGAAAGCTATCCCATTGATAAACATTTGCATATATTTCGTATTCTTCAGGAATTGTTAAATAATTCACTTCGTCACGGAAAAGCTACCGAAATTTCAATACAATTTACTACTTTCGAAAACCAAAATATAGCTACTTATATTGATAATGGCGTTGGTTTCGATAGTACTGATTTGGAAAATAAAAAAGGATTAGGAATGATGAATATAGAGAGTAGAATTAACTTCTTGGAAGGAAAATTTACTTTTGATTCAAAACCAAACGAAGGAGTGAAAATGATATTTAATTTCAATTAATGGAACAAAAGATTAAAATAATATTAGCGGATGATGAGGAATTATTCCGAAAAGGAATCTATTTCTTACTACAACGCGAACCTAATATTGAAATTATTTTCGAAGCTTCAAACGGAAGTGAATTAGTGGAACATTTAAAATCCACAACCGAACTTCCCGATATTATAATGATGGATTTAAAAATGCCATTATTAAATGGAGTAGAAGCAACCAAGCTTATTCACAAAGATTTTCCAGCAATTCGAATCATTGCTTTAACGAGTTACAACACCAAATCGTTTATTGCTAATATGATTAATGTGGGCGCGGCATCTTATTTAGTTAAAAATGCTTCTCCAATTGACATGATTAAAACAGTGAACGAAGTAGCCCAAAAAGGATTTTATTACAACGAAATCGTGATGGAAGTAATTCATCAAAACATGATTTCAAATGCAACTTCAAGAACTGTTTTAGATGAAGATTTTTTAACGGAAAGAGAAAAAGAAGTATTGGAATTAATTTGCAAACAATATAGTTCAGCTGAAATAGGCGAAATGTTAAGTTTGAGTACGCGCACCGTAGACGGTCATAGAAATAACCTTTTGTTAAAAACAAACTCTAAAAATATGGCAGGATTAGTCATATTTGCCATACAAAATAAAATCATAAACTTAGAAGACTCTAACAATGATATTGAGTCTTAATTAGTATTCTTAATACTGTAATTAATAAGTTCTACAGAATTGAAAAACTAAAACAAAATACACCAGGATAGTTATTATAAGAACTATATATCCGATTCTTTTTAACAATTTCATTTCTTTCGAGTTTATTAACGATAAATTACTACTGTTCGTGTTCATCTTTTTTATTATTTTGATATGTGTCAAAACTATAGCAAAAAATATTCCTGTGTAAGAGTAAAAATACCTGATTTTCAAACCAGGTATTTTTACGGGGGTAATCAGGTATTTTTACGGGGGTGCGACTTTAACATTTCAATAAATGATTTTTGTTAGAAATGTTATAAATTAGTCCAATTATATAGCAAACCATGAAATCTAAAGCGATTAGCTTATATATTATATTCTTTTTCCTTTGCTCTTTTTCAAGCAGAGCGGCTTTTGTATTGTTGCCAATGGAAGCTGAAGGACAACAAAATCATTTAAAAGCATACGGAATTACCTATTGGGCTTTAGATAAAAGTTACAAAGTTAGTTGGTTGTTAAATTATAGAGGAGGTTCTTTTCTATTACCTGATGCTCCAGAAATTAGAAAAGAATGTCAAATTAGAGGTGTAACTTTTGAAGTATTATCTGATGCGGCAACTAATACTATTTTAGAAGAAATTAGTTCGCCATCACAAAATATGGAAACGGTTGTATTAGAAAAAGCACCAAAAATTGCGGTTTATACTCCAAAAGGTAAGCAACCATGGGATGATGCGGTAACTATGGTGTTAACTTATGCCGAAATTCCGTTTACCGAAGTTTATGATGAAGAAGTTTTGTCTGATCAACTATTGTTATACGATTGGTTGCATTTACATCACGAAGATTTTACAGGGCAATACGGTAAGTTTTTTGGGAATTATAGAAGCACACCTTGGTATATCCAACAAAAAGCAGAAGCAGAAGCTTTAGCAGAGAAATTAGGATACAATAAAGTTTCGGAAGAGAAATTAGCGGTAGCTAAAAAAATCAGAGATTTTGTAATTGGTGGTGGATTCATGTTTGCGATGTGTTCTGCAACTGATAGTTTTGATATTGCACTTTCTGCAGAAGGTGTTGATATTTGCGAACCTATGTTTGATGGAGATGATTCGGAAGCTAATTATCAATCTAAAATAGATTACACTAGTACTTTTGCTTTTAAAGATTACAAATTAGAGCGACAACCAATGGTTTATGAATTTTCGGATATTGATACAACTGAAGAACACGGAAAAGGTGCTTTTTCTATGGATAAAGACTATTTTACTTTGATGGAATATTCGGCAAAATGGGATCCAATTCCTACAATGTTGTGTCAAAATCACACACAATTAGTAAAAGGTTTCATGGGGCAAACTACAGCCTTTGATGCAATTAAAGTTAAATCGAATGTATTAATCATGGGCGAATGTAAAATCAACGGTGAAGCACGTTACATTCACGGAACTAAAGGTAAAGGAATGTTTACGTTTTACGGAGGTCACGACCCAGAAGATTATCAACATAGAGTAGGCGATGCTCCCACAGTTTTAGATTTACATCCCAATTCGCCGGGTTATCGCTTGATTTTGAATAATGTGTTGTTTCCAGCGGCAAGGAAAAAGAAGTTGAAAACGTAATCTGTAATAGAAATTAATAATTCCTAAAGAATTAAATTTTAACAAAAAAGCTACTTTATAGTAGCTTTTTTGTTATTCGTATACAAAATATTGCATTTCGTACCAATATTTTTAAAACTATAGGATTAAGAATTAATTTTATATATCTAAAAATCAGCTATTTGAAAAAGATGAAAATGTATAACTATAAAATAGTAATTTGGTTAGTATTGATTGTTCTGATACTAAACATCCTATGCATTATAAATTCATGATTTCAAAATATCATTGATAATGATCAAATGATGTTTCGTGTGAAGTACTAAAAAATTCTCTGTTTCTTTCTTGTTTAAAACACCAAAAAAGGGATGTGGGAAGTTCGCATTCTTATCAAAATCTTTCCAGCCAATCAGATTTTCTCTCACTTTTGACACACTTGAAGCTAGAGTATCTCTATTAATTTCGCCTTCAGGTCGTACAATTTTTGGAGCTTTTGCTTTTCCTCTTGGGATTTTTTTAGCAACTGTTAAAATTAAAAAGCGTTTAAAATTGAAATGCCATTGATAATCTGAAGGATTCGAATTTTTACAAGCTGTAACAATTTGGTCAATCGTTTTCAAACTATGTTCTATATGCCAACCTACACTTCCGCCAGAAACCGCAAGATTTGTAGTTTCAAATTGTGAGATTTTAGATTCTAACTGGCTAATTAAGTTTTGTAAGTTTTGCATGTTGTAGTTTTTATTGACATAAAAGTATAAAAAATCCCAAAGACCTTTACGGAATTTGGGATTTATATTTAAGAATTAACTTTTACTAAGCTTCTTCGTTTTCTTTGTCTAAATAGTCTTGAACAACTTCAATAGCATTTGTAATAACATCACTTAAAGCGGTTATAAAACTTCCGTCTTCAGCACTACTAATAGCGTGTTTTAAAGCTTCAACTTCTTTTGTAATGATTTCATGTGTAACGGTTTTGCCACTTGCAGCAATTCCAGCCATAATAAGATTATTTATTTCTTCTTCTGTTCTTCCTCTCAAGTGTTTTTCTTGACGAATGATAATATGATCAAACATTCTAGCGGCAATAGTAGCACATTCTTTGATATCTTCGTCTCTTCTATCACCAACACCAGCAATAATTCCGATTTTTTTAGTAGCTTCTACAGAAGATAAATATTCTTCCACACCGCGATAACCAGCAGGATTGTGAGCAAAATCAATCAATACTTTGAATTTCTTGAACTCGAAAATATTCATTCTTCCTGGCGTTTGAGCTGCACTTGGAATAAATGTTTGTAATGATAAGCTAATGTCTTCGGTTTTGAATCCTTGCAAATATGCAGCTAAAGTAGCTGCTAAAACATTTGCAATCATGAATTTTGCTTTTCCACCTAAAGTCAACGGAACGTGAGTAGCTCTTTCTACTCTAATTTTCCATTCGCCTTTTTTAATTGTGATGAAACCGTTTTCATAAACCGCAACAATTTTGCCTTCTTTAGCTAATTGTTTAGCAACAGCTGAATTTTCATCCATACTAAAATAAGCAATATTGCAACTTAAATCTTTTGCAATTTTCATGCAATATTCGTCTTCGGCATTTAAAATAGCCCAGCCATCTTTCTTGATACTTTTAACTACAGTAGCTTTTACTCTTGCCAAATCGTCTAAAGTATCAATATCATTCAATCCTAAATGATCTTCTTGAATGTTAGTGATTATACCAATATCACAACGACTAAAACCTAAACCTGCTCTTAAAATTCCACCGCGAGCTGTTTCTAAAACAGCAAATTCCACTGTTGGGTCTTTCAAAATATACTCTGCCGAAATAGGTCCAGTGGTATCTCCTTTTTCCATCATGTGATTTTGCACATAAATTCCGTCAGAAGTAGTAAAACCAACTTTGAATCCGTTATTTTTTACAATATGAGCAATTAATCGAGTTGTCGTAGTTTTTCCATTGGTTCCAGTTACGGCAATAATTGGAATACGACTTGGTTTTCCTGGTGGATACAACATATCAATTACTGGAGCAGCCACATTTCTTGGTAATCCTTCCGATGGTGCTAAGTGCATTCTAAATCCAGGTGCTGCATTTACTTCTAAAATGCAACCACCATTTATTTTTAATGGTTCGGTTAAGTTCTCAGCCATAATGTCTACACCGCAAACATCTAGTCCAATAACACGCGAAATTCGCTCACAAAGGAAAATATTTTCTGGATGCATCATATCGGTTACATCGACTGAAGTTCCACCAGTACTCAAGTTTGCAGTTGATTTTAAATAAACCACTTCGTCTTTTCTTGGAACGGTTTCTAAGGTATAGCCTAATTTTTCTAATAAATCGGTTGTATCTCGGTCAACGTCAATTTGGGTAAGCACATTTTCATGTCCGTAACCACGTCTTGGATCTTTATTGGTTTCTTCAATTAATTGTTGAATCGTATGTGTTCCATCTCCTTTAACGTGAGCTGGTTCTCTTTTAGCAGCAGCTACTAATTTGTTATCAATAATCAAAACTCGGAAATCATAACCGGTAATGAATTTTTCTACGATAACTCTTCGGCTGTAATTTTTCGCGTAAGCTAATCCAGCAACAGCATCTTCCCATTTTTTTACATTGATAGAAGCTCCTTTTCCATGATTTCCATCTAAAGGTTTGATTACAATTGGGTAACCAATTTTCTTAATTACATTTTCTAAATCTTCTTCATCCACACAAATACCACCACTTGCCACAGGAATCGAAGCTAACTCTAACATTCGCTTAGTTTCTTCCTTGTTACAAGCAATATCTACAGCAATGTT
>RRZU010289371.1_pt1 | contig 12056 bp, 8 predicted proteins | sample 2165561 | NCBI WGS metagenome assembly RRZU01 (sample SAMN10456909, study PRJNA506462) | wastewater metagenome | isolation source: wastewater sludge | place: USA: Moscow, Idaho | reverse complement strand
CGAAAGCTCCGAACTGACCCGAGTAAAAGGAAGCGGGTAGGAACCCGATGGGCACCCAATGAGTACCCAGCGATGAGCTGCCAGCAATAAGGGTCTGACGCGTGGTGCGCAGACCCTGTAACAAGGAGAACTGTGGCCAAACTACGTGTCCATGAACTAGCCAAGGAGCTGGGCATTACGAGCAAAAAGCTGCTCGAAGTGCTCAAGGATTCCGGCGAGTTCGTTAAGTCTGCCTCGTCTACGATCGAGGCTCCCGTCGTGCGCAAGGCACGCGAATACATGGACGCTCATCCCGAGCTATCCAATAACAAGAAGAGGCCTGCTGCCCAGGCCTCCGCAAAGCCTGCGGCTGCGAAGCCTGCCGCTACACCGGCAGCTGCCAAGCCTGCGGCTCCCACGCCGAAGGCCGCTGCGCCAGCGCCCGCAGCACCGGCACCGAAGGCGGTTCCCGCCGCGCCGGTACCCGCATCGACGTCGGCTGCTCCAGCGTTCTCTGATGCTCCGGCATCGGTCACCCCGGCGCAGTCCGCTGTGAAGCCCGGCCCCAAGCCGGCACCAAAGGCCGCTCCGGCGGCTTCTGAGACTAAGCCGAGTGCCCCTGCCTCCGAGGCAGCCGCGCAGGCTTCGAAGCCCGCAAGTGATTCGGCTGTGAAGCCGGGCCCGCGTCCGGGTATCCCCACTCCGAAGATGGCTCGTCCTGCTCGTCAGGATGATCGTGGTCAGCGCGGAGATCGTGGCGATCGCGGTGGCCGTCAGGGCCAGCGTGGCGATCGCCGTGGCGGCGGTTCCCGTCAGGGTGGCGGCCCACGTCCGGGCAACAACCCGTTCGCTACCTCGCAGGGTATGCCCCGCCCCGGTGGCGGCGCGAAGCCTGGTGCTCCGCGTCCGGGTAACAACCCATTCTCGAACACGCAGGGTATGCCTCGTCCTGGCGGTGGCCAGGGTGGCGGCGGTCCTCGTCCGCAGGGTGGACCTCGCCCCGGTGGTAACACCGGTGGCGCCCGTCCTCGCCCGACAGGTCCTCGTCCTAGCCCGAACATGATGCCGAGTCACATGGATCAGCGTACGGATTCGTCCGCTCGTCCCGGTGGTGGCGGTCGTGGCCGTGGTGCTGGTGGCGGTCAAGGCCGTCCCGGTGGCGGCGGTACCCCCGGCAGCCGTCCGGCTGGTGGTGGCTTCACCCGTTCCGGTGGTAAGTCCCGCGGTGGTTCCACCGCTGGTGCTTTCGGTCGTCAGGGTGGTCGTCCCTCCCGCGGTCGTAAGTCGAAGCGTACGAAGCGTGAAGAATGGGAGAGCCAGAGCTCACCCATGGTGCAGGGCGTCGAGGTACCTCATGGCGACGGCTCCACCGTGGTTCGTGTGCGTCAGGGAGCTTCGCTCGCTGACTTCGCTGAGCGCATTGGCGCTAATCCTGCTGCACTGATCACCGTGCTCTTCCGTATGGGTGAGATGGCTACCGTCAACCAGTCTTTGGATGCCGATACCTTCAAGCTCCTCGGTGCCGAGCTCGGCTACGACGTGCAGGTTATGTCTGCTGAGGACGAGGATCGCGAGATCCTTGAGCAGTTCGATATCGATCTTGAGGCCGAAGTGGCTGCTGAGGACGAGAAGGACATGCAGCCGCGTCCGCCAGTTGTGACCGTCATGGGTCACGTCGATCACGGTAAGACGAAGCTGCTGGATGCCATCCGTCACACCCAGGTCATCGAGACCGAGCATGGCGGCATCACCCAGCACATCGGTGCCTACCAGGTGCACATCACCTACGAAGGTGAAGATCGCGCGATCACGTTCATCGATACCCCTGGTCACGAGGCCTTCACGGACATGCGTGCCCGTGGCGCGAACGTCACCGATATCGCGGTGCTCGTCGTGGCTGCTGACGACGGCGTGATGCCTCAGACCATTGAGGCACTCAACCACGCCCAGTCCGCTGGCACGAAGATCGTCGTCGCCGTCAACAAGATTGACGTCGAGGGTGCGAACCCGGAGAAGGTACGCGGCCAGCTGACCGAGTACGGTCTGGTGGCTGAGGAGTACGGCGGCGACACCATGTTCGTCGATATCTCGGCCAAGCAGCGTATCGGTATCGAGGATCTTCTCGAAGCCGTTCTCTACACCTCGGATGCTGAGATCGAGCCCGTGGCCAACCCGAACAAGCCCGCCCGCGGCGTGGCTATCGAGGCCAAGCTTGATCAGGGCCGTGGTGCCGTGGTGACCGCTCTGGTCCAGTCCGGCACCCTGCGCATCGGCGAGCCGCTGGTTGTGGGCACCGCTCACGGCCGCGTCCGTGCGATGTTCGATGAGAATGGCGATAACGTCACCGAGGCTGGCCCGTCCCGTCCGGTGCAGATCCTCGGTATGTCCTCCGTGCCGTCGGCAGGCGACAGCTTCCTCGTTGCCGCTGATGACCGCACCGCTCGCCAGATCGCTGACAAGCGTGAGGCGGCTAAGCGTGCGGCCACCTTGGCCAAGCGTCGCAAGCGGATCTCCCTGGAGAACCTCAACGAGGCGCTCAAGGAAGGAAATACCCAGACGCTCAACCTCATTCTCAAGGGCGATGCGTCCGGTTCCGTCGAGGCTCTCGAGTCTTCGCTGCTCGAACTGGATGTTTCGGACGAAGTTCAGCTGCAGATCATCCACCGCGGTGTCGGTGCGATCACGCAGAACGACGTCAACCTCGCCACCGTGGACAACGCCGTGATCATCGGCTTCAATGTCCGCCCGGCCGAGCGCGTCCAGGAGATGGCCGACCGCGAGGGCGTCGAGATGCGGTTCTACTCCGTCATCTACAAGGCGATCGAAGAGGTCGAGGCATCGCTCAAGGGCATGCTCAAGCCGATCTTCGAAGAGGTCCAGCTGGGCACGGCGGAGATCCGTCAGGTCTTCCGTTCCGGCAAGTTCGGCAACATCGCGGGTTCGATCATTCGCTCCGGCACCATCAAGCGTGGCACGAAGGCCCGCCTGGTGCGCGACGGCGTGGTGCTTGCTCCCGAGTTGGAGATCGCCTCGCTGCGCCGCGAGAAGGACGATGTCACCGAAGTCCGTGAGGGCTACGAGTGCGGTATTACCCTGGGATACAAGGATATCCAGGAGGGCGATATTATCGAGACCTTCGAGATGCAGGAGAAGCCGCGCGACTAATGCGCATGTAGTCTCTTGAACTAGAGTAGATCGGCGGGCTACCTTTGTGGGGCCCGCCGATCCCTATAGAGGTTGCGCCGATAGGTTCGGCCGTGACATCCGCAGGAGGCCACGACCTATTGGCGTGATCTCTTAACCTGAAAGGTGGCATTATGCCTAACCCACGCGCCGCGAAGGTATCTGAGCGGATCCACGAAATCGTCGCCTCGCTGGTAACGACCCGTCTTAAGGATCCGCGACTCGACATGGTGACCATCACTGACGTCCGTGTCAGCGGGGATCTCCAGCATGCAACGATTTTTTACACGGTGTACGGAGGGGCCAAGAAGTTGGCGGAGGCCGGACGTGGCTTGGCGTCTGCGAAGGGTTTCCTCCGTTCGCAGGTGGGGCAGCAGCTTGGATTGCGTCTGACGCCGAGCCTTGAGTTCGTGGCCGATGCCCTCCCAGAGACGGCGCGTTCCTTCGAAGATGCCCTGGTTGCCGCGCGCTTCCGTGATCAACAGATTGCGAAGGCTGCCGAGGGCGCCGAGTGGGCCGCCGGTGAGGATCCGTACCGTAACGACGACGAAGCGGCGGAAGATGTGATTGACGCCACTGATTCGGTGGCTGACGATGAATTGGTGGACGATGAATTGGTGGACGCCGGAGATTCGGTGTCCGATGATGATTCGTCTGATGATTCCGTAGCCGACGATTTGTCCGACGACGACGCCGCGCGCGCCTGATGCCGGAACAGCACGTATCCGCGAGCCGTCCCTCAAAGAAGCGTTCTGAGCGTTCCGAGGGGCGGCCGCGTCGCATCATGCCGTGGGGCGAGTTGACCCGACCCGCCCGCGACAGAAGTGTCCCACCCCGCGACGGACTCGTTGTGGTGGACAAGGATAAGGATGTGACCAGCCACGACATCGTGGGTGCCATGCGTTACTTGGCTGGCACACGCAAGGTCGGGCACGCGGGAACCCTCGATCCGATGGCGACCGGCGTGCTGTGCGTGGGGATCGGCAAGGCCACGAAGCTGTTGCAGTACGTGACCGGGACGAGTAAGCGCTACACCGCGACCGTGCGTCTGGGAGTGGAGACCTCCACCGAAGATGCGCAAGGTGAGGTGACGGCGCTGAGGGGTGCGGAGGCCCTGGGCGCGGATGCCGCGGTGTGGCCCGAGATGATCGAGGCGGCAATGGCTCAGCTGCGGGGCGAGATTCTTCAGATGCCCAGCGCTGTGAGCGCGCTCAAGGTAAACGGCAAGCGTGCCTATGAATTGGTGCGTGAAGGCAAAGCCGTGGAGCTTGACGCCCGTCCGGTGACTATCGGCGCGTTCCGGATGCTGGGGAATCCGCGTCGTACTGTCGTGGTGGAGACCTCCGTTATCGATATTGATGTCGATGTGGAGTGCTCCGCGGGTACCTACGTGCGCGCGTTAGCCCGCGATCTCGGAGATCTGCTCGGGACCGGGGCCCATCTCACCGCGCTGCGCCGCACACGCGTGGGGGAGTGGGACGAATCCCAGGCCCTCTCCATCGCTCAGCTCAACGAGTCCAATGTGCGTGGCGAGGAGCTTCCCATCCTGGGGTTGACTGAGCTGTGCCGTGGGCTGTTCCCACTGGTCGAGGTGACCGCTGACGAAGCCGAGCTGTTGCGGCGCGGTCAGTTCATTGCGAAACGTGAATATGGGGCGGTGAGCGGCGCTGCGGCGAGCAGTATCTCCGCAGCAAGCACGTCTGTTGCAGAGGATCAGAGCGGCGCTACTGCTGTAAAAGGTCCCAAGAATCCTGAGGGCAAGCGCGTCGCCGCCGCTATGTGCGAAGGGAATGTCATCGCACTCGTGTGCCCGCGTTCGGGCATGCTCAAACCGGATCTACTACTCTCCTGAGATGAGGTCAGAATCCTCAGTGGGTATCGCGGCGTTCTGTAGCCGGCTATGGCACGGTGCACGCTCTCGTTCCCGGCGAGGATCTAGATCTCAGGGAACCTATCGCCCATACTCAGGGTGCCCGCCATACATACTCGCCATCCTCGAGGCGGCACTGAATCTCCACGCCGGACTGGGCGATCTCCATATCGCCTTCGGTCAACCATGTGCACGTATCGCCAACGTTAGGCGCATTTTCTTTCGGAACTGTGGGAGTGGCGCTCGGTCTTCCGACCTCGGTCGGTCCCTGAGTCTCGCCCGGAGCCAAAGTTTCAGTGACACCATCAGTTGGAGTCACGGGATTTCCTTCCTGGCTTCCATTCCAGACAACGAACGAGATGATTCCTGCTACCGCGAGTGTTGTGGCAGCGAGCAACGAACGTGGTAATCGGATTGATGCCGGCATTGGCTGACGGACAACCGGGGAATGTTGGCCACTATCGACACCCGCGATTACAGGCCAAGACGCGGGCTCGGCCCCCATTGAGTGCATTTGCCGAGGTTCCTCGGGATTCTGGGCGCGCTCCTGAGGATCGGGTATCGGAAGGGTTTCGACACCGGCTACATCGTTCTCACCCGGTCCGATCTGATCGAACACGGTGATCGATTCGCCGTCGCGGTCGTGCGGCAAGGGATTGCGCACGGCCCCGATAAGTAGCCGCCGCGCTTCTTGTATATTCGCGGGACGCGACTGTGGATCAACCGCCGTCAGAGCGCGCAACACACGAGCTAACACCGGATCCTCGATGAGCGTCGTGGCTTCTTCCGGCATACCATTTTCGTGTCCCAGTACAAGCGCCACAGCCGTGCACCCCAAAGCGAAAAGATCGTGAGATTCTTCCGGTGCAGCCTCGCCGCGGAGGACTTCGGGTGGCATGTAGCCGGGGGTACCGATCACCGTTCCCGCGATGGTGAGACGGGCGTCGGTGAAGGCGATGGCAATCCCAAAGTCAGCGAGGGCAACGTCGATCGGCCCGTCACCGGTGGCGCGCAAGAGGACGTTCGCGGGTTTCACATCTCGGTGCACAATTCCCGCGCTGTGCACGTTATCCAGTGCGTCAAGGAGCTGGTCAAGAATTGTCACAATTGTGGCATCCGCAAGCGGACCGTAATCGCCGATGAGCGTGCGCAGTGATCCTCCCGTCATAAGTTCGAAGGCGATCAGCGCGGTGCCGTCGTCGGCTACCCATGCGTAAGGGGCGACGACGTGGTGTCCTTCGAGCCGACGAGACTGCTCGCGTGCGAAGCGCATAAGCCCTCCAGCATCGCGCATACGTAAAACCTTCGCGGCGCATTCGATGCCGAGTTCGTGGTCATAAGCCCGCCACACTGTACTTGTGCCGCCGCTGGCGATGGGTTCGCGCAGCTCGAAACGAGCGCCGATCAGGTCCATCGCGAGCGTGCGGGGTCCAGGTGAGCTGCGTCGTTGAGGGCCGCGGCTACTGCCTCCGAGCCGCGCGAGTGGGCGAGCGCGGCGAGCGCCTCCAAATCGGCATTCTCGGTGTTGGTTGCGAGCCAGCGTACGGCGGCGTCTCGTTCCGATTCCGTGGGTGTCGACGTCGTCCTCAAGACGGGTGTTGACGACACCACCGACTCAAGAACTGCTGCAATGGCGCCTTGATCGCCTGCGACAACTTCCGGGTCGCTCAGGCATTCTTCAAGACGCACGATACGGGCAAGGACTGAAGGGTTGGAAATCTTCACACGTTGTCCGCTGACGAGTTGGCTAACCATAGGAGCACTCAGTCCGACTGTTGCCGCCAGGGATCGTTGTGAGAGCCCGTAGGCGGAACGAAGAGCCTGAAAACGCGTCGCCCAGGTGGCTCCGTAAAGGTCCACTTGGGCGTTTGTTGACGCGTGAGTCATAGAGCTATCCTCCGAAAGTTTGCATCTGCGAATACTTGCATGATAGTTTGCAATTGCAACCATACGGGAAGGGAGATCAGATGTCATCCAGACTCGGCGCTCATGCCGTACGAGTGGCCACAGCAGCGCTCATCTTCACGACGATCTCAAGTACAGCGGTCGCGCAGACCACCGACGATACAACAACAACGCCAACCATGATCATTCTCGATGCGTCCGGCTCAATGCTGGAGGATGATGCCCCTGGGCTTCGTATAGATGCGGCCAAGAGCGCGATCCACGACATGGTTTCTGGACTTCCCTCCTCCGCGGAGCTCGGCCTCATGGTCTACGGCAACGGGACGGGCAGTTCTGATGCGGAGGTGGCGGCAGGCTGCAAGGACGTCACCACGCTGGTGCCCGTGGGGCCCGTCAACTCCAAGAAGTTCCTTTCCATCGTCGATGGGATCGAAGCGTCGGGTTACACGCCGATCGGGGAGGCGTTACGCACTGCCGCTAAGGGGCTCCCGCAAGAAGGGCCGCGAGCCATTGTCCTTGTCAGTGACGGGGAGGACACATGTGCGCCTCCGCCACCCTGCGAGGTGGCCAAGGAACTTGCCCAGGACGGCGTGGATCTCACCGTGCACACGGTGGGCTTTAAGGTGGACGACGCCGCTCGGGCCGATCTCAGCTGCATCGCCGAGGCCACCGGCGGTACGTATTCTGACGCTAACGATGCCGGGCAACTAGGTGAGGCGCTCGAACAGAAGGTTGAGTGGGCGCTCCAAGGCTACGACGTCGTCGGTAAGCCGGTGACCGGCGCGAACTCCCGGTCGGCAACGAACATCCCTTTGCTGACGCCGGGCCAGTGGGTGGATACGTTCCCCGCTGTGTCCGAAGATGAGGTGACCTCGCGCTACTACCGCATTAAGCCGCCTCAGGGATGGACGCCGCACGTGACGGCTACGGGAGTTGTTGATATCCATTCTTCCGAGGACGATTCCGGTTCCACGGCGAAGATTGTTCTGGAGGCGGTGACGCCGGACGGCGACTCGTGTGAATCCGACCAGGACTTCACAATGTGGGTCGATCTCATGAATGAACCTCTCATTGCCTCGATCACGCCTGATTGTGAGGACGAGACCATTATTAAGATCACCCGCGATGACCAGCTGTACTACACCAGCCCCATGGCTACGGAGATCCTTGTGCGCTATGAGCCGCCGTCGGATATTTCGCATGTTGCTGAACCCGAGGAGCGCGGCCTTCCCGAGGCGCCCGCTCTTGATGGCACCGCCGCTGAGACCATCGGGGGACCATCGTTCAACTCCGCCACTGAAATCACCGCGGGGCAGACATATTCGAGCACCATCGTCTCGGGGGAGTTCCTTTACTTCAAGGTTCCCGCGACATGGGGGCAACAGCTGGCCTACCGTTTCCAGCGGAATGATGTCGAAGGTATGGACAAGCACTATGCCATAAACTTCCGCGTCAACCTCTACGATCCTCTGCGCAGGGAACTGGGCAGAGAGGTGAAGACCTGGAGCGCGCCGGGCGGTAATGAGAGCGCCGACGTGCGTGGTGGCACCAAGGAAGTGCTTCGCGCGACCTCCCGCGAGGTGAATCTTGATGGGTCCTACTACATTGCGGTGAGCCTCTGGGGACCATACGACAGAGGCCAGGTGACCCAGGACTTCTCCTTCAAGGTTGAAACCCCGGGTGAGACTGAGGAAGGGCCCATTTACCTCACGGACGGCACTCCGAATCCATCAGAAACCTTGACGACGACGGCGCCGCCCAGCTCCGAGCCGACCACACCAGAGTCGACGGTTCCGGAGAAAACAACGGTGCCGAGGTCGTCGCTACTGAACAACAAGGTATTCACCTGGGGCGTGCCGATTGCTGGGATTGTGGCGATTGTCGCCGCTAGTGTGGCACTGCGCCGACAGGACGGATCGAGCGACGCGCGGTAGGCTGTACCGCGTGAGTGAGAACCAGAACGTGACAGAAGAAAAGTCCACCTGCGGATGCGGAGGCGCCTGTGGTGGAGGGCATGGCAAGCGATCTGCGGGCGGGCCCGCCCGGCACACGGATTCGCCTGCGGCCCAGGAGCGCAAGGCGGAAGGTTTTGCTGACCTCTCCGCAGGGCGACTCAACCTCGGCCTCCGCTCCGCCAAGTGACCCGGATCCAGATCTGGCGCACGCCGGAGGATATTCCCGCTGGTCTCAGCCGGACAGTCGTGACGGTGGGAGTCTTTGATGGGGTGCATCGCGGGCATCACGCGGTGCTGGCGGAGACGGTTCATCAGGCGCGCGAGCGGGGCCTCATGTCCGTCGCGCTGACCTTCGATCCACATCCCGCGATCGTGCATCATCCGGAGCGTCCCATCCGCCTCGTAGCCACGGTTGATGACCGCATTGATCGTCTTGCCGCGGCGGGTATCGATGCCGTCTACGTGCAGAACTACACGCTTGACTACGCGCAGGCCACCGCCCGTGAATTTGTGGAGAAACAGCTGTTGGGCGAACTGCATGCGGGAGTTGTCGTGGTGGGTGAAGATGTCCGTTTCGGCAAAAACAATGCCGGCGACGGCGACCTGCTGGTCGAATTCGGACGCGAACTGGGCTTCGACGTCGTCCTCCTTGACGATCTTGGGGACAATCTGGGCCGCCGCTGGTCCTCCACGTGGATTCGGGAACTGCTGGAGCTTGGGGATGTGGCGCAGGTAGCGCAGATTCTCGGGCGTGCGCATCGCCTGCGCGGTGAAGTGGTCCATGGTTTTCAACGAGGCCGCGACCTGGGTTTCCCCACCGCCAACCTCAAGGGCGAGTCCCTCGGGGAAGTGCCGGCAGATGGCGTCTACGCGGGCTGGTTGGTACGGAACGTTCCCGGCACAAGCGCTGTGGAGTACCTGCCCTCCGCCATCTCGGTGGGGACGAATCCGCAGTTTGATGGCGTGGAACGGACCGTCGAGGCGCACGTGCTGGGCAGGTCGGATCTCAACCTCTACGGCGAACACGTGGCGGTGGATTTTGTAGAGCGGCTGCGGCCGATGCTTGCTTTCAATTCGGTCGAGCAGTTGCTCAAGCAGATGGACGAAGATCTCCGCAACACCGCGGTAGTTCTTGGAGTGCCAACGGCCGGGCGGGTGGATCCCGCAAAGGTAGACGCCGAATAAGTACTCGGCACGTGTGGGTGGACGCCGAGGCAAGCAAGCTCACACAAGGTGCAGGCTGGCGTTCCGGGCCTAAGTGCTAGACTTTATGGGCCGTCAGATCGGCCACGGATGTGTCATGCCTGGGAGAACAAGCCCCGGTGCTCCGTGCAACGAGACCTCGAAGGAGAATCATGGCTCTGAAGCCTGAAGAGAAGAAGCAGATCATTGCTGAATACGCCACGCACGAGGGCGATACCGGTTCCCCCGAGGTTCAGGTGGCTCTGCTCTCAGCTCGTATCAAAGAGCTGACCGAGCACTTCCGCACCCACAAGCATGACCACCACTCGCGTCGTGGCCTCATGCTGCTGATTGGTCAGCGTAAGCGTCTCCTTGCCTACCTCGCTGAGGAAGACATCGAGCGTTACCGCTCCCTTATCGCCCGTCTCGGCCTGCGCCGATGACATCACAGGCGGCCCGGGATATTTCTCCCGGGCCGCCTGTTGTATTTCCATCATGAGGCGTGATGTCTCATATGGTCGAGGCTGCGGCCTCACACCGTTGAGGTTCCGGCCTCAAAGCGGGGGTTAACCCCTCCGCATGAGGAAGCATTCGCTTCCGTCCGGAGGCTCAGCCTCCATAGGGGGGGCTTGGCCCCCATCCGTAATCCGGAGGCGCCGCCTCCACGAGATGTTCAGAAGAAATCCCGAAGGCCCGGTCTTCGGTTGAGATCTCCGGATCCATGAGGTTGTTTCAGCCCAGGTCTCCGAGGATCTCAACTGACGGCCGTGTCCGGGAGTGAAGAAGAAAGGGGTCCCTGTGGAGGGTCCTGACGTTCACACCAGCGAAGCCGTTATTGACAACGGCAGCTTTGGCACCCGCACCATCCGCTTCGAGACCGGCCTGCTGGCCCGTCAGGCGAACGGTGCAGCTCTTGCTTACCTTGACGGCGAAACCACCGTCTTTTCCGCCACCACCGCGTCCAAGTCGCCGAAGGAGCATTTTGACTTCTTCCCGCTGACGGTTGACGTGGAGGAGCGCTCCTACGCCGCCGGCCGTATCCCCGGCTCGTTCTTCCGCCGCGAAGGCCGCCCGGGCACCGAGGCCATCCTCGCCGCCCGCCAGATCGACCGCCCGTTGCGCCCCGCCTTCAAGAAGGGCATGCGTAACGAGGTCCAGGTTGTCGTCACCGTCATGAGCATCCACCCGGATGAGCAGTACGACGTCCTCGCCATCAACGCCGCCTCCCTTTCCACCTCCCTCGCGGGCCTTCCGTTCGACGGCCCCGTGGGCGGCACCCGCATGGCCCTCGTGGACGGCGAGTGGGTTGCCTTCCCGCGCTGGAGCGAAGTGGATCGCGCCACCTTCTCCATGTCCGTTGCGGGCCGTCTCTCGGGCGACGACGTCGCCATCATGATGGTTGAGGCTTCGGCTCCCGAGCATGCAGACAACGTCATCAAGGCCGGTGGCACCAAGCCCACCGAAGATGTCGTGGCCCAGGGCCTGGAGGCCGCCAAGCCGGTCATTCGCACCCTGTGCGAGGCTCAGCTCAAGCTCATCGACGAGTGCGCGAAGCCCGTTGGCGATTTCCCGTTCTTCCCCGATTACACGGAGGAACAGTACGCTGCCGTTGAGGCTCAGGTTGGCGATCGTTTCGATCCCATCCTCGGCATTGTTGCCAAGGCCGAGCGTGACGACGCCCTCAACGAGCTGACCGCCGCCGTGGTGGCCGAGCTCGCCGAGCAGTTCCCCGAGGAGGAGAAGAGCCTCGCTCTGGCAGTCAACGCTAACTTCAAGAAGGTTATGCGCCGTCACGTGCTGACCGCTGGCGTTCGTATGGACGGTCGCACCCCGGCCGAGATCCGCTCGATCTCCGCTGAGGCTGGCGTGCTGCCCCGCGTGCACGGCTCCGCTCTCTTCCAGCGCGGCGAGACCCAGATCCTGGGTGTCACCTCGCTCAACATGCTCAAGATGGAGCAGCAGCTGGATAACCTTTCCCCGGT
>RRZU012875462.1_pt1 | contig 12057 bp, 12 predicted proteins | sample 2165561 | NCBI WGS metagenome assembly RRZU01 (sample SAMN10456909, study PRJNA506462) | wastewater metagenome | isolation source: wastewater sludge | place: USA: Moscow, Idaho | reverse complement strand
TTTTTAATTATTGCAACAATGTCAAAAACAGTAGAGCCATTTCGTATAATTAAAGAGGCTCCATGGCAAGTTGTTTGGTTTAGCATTGGACTTTACATAGTTGTTTATGGACTTAAAAATGCAGGACTTACGGATTATTTAACAATAGTTTTAAAAGATTTAAGCTTAAGAGGTGATACTTTTGCGGTTGTTGGAACTGGATTTATAGCAGCATTTTTAAGTGCTATTATGAACAATATGCCAACAATTATGATTATGGATATAGCAATGCATGATATAGGAAATCAAGCAATGATTTATGCAAATATAGTTGGATGTAATCTTGGACCAAAAATGACACCATTTGGTAGCCTTGCTACGCTATTATGGCTTCATGTTTTGGCAAAAAAAGGTGTGAAAATATCTTTTGCTCAATACAGTAAATTTGGTTTAATTATCACACCACCCGTACTATTATTAGTACTTTTAGCAATTTAAAAATTTAATAGGAGAAAATAGTTGAAAACTAAGGTTTTATTTATATGTAGTCACAACACGACAAGAAGCCAAATGGCTCAAGCTTTATTATCAAAATATGGTGGAGAGGATTTTGAGGTTTTAAGTGCAGGTGTAAATGCAGGGGTTTTAAACCCAATGGCTGTTGAAGTAATACTTGAATCTGAAAATATGGATATATCATCATATACTACAAATAGTGTAATAGAATATTTTAAACAAGGATTACATTTTCATTATGTAATAACTGTTTGTGACGAAGCGAAAAAAGAGGCTTGTCCAATTTTTCCTGGTCTTGATGGAGTTTTACATTGGAATATTTCAAGTCCAGCATGTGATGGGAATTATGAAGAGAAAAAAGCAAAAGTTATCCAGTCAAAAGATGAGTTAAAAGTAAATGTTTTACAGTTTGCAGAGCTTGTAAAAGAACAACATATAAAATCTGGATTTCCAGAATCATGGCATGTAAATCAATAAAAAAAGGAATATTTTATGAAAAAAGTTTTAATTTTATGTACAGGAAATTCTTGTAGAAGTATTATTGCAGAAGCATTAATTAATGCAAAATTAGATGGAATCAGTGCTGATAGTAGTGGAGTAAAAGCAAGTGGAAGAGTAAATCCAAATGCTCAAAAATTACTTGAAGAAAAAGGAATTTGGAAAAGTGAATATCATTCAAAAACTATTGATAAAGTAATAGATAATGAGTATGATTTAGTTGTAACTGTTTGTGATCATGCAAATGAAACTTGTCCTATGTTTCCAAAAGCAGTGAAAGTTATTCACGTAGGATTTGAAGATCCAGATGGAAAAGGTTTTGAAGCATTTGAAGATACTTATAAAGAGATTGAAGAAGTATTACTTCCAAAAGTAGCAAATGCGGTTTTATCATCGGATGATAAAAACTTTCTGTGAAAAGTTATTGAGGCTTTAGCTTAATGAAGATATTAAAAATCTATGACCCTGCTATGTGTTGTCCTACAGGTGTTTGTGGAACAAGTGTAGATACAAAACTAGTGCAATTAGCTAACTTTATAAGTAGTTTAGATAAAACTAAATTTCAAGTAAAAAGATTTGGCTTAAGTACAGAGCCAAGTGAATATGTATCAAATAAGGAAGTAGCAAGATTACTAAATGAAAAGGGTGTTGAAGTTTTACCTTTAATATTTTTGGATGAGGAACTTTTATTTGAAGGTGACTATCCAAGTGTTCCAAGCCTTAGTTCAAAAATGGGTTTAGGCTCTTTTGTAGCAAAATTTTAATATGAAAAATTTAATAGAAAAAATACCACAATTCCTCTTTTTTACAGGAAAAGGAGGAGTTGGTAAAACTTCCATGTCTTGTGCTATTTCTCTTGCTCTTGCAAAAGAAGGTAAAAAAGTATTACTTATTTCAACTGATCCGGCTTCAAATTTGGATGAAGTTTTAGAAACTAAACTAAAAAGTATACCAACGAAAATAAATGGTGTTGAAAATCTTGAAGCAATGAATATAAATCCAGTAGTTGCAGCACATGAATACAAAGAGAAAATGGTAGCTCCATTTAGAGGAGTTTTACCACAAAGTGCCATTGAGCAAATGGAAGAGCAACTAAGCGGTGCTTGTACGGTTGAAATTGCAGGATTTAATGAGTTTTCAAAATATGTTGGTGATATTGATATTTCAAAGAATTATGAGCATATTATTTTAGATACTGCACCAACAGGGCATACTCTAAGACTTCTAAAACTTCCAAGTGCTTGGAATAGTTTTATAGAAGATAATAGTACTGGAAGTTCATGTTTGGGTGCAGTTTCAGGTTTAAGTCATAATAAAAAACTTTATGAAAATGTGGTGGAAAATCTAAAAAATGCAGATAAAACCTTATTGATTTTAGTTTCAAGGGCTGAAGAATTATCATTAATAGAAGCCTCAAAAGCTTCACATGAGTTAGCAAATCAAGGAATAAAAAATCAACATTTAATCATAAATGGAGTATTTAGTGCAAATGATGAAGATAAAATTGCAAAAAGTTTTGAAAAAAAATCAAAAGAAGCTTTAGAAAATCTTGATGAAATAATATCAAATCTACCAAAAACAACTATTGGTTTTTATCCAAATGGTGCAGTTGGGCTTGAAGCTTTAAATAATATAATAGATAATATCACTCCAAAAGAGTATTCAGATGTAAAAGAACAATTGCAAAACTCTTTAAAAACTATTTTAGAAGATATATATTCTTGGGATAGTTTAATAGAAGATTTTGAAAATGATAAAAATGGTTTGATTATGACTATGGGAAAAGGTGGAGTTGGGAAAACTACAATTGCTTCAAATATTGCTTTAGAATTAGCAAAAAGAGGTCATAAAGTTGTACTTTCTACTACAGATCCAGCCTCACATTTAGAGTATGTTTCTAAAACAAATGAAAATCTTACAATTGAAAAAATTGATCCAAAAATTGAGACACAAAAACATGTAGATGAAGTAATTGCTCTAAATGAAGGAAAAATTTCAAATGAAGATATGGCTCTTTTAAAAGAGGAGTTAAGTACTCCATGTATTGAAGAAATAGCTGTATTTAAAGCTTTTGCAAAAACTGTATCTAAAGCAAAGAATAGTTTTGTAGTCCTTGATACCGCACCAACAGGTCATACTTTACTTTTACTTGATGCATCACAAGCTTATCATAAAGAAGTTTTAAAAAATAAGAATGATGCTTTAGAAGAGGATTTAATTGAACTTTTACCTAGAATAAAAGATGAAAAATATACTAAGATTTTATTAGTTACTCTACCAGAAGCCACACCAACACATGAAGCAAAAGATTTGCAAGAAGATTTAAAAAGAGCGGGAATAAAACCTTACGCTTGGGTAATTAATAGAAGTTTTGCTCTAACAAATAGTTCAAATAATTTACTTTGTCAAAAAGCATTAAATGAGATCAAATATATTAAAGAGATAAAAGAGAGTTTAAGCTTTAAGACTTTGATTAAAGCCTGGGATAAAAATTAAACATATTAATAAAAGTCCTAAATTTAGGACTCTTATCTTACTTTTTTAGAAAGCTCTTTTAAAAAATTTATTTGAAAATCTTTTTTTATAGCATTTGCTTGATTAAGTTCGATTTTCTCCATAGCTTCCTCATATGATGTACCTTTTGATATTAAATAAGAAGCTATTAAAGTCCCGGTTCTTCCTTTCCCACCTTGGCAATGAATAGCAACTGGATTATTTTTTTGAATTTGCTCATCAACAAACTCTACTAATTTTTCTACTTGTTCAAAAGTAGGTGCTTTGTCATCTGGAACTGGAAGCCATAAACTTTCAAAACCATTTGTATTATAATCTTCTATATTGCTATTATCTTCAAGCAAACAAACAATTGATTTAATTTTTTTATTAGAAAGATTTTGTAAATCTTTTTTTTCTGGAGCAGGCATACCATACAATTTATTAGGTAGTACATTCCAAAGTTTTGAGATGTGTAAATTATTATGCATTTTTTTCCTTTGTTAATATTAATATAATAATAGCAAAATTAAATTAATATATCAACATATCTTGATATTTTGTTTTAATTCTGTTATACTTTTATTAATTTAATTTAAGGAGGTCAAGATGTTTGATTGGCTTGTAAATTTAAGCGCAATATTTGTATTTAATATTTTAGGATTTGAAAAAGGAACACACTTAGGTGATGCCTTAGAGTTTTTTATATTTGATACAATAAAAATATTTATACTTTTAATTACTATTATTTATTTGGTTACAGTATTAAGAAGTTATTTCCCAATAGAAAAAGCAAGGGATTATATAAGTGGTAAGAATAAAATTGTAGGACATTTTCTAGCAGCAATTTTTGGGGTATTAACTCCTTTTTGTTCATGTAGTGCGATACCTTTATTTTTAGGATTTTTACAAGCTAGAATTCCACTTGGAGTTACATTTTCATATTTGATCTCAGCACCTCTTAGTGATGCTGTTGTTATTGCTATGCTGTTTTCACTTTTTGGTTGGAAAATAGCATTATTATATGTTTGTCTAGGACTTTTGATTGCTATAATTGCAGGATTAGTAATAGGTTCTATGAATCTTGAAAAAGAAGTTTTAATTGAAGTTAAAGCAATAAATAATTGTTGTGGCCCTAATGGAGAGAACAAAATTTCATTTAATCAAAGACTAAAAGAATCGTGGGAATATACAAGTGATATATTCAAAAAAATCTATTTATATGTGATAATTGGTGTTGGTATTGGAGCTTTTATTCATGGATATGTTCCAACAGATTTTATTAGCTCATATGCAGGTGGTTCGGTTTGGTATGCTCCTATAGTTGCGGTTATTATGGGAATACCTATGTATTCAAATGCAGCTGGAATTTTACCCCTTGTGGAAGTTTTAACACAAAAAGGTATGTTACTTGGAACGGCACTTTCTTTTATGATGGCAGTTGTTGCATTGAGTTTACCTGAAGCTATGATTTTAAAAAGAGTTTTAAGTGTGAAATTAATAGGAATATTCTTTGGTATTGTTGGATTTGCTATACTTCTAACTGGATATTTATTTAATATGATTTTAGGATAATAAATTGATATTTGAAATCTTCATATATATAGCAGCAGCTTTTTTTGAAATATTAGGTTGTTATAGTTTTTGGATGTTTTTTAAACTTCAATACTCTAGTTTATGGCTTTTTATTGGAGTTATATCATTAATAGTTTTTGCATATTTATTAACAAAAGTTAATTTAGAATTTGCAGGTCGTGCATATGCAATTTATGGTGGGATTTATATAGTTTCCTCACTGTTTTGGTTATATTTCGTAGAAAAACAAAGCTTTAATAAATGGGATATAATAGGTTCAGCAGTTTGTATTTTAGGTGCAAGCATTATTTTAATTGGAAATCAAAAATAGGAGAAAAAATGAAAATAGAGATTTTAGGAACAGGATGTTCAAAATGTAAAACTTTAGAGGAAAACGCAAAAAAAGCAATTGCACAAATTGGTGGTTTTCATGAAGTTAAAAAAGTAGAAGATATAGTTGAAATTATGAATTATGGTGTTATGAGTACACCAGCACTGGTAGTTGATGGAAAAGTAAAAAGTAGTGGAAAAACATTAACTTCAAATGAAATTATAGAGTTACTAAAATAGCAAATCAATGAGTTTTAATAACTCATTGATCCAGCATTTAAAAGTCCAATACAAATTGATAAAAATGCCATTAAAATTCCAACAGGAATTACACCCTCAGATATCTTTGTTTTAAAAGAATATTTACCATTTAGTCTAGTTACAATAAATGCAAAAATTAGTTGAATAATAATCGCAACTCCTCCCCAAATAGCAAAATCAATATATGATATAGAGTTAGTTAAAGCACTATACATAGGAATAGCAACACCAATAATAGCTCCACCAAAACCTAATGCAGCAGCAGTGTTATTTTCCTCAAAAATCAATTTATAATCGTCATAAGGTGTAACAATTGCGTATAAATAAAGAAATACAATTACAAGTGCAAGTGCAGTTAAGAAGAAGCTAATAAAGCCAATAAATAATTCAATTTCCATTTCAATCCTTTTTTTTCTTGCATTTTATCTAAAACTTGCTATATGAATTATTATGATAAAATATTTTATAAAATATAGGAGTATATTAATGCCAATTTGTCCACTTTGTAATAGTAATTCAAAAGCTTTTTACAAAGAAGAATTTTATGAATGTTCAAAGTGTAAAGGAATATTTAGACCTGCTGAAAAACTTCTTGATAATGAAAAAGAGAAACAACGATATGAAAGTCATACAAATGATTCAGATGATTTAGGTTATCAAAACTTTGTTTTACCAATCACATCAAGTGTTTTAAAAGAGTATAAAAAAGATGATTTAGGACTTGATTTTGGTTGTGGGAAAGACTCTCCTATTGTAAAAGTTCTAAGACAAAAGGAGTATCAAATATTTGAATATGACCCATATTTTTTTGATGATAAAAAACTTTTAGAGGAAAAATATGATTATATAGCTTGTTGTGAAGTAATTGAACATTTTTATAATCCAAAAAAAGAGTTTGAATTACTTAAAAAACTTCTAAAAGAAGATGGAGTTTTATATTTAATGACGGGAATTTATAATGATAATATAGATTTTTCTAAGTGGTGGTATAAAAATGATTTAACCCATGTTTTTATCTTTCAAGAAGAAACCTTTGAGTGGATAGAAAAAGAGTTTGCTTTTAAAGATATGAAGATTGAAAAGAATTTTATTAGATTATCTAGATAAAAAAGATTGACTCTTCTTTATCTATAAAACAAAATAGGTTTTTTTGATTGTGCAATTATTTCACTTGTAAAACTTCCAAAAATAAACTCTTTTATTCTTGAATGTCCAAATGCTCCCATTGCCAAGATATCGCAATCGTTTTCATACATATAAGTTAATATTTCAGTTTTAGCATCACCGCTTAAAACTGATGTTTTTATATCAATTTCACTTTTTGCATATATTTTTTTTGCTTCATCTAGAATTTTTTCTGAAAATAATTTATCGTCATTTATATTTACGATATCTCTAGTCACATCCTTAAAAATAGGGTTTCTTACAGCAGTTGTTAAAATCTTTTTAGATTCTTCTGAACCATTATAAGCAATTAGAATTTTTTTAGGAGTTATAAACTCACTATTTACAAGTAATATTGGTTTATTTAATTCTCTTATTATATCTTTTACATTTTCACCTATTTTATTTTTATCATGGCTTTTAATTCCAATTATTAAAATAGATATTTCATCTTGTAATTCTAAAATATTATCAAGAATATCTCCATGTGCTTGCATAAGAATAACATCTTGTTCGGCTGTAATCAAAGCTTTTTCTTTTAATGCAAGTAAAAGATCTTTTCCTTCTTTTATTATTTGCTTACTTTTAATTGATTCTTCATTTGTTAATTTTTCTAAAATATCATCTTTTTCACCAAGTTTGATATTACCTGATAAATCTAAAATATCGGATTTTGAAGAGTGTTCAATAACATTTAAAATTTTTAATGGAAGCTTCATATTATTTGAAATCATAACTGCATAATCACAAGCACTTTGTGAATAATTTTTCCCATCGACACAACATAATACACAACTCATTTTAATGTCCTCCCATTACTTTTTCAATCTCTTCTGGTTTATCATGAATTCCAAATCTATCAATAATAGTTTTACTAGCTTCACTTTGACCTATAACTTCCACATCGGCACCTTCTCGTCTTAATTTAATAACAGCTTTATCCAGGGCATAAACAGCTGAAATATCCCAAAAGTGTGCACGACTAATATCTATAATAACTTTATCTAAAACTTCTTTAAAATTAATTGTTTCATAAAACTTATCTGCACTATTAAAAAATACTTGTCCAACAAATTGATAAGTTTTACAATTTCTATCTTCACTATATTCTGTATTACAATACATAAAGTGTGAAATTTTATTTGCAAAAAACAGTGAAGCAAATAAAACTCCTGTTATTACCCCAAGAGCTAAATTATGAGTATAAACTGTAACTATTACCGTTGAAAGCATTACAATATTAGTTGAAAGAGGAAGTGTTTTTAATCTTTTAATTGAACCCCAATCAAAAGTCCCAATAGAAACCATAATCATAACAGCAACTAAAGCAGCCATAGGAATAATAGAGATAATATCACTTAAAAATACAACCATTATTAAAAGAAAGAATCCAGCAATGAAAGTAGAAAGGCGTCCCCTTCCTCCTGATTTTACATTGATGATTGATTGTCCAATCATTGCACAACCAGCCATTCCTCCTAGAAATCCTGAAGCAATATTTGCAATACCTTGACCTCTAGCTTCTTTTGTTTTATCACCTTTTGTATCTGTTAATTCATCAACAATAGTTGTTGTCATAAAAGATTCTAATAAACCAACAACTGCTAAAGCAATTGAGTATGGAAATATTATTTGTAATGTTTCAAAATTAAAAGGAATATCAGGCAATAAAAATATTGGTAAAGTATCAGGTAAAGCTCCCATATCACCAACATTTCTTACATCAACTCCTGTAAAATATACAAAGATTGTTAAAACAACAATAGTTACAAGTGGAGATGGAAGAATTTTCCCAATTTTTGGAACATAAGGAAATAGATATATGATTCCAAGACCCACAATAGTAAGAGCATATACATGCCATGTAACATTTGTAAGTTCAGGCAATTGTGCCATAAAAATCAAAATTGCTAAGGCATTAACAAATCCTACTACAACAGCCCTTGCTACAAAACTCATAAGTTTTGCAACTCCTATATATGCAAAAATTATTTGAATAACTCCTGTTAAAAGGGTAGCTGCTAGTAAATACTGAAGTCCATAATCTTTTACAAGTGTAACCATAACCAAAGCCATAGCTCCAGTTGCAGCACTTATCATTCCAGGTCGACCTCCCACAAAGGCAATAACAACAGCTATACAAAATGATGCATAAAGACCAACTTTAGGATCAACTCCTGCAATAATTGAAAATGCGATTGCTTCAGGTATAAGAGCAAGCGCTACCACTAAACCTGATAAAATATCTCCACGAATATTGGAAAACCATTCTTTTTTTATGGTTTGATACATAAAATTCCTTATATTTTTTGATTGTTTTTTATTATGTTAGATTTTTATTATAGCAAAAAACCCTTATATCCTATTGACATTGATATGAATATAGTTTAAACTATGGCTTTGGTACGTATCTATGTAAGAGATTTAAAAGGTTGGTGGATGGGAAAAATAAATAATTTGGTAATTATAAAACTAGCGTTTTTATTTGTTGTTTTTTGTAATGCAGTTGTTGATGTTGCTCATAAAGTTTTGCTTCAAAATATAGCTTTTAAAGTATTTGATGGAAGTACACAAGTTATTTGGATTTCACTTATTAATGCTTTGATAATCATTCCTTTTTTACTTTTATTTACAGTAAGTGGATATCTATCTGATAAATATAATAAGAAAAATATTTTAGTTTATGGTGCTGTATCTTCATTTGTTTTATCTGTTTTAATGATAATTTCATATATAAGTGAAAACTTTTATTTTGCTATGTTTGCATTATTTTTATTGGCTGTTCAAAGTGCTATTTATTCACCTGCAAAATTTGGTTTAATACTTGATATTTACGGGAAAAAGAATCTTTCTCGTGGAAATGCAGCTTTACAATCTATTTCTATTATTGCAATTTTATTCTCAATTGCAATTGCTTCTTTTATATTTGAAAGCTTTTACAATGCTAATAATCTTCAATTATTAACTAGCAAAGAAGAGTTATTAAATGCAATTTTGCCACTTACATATTATATATTACCAGTGGCACTTTTAGAGATGATAGTTTCACTTCTTTTTTTAAGAAAAATAAATATTTCATATGTGAAAAATGATACTTTAGCTTTAAATAAACAAGATTTATTAAAAGGAAAACTATTATCAAAAAACTTAAAAATCATTTCATCTAATCATATTATATTTTTAGCGGTTATTGGATTATCGATATTTTGGGGAGTTTCTCAAGCTACAATGGCTGTTTTCCCATCTTTTGCAAAAATGTATTTAAATATTACAGATGTATTTATAATAAATGGGGTAATAGGTGCATCTGGATTTGGAATTGCAATTGGTTCTATAATATATTCAAGATTATCAAAACACTATATTGAAGTGGGAACAATTCCCCTTGCTGCTTTTGGTATGTCTTTAATGCTTTATATTTCAACTGTTGTTCAAACTCCTTTATTATTAGGAATTACATTTTTATTATTTGGAGTTTTTGGAGGAATGTTTGTTGTTCCTTTAAATGCCTTAATTCAGTTTAATGCTAAAAAAAGAGTTTTAGGAACTATTCTTGCTGGGAATAATTGGTTTCATTCTCTATCAATGTTTTTGATGTTAAGTATGACTACTCTTGTTTCTTATTATGATTTTGATCCCTTATCTACTGTTTATTTGATTTTGATGATTACAGCGATTGGTACAATTTATACAGTGGTTAAATTACCACAATCTTTGCTTTTATTGTTTTTAAAAATAATTGTAGGATTAAAGTATAAACTTGAAGTAAACGGGGTGAAAAATATTCCTGCATCAGGAGGAGTATTATTATTAGGTAATCATGTTTCGTGGATAGATTGGGCTATTGTTTTAATGGCGGTTCCAAGAGAAGTAAAGTTTGTTATGGATAAAACTATTTATAATAAATGGTATATAAAATGGCTTTTCAAAATGTATAATGCAATCCCAATTTCAAATGCTTCAAGTAAAACTACAATTCAAACAATAGCAAAAGAGTTAGATGCTGGTCATATTGTTGTACTTTTTCCAGAAGGAAATATAACTAGAAATGGCCATTTAGGTGAATTTAAAAGAGGTTTTGAAAAAGTCTTAGAACTTACTTCAAGTGATATAAAAGTGATTCCTTTTTATATTAGAGGACTTTGGGAATCTATGTTTAGCCGAGCTAATAAGAAGTTCAAAAAATCTAAAAAAACTTCTAGTGTAACAATATCTTTTTCAAAATTAATGAAAAAAGAAAAAGCAAATACAATAAATATTAAACAAGAAATTATAAAGTTATCAACAATATCTTGGCAAGAGCATATTAAAAATTTAAAACCCTTAAATGAAACTATTTTTGATAGATTAAAAGAAGTTTCAAGTGATTTAATATTCGCTGATTCCACTGGTTTAGAATTAAGTGGTGAGAAGTTTCTAACAGCTTCAATTTTATTTAAAAATTTATTAAAAAAAGAATTAGATACTCAAAATGTAGGTTTATTATTACCTTCAACAGCTGCAGGTGCATTTATAAATTATTCTATTTTACTTATGGGAAAAACAGCTGTTAATTTAAACTATACAAGCGAAATGGAGTCAATAAAACAATCAATTTACTCAGCTCAAATAAAATCTGTAATTACTTCAAGAAAATTTGTGGAAAAACTTGAACTAAAGGGCATAAATATAAAAGAGTTTTTTGATTTAGTTGAGATTATTTATCTTGAAGATTTAAAAGAAAAAATTCCAAAAAGAAAAAGTTTACTTACATTTTTAAGTGTTAAATTTCTTCCAAGTTTTATATTAAAATTTATTCATTTAACAAAAACAAATAAGAATGATACTGTATTGATTTTATTCTCTTCTGGAAGTGAAGGAAAACCAAAAGGTGTTGAATTAACAGGAGATAATATTTTAGGAAATGCCCAACAAATAGCAAATATTATAAATGTTAATGATGATGATATTATGTTAGGAACCTTGCCTTTATTTCATGCATTTGGAATAGTTGTAACAACATATTTACCTTTAATTGAAGGAATTAAATGTGTAGCTCATCCTGATCCCACAGATGGTCTTGCAATTGCCAAACTAGTTTCAAGCTATAAAGCAACTATTATGTTTGGAACTTCTACTTTTTATAGGCTGTATGCAAAAAATCAAAAAATTCATCCCTTGATGCTTGAGAGTTTAAGATTAACTATTTCAGGAGCTGAAAAGTTAAGAGAAGATGTAAGAATGGAATTTAAAAAAAGATTT
>RRZU011864917.1_pt1 | contig 12057 bp, 12 predicted proteins | sample 2165561 | NCBI WGS metagenome assembly RRZU01 (sample SAMN10456909, study PRJNA506462) | wastewater metagenome | isolation source: wastewater sludge | place: USA: Moscow, Idaho | reverse complement strand
GCTGCTCGGCCTGCTGCTGGTTGCTCTGGCCAGTGCCCGACCGACGTTCTGATCAGGCGGCGTCGGGTTCTACCCCCTGCCAAACACCATAAACGACAAGGGGCGTCTAAGCGCCCCTGATCGGTTAGTCCAACACTCAATGATCGACGAACAACTCCACCCGACGGTTCTGCGCCCGTCCGGCATCGGTCGAGTTATCCGCCGCTGGCTGGCTTTCGCCCTGCCCGGCAGCCGACAGTTTCTCGGCCGGCACACCGTGACTGGACAGATAGCTGACCACACTTTGCGCACGGCGCTCGGAAAGGCCCTGATTGTAGGCATCCGAACCGACGCTATCGGTATGCCCGACTACCCGCACACTGACCAGACTGGCACTGGTCAGACGGCTGGCCACTTGATCCAGAACGGCCTGCGCGTTACCCGTCAATTCGGCCGAATTGAACTCGAACAGCACGCTGCCCAGATCACTGAGCACAATGACTTCGTCCTGAGCGACTTCTGGTTCGGCTACGGGGCTGGGAGCAGGGTCATCCTTGTAGGGACACCCGTTGGGGAAAACAGCAGAGCCTGCCGGCGTATCCGGACAACGGTCTCGGCGATCGTGCACGCCGTCGCGGTCCTGGTCGCCATCCTGCGCGTAGCAGATCAGACCGCCGACCAAGGCACCGGCAGCAGCGCCACCTCCGGCCCAGGCTGAGCTTTCTATAGCGCCCAATCCGCCGCCTACGGCACCGCCGATCAAGCTACAAATAGGCCAGTTCTGCTGATTGAGTGCCGCATCCCCCGTGCTGGAGGTTGAAACACAACCAGTGAGAACACTGCTGACCAAGAGAAGGGGTAGTGCAGCCTTTGAGAGTCTTGTTCTCATGGCGTGATCTCCTGTGTCTCCGGTTAAGTCCCGGTGACACAGGAGTTAAGACCACACACTGCAGGTCTACAAGACAACCTGCAGACGGCCAGACCAGAGGTCATGGCCGCCGCAGGCTTGAAGCGGCTTACGGACGAGCTTCGACTTCGGCTTCAACGCGACGGTTGATAGCACGGCCTTCTTCAGTTGCGTTGTCGGCAACCGGACGGCTCTCGCCATAACCTACCGAGTTGAGGCGCTCGCCGCCCACGCCGTACTGGTTGACCAGTACGTCACGCACCGCACCGGCACGCTTCTCGGAGAGCGACTGGTTGTAGGCATCGGTGCCCACGGCATCAGTGTGACCTTCCACGGTAGCGGTGGTCTGCGGGTACTGGCTCATGAAATCAGCCAGCGCCTTGATGTCAGCCTGACTTTCCGGCTTGACCACAGCCTTGTCGAAGTCAAACTTCACGTCTAGCTCAACACGTACAGGCTCGGCGGCTTCAGCTACCGGAGCAGGCGCAGCCTCTTCCGTTACCGGGCAACCATCGGCATCGACCTTGGTACCTTTCGGAGTGCCCGGGCACTTGTCGAGCTTGTTGACCACGCCATCACCATCGGCATCGCCGTGGACCCAGCAATAAGCAGCACCGGTGATGGCGCCTACGCCCAGACCACCAGCGGCCCACTGGGCACTTTCGATAGCGCCCAAGGCAGCGCCGCCAACACCACCAACAGCGGCACAGGTCGGCCAGTCGCTTTCAACCAAACCGGCGCAACCACTCAAAAGGCCGCTAACCAGAATCAGGGGTACCGCAGTCCTCACCATGCTCATTGTCGACTCTCCTCGGTAAATCGGTTTATCCCGATTTTGGAATTAAAGACGCTACTTTTAAAATCCGTCAAATCTAGTCAGTGCGACAGCACCACGTTAGGCTGCTGGATCGAATCAAGGGACGCCCATGACTATCGCCATCTCTTCCCGTACGCCACAACAAGCCCTGGCTGCCCTGCTGGATCGCTATCAGCCACGCAGTCTGCTGGTACTTGGCGCGAGTGAAATGCCTGCCGTACAAGCCTTTGTAGAGGCTCACCCCGATTGCCGTATTGATCAGAGTCAAACCGTGCCGCTTAGCCCTGAGTTGGCGGCCAAACGTTATGACCTGGCGCTGGTGGTCGACTGTTTGGAGCACCTGCCCAAGCGCGAAGGCCTGGAACTGCTCGGCGGCATTCGCAACCTCAACAGCAATAGACTGGCGGTACTGGCCGACCTGGCAGCCTGCCACTGGCAGGAAACTGACTTCTTCGCCCTGGCGCTACAGGCTAGCGAATGTTTCCAGCGCGAACAGCAGACTCTGCATCTGTTTACCTACGACCTGCTCAGCTACAAGCAGGTGCCGGAGTGGCTGAACGCCAAGTTCTGGGCGAACCCGGAAAACTTCGGCAAGTACTGGTGGTGAGATGAGCCAGTCGAACTGCCCCTGTGGCTCTGGCCTCAGCTACGCCCACTGCTGTGCCCCGCTGCATCAGGGGCAGAACGCAACCAACGCCGCAGCGCTGATGCGCTCGCGCTACTGCGCCTACGCACTGGGTGAAATCGACTATCTGGTCAGCACCACCCTGCCCGCGCAGCGAGCCGGACCGGATCGCCAGGCCATCGAGCAGTGGAGCCGCCAGAGCCAGTGGCTGGGGCTGACGGTGGAACAGCATGAGGAACTGCCCGGCCAGCCCAGGCATGCCCGAGTTACCTTCACCGCCCACTGGCGCGATGCACAGGGCGAGCACAGCCACCGGGAAAACTCGGCATTCGTCGAAGTGGCGGGCCGCTGGTACTTTCTCGACCCGACCGTGCCGGGCAAATATGGCCGCAACGATGCCTGCCCCTGTGCCAGCGGGCAGAAATTCAAGAAATGCTGCAGTGCTTTTCTATCTGGCTGAGTCCTAAAGCTCAAAGCACCTTGAGGTGTGAGGTATCCGGTGGAGGAGCCGCCGGTTCAGGCTTGGCCTGGCCCATGTCGCTACCTACCGGTGCCAGACTGAACTGGCTGAGATCCACCGCCGGTGCCGCGGGTTCGAGCGGTTGATCCTGCAGGTCGGCGCCCACCGGCGCCAGACCGAAATCCGGCGCATCCACGTCAGAAAAGGCCGCCATGTACTCATCGCGCGGCGCCACTTGCAGTCTTCCGCCAGAGCCGCTCACCGGGGCCGGCGCAGCTGCTGTCGGCAAGCTGGCCGCTGGCGGCTCAGCCGGAGGGGGAGCCAGCTCGATATTCTCGATGGGCAAGTCCATATCCAGCACATCCACGACCGCGCCGGCCCGCTCCAGGGTAATGCGATACTTCTCGGCGGCAGCCGGGTCCAGATTGTTCTTGATGACCATGCGCCGTCCGGAAAACAGCAGGGCAATGCGCTGAGCATCGGCCTGAAACAGACGGGCCAGATTGGCCTTGACCTGTTCCAGGTCGGCACCGGGCTGGATCTGCCCGGAAAAGGCAATCTCGTAACGGCTCATGGTCACACTCCTGTCAAAATGACGCGCTAGCCTCGCGCGCCGCTGGCGGGCAAAGGCCCCTGCGGCCAGCATTCTGGCACGCTCTTGGCCCGACAGTATGGCGCAGGTTTTTTTCCGCCCACAACCGATTGCAGCCAAGCACTTGCTTGTTACACTGGGCCATCTGGTGGAGTAACCGCATGCGGCAACAGGCACAACTGATAACAATAATAAGCCGACTGATTCTTTTGAGCCTGCTAATGGCCGTGAATGGGTGTTCTACCTGGTTCACTGGCGACTTCACTGCGCCCAAGGTGCATCTGGTCAAGGTCGATATCGTCAAGGCCAAGCTGATTGAGCAGCGTTTCATGCTGCATTTCCGCATCGAAAACCCCAACGATTTCAGCCTGCCCATCCGCGGTCTGAGCTACAACGTCAGTCTCAACAACATCAAGCTGGCCGAAGGCCAGACCAGCACCTGGTTCACCGTGCCCGCTCATGGTCGCGAAACCTTCAAGGTGCCGGTCAACACCAACCTGTGGCGCCACCTGAAACGGGTGGTGAAGATGCTCGAGCGTCCGGACCAGCCGATCCGCTATCAACTCTCCGGTGAAGTCGAAACCGGGCTGATGTTTGGCAAGAGCGTGCACGTACAACGCGAAGGCGAGATAATTCCGGGCAACTACATCCCGGAGTAACCCCCATGAACCAGCAACCCCATGTTCACGGCCCTGATTGCGACCATGATCACGACCATCACCATGATCACGGCCACGTGCACGGCCCGCACTGCAATCATGGTCCGGCCGAACCGGCACGCAACCCGCTGAAGGATGTCGGCCGCAACGACCCCTGCCCCTGTGGCAGTGGCAAGAAATTCAAGAAGTGCCACGGCGCCTGAAGCTGACGCCAGGCCCATCCGAAGATGGGCCTCCCTCGCTCCCGACTTTCTTGCAGCACCCGGCCAGCCTCACTAAGGTAGCCACAGCATCTCTCGACCCAACCTTGCCAAAACCCAGGAGCCCGTGATGGCTTTGCGCCTGTTCTCCCGCCCTTTTGCCCTCACCGCCACCAGCGCCCTGCTGGTCAGCATGCTCGGCATCAGCGGCTGTCAGTCCTTCCTCAACGGCCGCTATGCCAGCAGCCTGCATCCGGATCGCGGCAGCGTGGCGGTCAAGGGACTGGCGCAGAACGTCAGCATCCGTCGCAACGAACTGGGCATGCCGCTGATCGAGGCTAGCAACTTCCACGACACCCTGTTTGCCATCGGCTATGTGCACGCCAGTGACCGCCTCAGCCAGATGGTCGGCATGCGCCTGATGGCCGAGGGTCGCCTGGCCGAGATGGCCGGCCCCGGGGCGCTGGATATCGACCGTTTCATGCGCGCGGTCAACCTGAAGAAAAGCGCCGAGGTGCTGTATCGCAATGCCTCGCCGCAGCTGAAGAAGTTCTTCGAGGTCTATGCCCGCGGGGTCAACGCTTACCTGTATCGCTACCAGGACAAGCTGCCGATGGATCTGGCCGAGTCCGGCTACCGGCCGGCCTACTGGAAGCCCCAGGACTCGGTGCTGATCTTCTGCCTGCTCAACTTCGGCCTGGCGGTGAACCTGCAGGAGGAAATCGCCTCGCTGGTCCTGGCGCAGAAGGTCGGCGCCGACAAACTGGCCTGGCTCAGCCCAATCTACCCGGACGAGCCATTGCCCTTCGATGAAGCAGAGAAGCTCAAGGGCCTGAGCCTCGCCGGCCAACTGCAGGGCCTCAGCCAGATCGACCAGGCCAGCCAGCAGATCGCCGCCCTCAACATGCTCGGCGTGGCTGCCTCGAACAACTGGGCCATCGCTCCCCAGCAGGCGCGTTACGGCAAGAGCCTGCTGGCCAACGACACCCACCTGCCGATTGCCATGCCCTCGGTGTGGAACTTCATCCACGTCCGCTCGCCGCGCTATCAGGCCGCTGGCGTCTCGGTCGCCGGCGTGCCTGCCGTGGTCGCCGGCTTCAACGGCAAGCTGGCCTGGGGCATGACCACGGTCATGGCCGACAACCAGGACCTGTTCCTCGAAAAAGTCCGCCGTGAAGGCAATCGCCTGCTGTATCTGGCCGATGGCAAGTGGCTGCCGGCCACCGCCCGCCAGGAGACCTTCTTCATCAAGGGCCAGCGGCCGATCCGCGAAACCCTGTTCGAAACCCGCCACGGCCCGCTGCTGAACAGCGTGCTCGGCGAGCGCAAGCACATGCTGCAGCCGATGCAGTTGCAGAGTGGCCTGGGCATTGCCCTGCAGACCACCCAGTTCGAAGCCGACCAGTCGCTGGATGCCTTCTTCAAGCTGTCCCGCGCCCAGTCGGTGGATGAAGCGCATGAATCGACCCGGGCCATCCGCGCCATGGGCCTGAACATGGTCTATGCCGATGCCCAGCACATTGCCTGGCAGGTGACCGGACGCTACCCGAACCGCCGCGCCGGCCGCGGCCTGCTGCCCTCCCCCGGTTGGGACAGCCGCTACGACTGGGACGGCTACGCCGATCCGATGCTTCATCCGTACGATCAGGACCCGGCGCAGGGCTGGCTGGGCACGGCCAATCACCGTACCGCCCCCAGTGGCTATGGCGTGCAGCTGTCCAACTCCTGGTACTACCCCGAGCGAGCCGAACGCATTGCGCAAATGGCCAGTAGCGGCAAGCAGGACCAGAAAAGCATGATTGCCATGCAGTACGACCAGCAATCGCCGTTCGTGCCCAAACTCCAGGCCATGCTCAAGGACCCGGCCATGCAGCCGGCCCTGCAGAGCGCAATCAAGTCCCTGCCCGCCGCCGAGCGCCAGGACGCCGAGCGCAGCCTGCAGAGCCTGCTGCGCTTCAACGGTCGCCTGACCGCCAGCTCGGCAGATGCCGCGCTGTATGGCGCCTTCCTCCACGAGAGTGCCCGAGCGATCTTCCAGGATGAACTCGGCGCCGATGGCACGCCCGCCTGGGAAGCCCTGGTGGAAACCGCCAACCTGTCCTACTCGGCCCAGGCCGATCACCTGCTTGGCCAGCTCGACAGCCCGTTCTGGGACGACCAGCGCACCGCCCAGAAGGAAGACAAGCCGGCCATCCTCGCCCGCAGCCTGGCCTCGGCCCAGGCCTATGCGCGCCAGGCCATGGGCAGCAATCCGGCCAGCTGGCAATGGGGCAAGCTGCACCAGTACAACTTCGCCACCGAAACCACGCAGATGGCGCCCTACATGAGTGCCAGCGAGCGCACCGGCATCAATGCCATCCGCGACTACCTGGACCGCGGCCCCTATGCCGCCGGCGGCGACCACAGCACGCTGAATGTGTCGGCCTACCACTGGGGCAAGGACTTCGACACCTGGCTGATTCCGGCCATGCGCATCGTTGTCGACTTCAGCCGCGAGGAGCCGCTGATCGGCCTGAACAGCACCGGCCAGTCCGGCAACCCGGCCAGCCCGCACTACGCCGATGGCATCGACGCCTGGCTCAAGGGCCAGTACATGAGCTTCCCGTTCCAGTCGAAGAACCTCGAACGCGCCTACGGCAATACCCGTCTGACCCTGACACCGGGACGCTAACGACCACTCGTCGCCCGGCGCTGAACTTACTGCCGCCGGGTGACTCAGAGTTAACGGACTTACTCCATATCTTCAGGGCGCTCTCGGGCGCCCTTTCTTTTGCCCGTCATCCGCCGCCGTTGTGAGCTAGCTTGTTTAGGCAACCCCGGCGGATTGGCTCTCTTGCGCAAACCACTGCTCACCCGACTACTAAAGCTGCGCGAACTCGACAGAGTCTGGCGCTCGCGCGTGCAACAGGAAAACCTCAAGCGCCTGTACTTTCTCGCGCTGTTCGGGGTATTCCTCAGCCTCAGCCAGATCTGCCTGTTCTGGCTGCTGGATGCCACAGGCTCAGCCGCCGAAGCGCGCTGGCGCGAAATATCCCTGCTGGTGCACCCGGCCATTCTGCTGCTATCGCTGCTGATCGGTGGGCTGACCCTGCGCCTGCGCCGCCAGGGCAATCCGAGCACTGCGGTCGAGCGGCTGAGTACCCTCACGGCAACCTTGGTACTGGCTATTGGCCTGATGCTGACGGCCTTCGACCAACTGGTGATCCAGGGCGTAACGCCACTGGTCGCCGCCTGCAGCATCACCGCTCTGCTGCTCTACCTGCGGCCACTCACCGCCCTGATCCTGTTCAGCACGGCGCTGATCATCGGCGTGCTGATCATCGACCAGCTGTCGAACAGCCCGGCACTCAAGCTCAGCAGCACCATGAACAGCCTCACCGCCTGCGCCAGCGGCCTACTGGTATCGTGGATTCTGTACCGCAACTTTCTGCGCGAGCAGCAGCTGCGCAAGGTACTGCTGCGCCAACGCGAGATTCTCAAGGCGCGCACCCGCCAGCTGCAGTTCCAGGCCAGCCACGACACCCTCACCGGCCTGCTCAACCGCCGCGAATTCGAGCGCCTGACAGAAAGTGAACTGTCACGGGTCAACCGGCACCCTGCGCCCCTCAGCCTGCTGATGCTCGACCTCGACCATTTCAAGGCGATCAACGACAACTTCGGCCATCCCGCCGGGGATGCAGTGATTCGCCATGTCGCCCGCCTGCTCGGCGAACACACCCGCAACTGCGACACCATTGGTCGCCTGGGTGGAGAGGAGTTCATCATTCTGCTGCCGGAAACCGACCTGCCGCAGGCACAACAGACGGCCGAAAAACTTCGCGGGCTGATCGAGCACAGTGCCATCGATATCGAAAACGGCCGCCTGCAGATTACCGCCAGCATCGGTCTGGCCTGCCTGGCACCAGGCTGCCCGACTCACCTGACGCCTTTCTACCAGGCCGCCGACCAGGCCCTGTACCGGGCCAAGCGCGGCGGCCGCAACCGGGTCGAACACTTCTATTTCACGCCCGGCCTCGACCCGGTACCGGTCGAAGCGCCCTGAGCACCGCGCTTAACGTGGCGCCGTCGCACGTACGGCATTGCGCGTGTGCGCGCCAAAATGACCGATCAGCTCGATGATCAGCTGCTGCAGCTGCGCATCGGGCCTGGCCGCGGCCAGCTGGTTCCCCTGGCGAAAATCCCCGACGGCCGGCTGCTGCTCCAGCCACTGACCGATCAGCCCATCGAACTGATCGGCGCGCTGGCGCGACTCCAGCGCCACGGTGTCGCGCAGGTAGCGATAATCGAACGGCGGATAGCGGCCATCATTGGCTGGCTCGGCATAGGCCTTGAGCAACGAACGCTGACTATCACCGCTGGCCAGCTCGCTGCGCAGCCACTGCAGCTGATATTTCTCCACCTCGGTATGCCGCGTGGCCACACGCGCCATGGCCGCCTGCTTGTCCGCCGGGAAGCCTCCGAGCGCCTTGGCTGCCGTCCACAACAGGCCAGCCGTGGTTGAGCCAGGCAGTACGCTGGCGTGATAGGGCTGAGTCATATCCTGGAGGTAATGCAGCCCCCAGCCGAGGAACCGGTAGCCCCAGTACGGATGCCCCCGTTCGAAGGCAAAGCGGGCCAGACCGATGTACTGATAGGCGCGCCACTGGGGATAGGTGCGGCGCAGGAAGGGCCCGGCGGCGAACACCAGCGGATCCTCGTGGTAGTAGCCGATATGAAACGGCGCCTGCGAGGAATACTCGAAGCGCGCGTCGCCGAACGGCTGCGTCCCGAAGTTGTAGCGCGCTCCTGCCGTGCCCGGGTTATCGCTGAACAGATTGATGTCATGGCCGTAGTCAGGCTCGTCTGCAGCGCTGCTGAGCACCGCCAGCGGGCTGAGCAACTCGCCCTCGCCAACCTTGAAGAAACGCCACTCGCTCCACAGGCTGAGCTTGCGGTACACCGTCACCGCACCGGCATCCAGACGCTCGCGTTGCCCCGGCGCAACGCCGGGAACGGTCTGAACGAACAGTGCCAGGCGGGTTTCCGGGTTGATCCGCAAGGCCTGCAGGAAAGCATCACGGCGGTCAGCAGCTCCGGCCTGCCAGCGCAGCTCATCGGGGCGCGCCGGGTACTCCTCGAACTGCGCGCGGGCAAAGCGCTCCTGCTCGTCCAGCAGCGCTCTCAGACCTTCTTCCTCGGCCTCAAGGAAACGCTCCAGCGACTCAACCGGCAGGGTTTCTGCAGCCATCCCCGGCAGGGGCGCCAGCGCCAGACTGCTGCCCAGCGAATGATTGGACCAGGCCTGCACCTGCAGGGGCAGCAGCAAGAGCACAGAGAAGCAGGCAGACAGCAGTTTCATCACAGACTCCAGGCAGACATCCGGCCACGACCACAACAACGGCCACTCTAGCCTTGCAGCCTATCAGTCATGCTCCGCCGGAACATTGTCCACTCCGGCCATTGCCACTCACCAATCACGCCGTCACTGCGGCAGATAGCGCAGTCGGATGCGCTGATCCTCGCCACGCTGTTGCACCCGCAGCAGCGCCTGATCGAAGCGGTCCCGCTGTTCGGCACGGATAAATCCGACCTGATAGGGCGTGGGCGGAAAGATGTCGAACCAGTCCACCGCCTGGGTGGTATCGACCTGATCGGCGACCTCGCGACTGAGGTACTCGAAGATGTTGCGCTCGGCCACCACCAGATCGGTGCGACCACTGAACAGCAGGCGGTTGCGCCCGAGCTGCTGGGCCTCCTCGTGATAGCGCGGGTTGTTCTCGGCCATCTGCTGGAACTCCGGCCCGAGCAGGTAACGGGCGCGCTGATAGGCACTGATCGAGAAGTTCGCCATATCCCCGACCTCACGGATCGACAGATGCCGCGAAGCCAGGGCGCCCACCATGTTCTGGTAATGAATATAGGGCTGCGAGTAGAAGGCTTTCACCCCGCTATTTTGGTTGGTCGTGGTGATCGCATCGATCTCGCCCCGCGCCAGTAGCAGGTGCAGGCGCTCCTGCGGGGCATACACGGGATCGATCTGCCAGCCCGCCTCGCTGACCGCCGCGGCGACGATTTCGTACTCGATGCCGCGCTGCAGCCCCTCGAAGATATAGGGCGGCTTGTGCAGGCCGAAGCCGACACGCAACAGCTCCGCCCCCCAGCTCACCTGCAGGCTTGCACACCACACCAGCAGCCAGCACCACCGCATAGACACTGCCCCCGTCATCACTGCGCCGTATAGTTGGCAATAGCGCTGCCGCCGGCAGCATCAGTCTAGACTGATGCCTCCCGTGCAACCCAGTTTGTGGAGCCCCATCATGTTGAAAGCCGAATACCAGCAACGCGGCCCGGTGCCGCAGGACGTCATCGCCGCCGTGCCCTTCGACCTGCCGGAACTCGGCGCCGGCGAAGCCCGGGTAAAAGTGCTGGCGGCCCCGATCAATCCCTCCGACGTACTCACCCTGACCGGTGAATACGGCATGCTACCGCCGCTGCCGGCCATTGGCGGCAACGAAGGCGTAGGCCGCGTGGAGGCGGTAGCCGCTGACGTCGAGGGTCTCAAGCCCGGGCAGATGGTGCTGTTGCCGGTCGGTTGCGGCACCTGGCGCAGCCACCTGCAGGTCAAGGCCAAGCAGCTGATCGCTCTGCCGGAGGCCGACCCGCTGCAACTGGCCATGCTCACCGTCAACCCACCAACCGCCTACCTGATGCTGCGCGAGTTCGTCGACCTCAAACCGGGCGACTGGGTCATTCAGAACGCCGCCAACTCCGGGGTCGGCAGCTACCTGATTCAGCTGGCGAAAATCCGCGGCCTGAAAACGGTCAACGTGGTGCGCCGCGAGTCGGCCATCGACACGGTCAAGGCCGAGGGAGGCGATGTGGTACTGGTCGACGGCCGCGACCTGCACAAGCGCGTGCGCGAAGCCACGGGCGGCGCCTCGATCAAGCTGGGCATCGACGCCGTGGCCGGGCAGTCCACCGATCATCTGGCGCAGTGCCTGGCCGAGGAAGGCGTGCTGGTCAACTACGGCCGCATGAGCGGCGAGCCCTGCCAGGTCACACCCAGCTCGTTTGTCTTCCGCGACGTCACCCTGCGCGGCTTCTGGCTGGCCAAGTGGTTCCAGAAGGCCAGCCAGGCCGAGCAGATGCAGGTGTTCGGCGAGCTGATCGGACTGATCGCCCAGGGCAAGCTGAAGACCCGCATCGGCGCCACCTACGACGTCAGCGAAATCCAGCAGGCAGTGGCCGCCGCCGCGGCCGGCGAGCGCGACGGCAAGATCCTCGTCGTACCCAAGTAAGCGTGAATGCGGCATGAAAAAGGGCGTCCCAAGGCGCCCTTTTTATTTCCCGGAGTTTCCCCGGAATGCTTACTCGGCAGCCGGCGCTTGCGGCTTGCGCCGCTTCAGCGGAGCGGTACCGTCGGTATTGCCAACCAGGCTCGGGCCGGAAGACCGGGCCTTGTCGGCACTCGGCTTGCGCCGCACCGGGGCTTTGCTGGCGGTCTTCTTGCCATCTTTCTTGTCGTTTTTTTTCTTCTTCACACCAGCCGCCTTGCCCGAGGCCTTGAGCTTCTTCGGCCCCTGGTAGTGAGCTTTCAGACCCTGGATGTTGCGCCGCTCGAAACGCTGCTTCAGGTAGCGTTCGATGCTCGACATCAGGTTCCAGTCGCCATGGCAGATCAGCGAGATGGCCAGCCCCTCGGCGCCGGCACGGCCGGTACGGCCGATACGGTGCACATACTCGTCACCCCAGCGCGGCAGGTCGAAGTTGAACACCAGATCCAGGCCTTCGGCATCCAGACCACGGGCAGCCACATCGGTGGCGACAAGAATAGTCTTT
>RRZU011069606.1_pt1 | contig 12057 bp, 9 predicted proteins | sample 2165561 | NCBI WGS metagenome assembly RRZU01 (sample SAMN10456909, study PRJNA506462) | wastewater metagenome | isolation source: wastewater sludge | place: USA: Moscow, Idaho | reverse complement strand
TTATCGGTGATATTGTTTTAAAGCAATATCTGAATAATAAAAATTATCCGATTTACAAACCGCAGAAAGGCGGAAGTGAGTATTCGCCTAAGCTCAAGGATGTAAGAGGAAAAATTGTGTTTATTCGCAGACTCGATTTTTCGGACAGTTACATTAAAAAAGCAGAAAGCAAAGATTTAGGCTTTTCTGTAATGGACGCTTTCGGTATGGATGCAAGCAGATGGGACGATAATGATTATTCTCTTAATAAAAATGCCGTTCGTGTAGGAAACAGCAATATTTATGTACAGGATAATTACGGCGAGCGCGACGCAGATACAAAACTCCTTTATTTTTACAGCACAATTTCCGATGCTACTAAGAATAAATATACCGAGCAAGGAAATTATCTTTTTAACTATTCGGGTGCTAAGGATAATATTAATCAGCCAAGAATAGTAAACAGGTCGCTTATGGAGGACAGCTTTTTGTCACAGCCTGCCACATCAAGCGCTATACAAAGCATTGGTTTTGTTATGTCAAACTATATTGACGCAAAGCTAAGCGAAAGAATTTATATGACAAACTTTGTATCCCAACACACTCATACATATAACGAAAAGGGCTTTTGCACAATTTGCGGTCAGTATCAGCCTGCCGTTTATAATAAGAGCACCGATGTGTATACGATAAACAACGCAGGTCAGCTTTTCTGGTTCTCATCACTTGTAAACGGCGACCACAGCTATGCTGATTTTGATAAGCAAAATGCAGGTGCAAACGCAGAACTTGCCGCAAACATTGACCTTGAAAATAAGGAATGGGCGCCTGTCAATAATTATAAAGGCAATTTTAACGGCAAAGGACACAGTATTTTAAATCTTAATATAAGCAAGGCTTCAGATTACACAGGACTTTTCGGTTCTGTAAACGAGGGCAGTGTTTCCGATATTACGGTTTACGGCGACATTACAGTCAAAAATTCCGCAAGTCATATCGGCGGTGTTGTCGGCTACATTAATTTGGGTTCTGTCAAAAATGTAGTTTCTTATGTAAATATAAATAATGACAAATACGGTTCGCAGGTAACGCACGCAGGCGGCATTATCGGCTCTGTAGGAAATGATAAAACAGATATTGAGAAATGTATGTACTACGGAAGCATTCACCTCAATAATTCTTCCGATTGTATCGGCGGCGTAATAGCTTACTCAAACGGCGGCGCAAGAGTTAAAAACTGCGCAAACTCAGGCACAGTTACAGCAACGCAAAGCGGCGCATATGTCGGCGGTATTCTCGGCTACCTTAACAATACAAACCCGACAATCGAAAACTGCTACAATTACGCAAAGATAAGCGATAACGGTAGCGGCATACATTGCGGCGCAATTATCGGTTGGGCAAGGAATTTTAATAAGTCGAATATCGCAAACAATTATTACAACAAAGATACGGGAAACACTCCGTTCGGTACAGACAGCAAGTTGGGGTTATCGGCAAACGAAAAAACAATTTCCGAATTTAAGTGCGGTGAAGTTGCATTTAAACTCAACAACGGTGTTACCGACGGCACACAGGCTTGGTATCAGAACATAGATAACGGTCTTACTCCTGACGATTACCCCGTATTTAACGGCGGTACGGTTTATTATGCGGACTTTGACAATACATATTCAAACTTTGAGAGAACACCCGATGAGTTTGACAAGGACGACGACGGCAGATTTATTATAAAAACCTACAGCGACCTTGTAAAACTTTCACAGGTTGTAAGAACCGATTACAAGCGATACGGCGACAAGAATTATATTCTTGTAAATAATATTTACGCAGATGAAAATTCAAGCTGGGTACAGGGAATCGGCTCTGTTGCTGAAAACAAACCGTTTAACGGCACATTTGACGGCAACGGCTACAGCATAGGCGCACTTAATATTTCCGCAGGCGAATACGGCGGACTGTTTGAATTTATCGGAGAAAAAGGCATTGTAAAAGATTTGTTTGTTTATGACTGCGACTTTAAGGGCAGTGCAAAAACAGGCGGCGGAATTGCGGCTGTAAATGACGGTGTGATTGACCATTGCGTAAGCGGTATAAACGCTGTATCGGGTACAATCTTTATCAAAAATTTAAAAATCAACGCATCGGATCTTAACTCGATTCTTAACGCAGATGTCTGCGGTGGTGTTGCGGGTATTAACAACGGTAAAATTACAGGCACACGAAATTGCTCGATCGTAAAGGGCAACGAGTGCGGCGGTATTTCGGCAATTAACACAGGCGAAATTTACGGTTGTGCAAACACAGGCAAGACAGGACTCGATACTTCAACGGTTGCAGGCGGTTTAGTCGGCAAGAACAGCGGCAAAATCGAAAGCTCCTATAACTGCGGCAATGTACTTTGCAAAATCAATTCTGCAAAGGGTTCGATTGTCGGCTTGAACGGCATTGCGGGAACTGACGGTGTAACAGTCAAGAATGTATTTTACACAGCACAAAATTCACTCAATGCAGTAGGCACGGATTCACAGGCAAAAGCCGACAGTACAAATATTGCATACGAAAGAACGGTTGAAATGGCAAGTGCAAGCCTTGCGGATAAGTTAAACAGTGTTACAGATGACAGCATAAACTTTATTTGCTCTGACTTTAACAGAGGTTATCCGTACATCAAAGGCAGCTTCCTAAAGTACAGCGTTAAATCTGTAGGCAGCGGCATTACTCTTTCGGGCAATATGCACTCGTCACTCAATGTAAGCTACACTGCTTATTCAACAGATGACGAACAGTATAAAAAATTCGAGTCGCTTATTAAGGACGGAAAAATTCTTGATTTTTACAAGGGCACACTTTCGGACAATAACGGAAACTCTGCATTTGCGGAATTTTGGTGTGACAATAATTTAAAACTCACCTTGCCGGTAAGCGGCAAAAATGTAAGCCTTGCGGTACTTGACGGCGACGGCGGCATAAAATACATAAAGCCCGACTCTTTTGAAAACGGAAAAGCAGTGTTTACATTATCACAGCCGACTGATTTTGCACTTGTGGAAACCTCGTCAAGCGGCGGCAACAACACAGGCAATACACAGATTGACAATACAACAATAAAGACGGGCGCAACCGTGATTTATACAATTTCATTTACGGCAATTATCGCTTTGCTTGCCTTTGCTGTATTGAAGAAAAGAGGACGCATTGAAAAATAAAAAAATATATATTGCAATTATAGCGGCACTTATTGTTGCAATCGGAGCGCTAAGCGCAGTATTAATCTACAATAACATAAACTCTCAACCTGCCGCACCCACACAGGGTGTGGTAGGGGAGATACGCACTGATTGGGATACAGGCATAGACGAAAACTCAAAAGGCAGTGACAATACCCAAAAAACAGGCGTGCAGATACCCGGCTACAGCACTGCTGAAATGAATGCGGGCGATACCTCTCTGCACATCAGTATCGGCAATCCAAAGTCAAACACCTGCGGCTTATACGCAACGCTAAGGCTTTCCGACGGAACTGTGCTTTATAAATCGGATTTGCTTGAACCCGGCAGCGGTCTTACAGATGTACCGCTTTCAAAGTCGCTTGAGAAAGGCGAGTATCAAGCAATGGTTTTGTATGAATGTGTAACTCTTGACGATTCGCATCAAAAACTCAATTCGGCGGAATCGGAGTTCACACTCAAAGTTAAGTAAAATACCGATAAATTCGGTAAAAACAAAGAAAGAAGTGTTTATATGAAAAAAGTAAAATTTATATCGGCAATTATGGCGGCTATGCTCGCCGCAACAGGCGTGGTTTCCGTATCGGCGGCAACCCTTACAAACGAAAATCCCGATTCTTCCACAGAAGTTACCGCAAGAATTGAGGGTACACAACCGGGAGATGTAAGCTATGTTATTACAATCCCCGATATGGTTGATTTCGGCACTCTTGCACAGCCGCAGACAGATACACAGAGCAACAAGTATCTTAACTTTGATGTGACTGCAACAGAGCTTAAACTTAACGATAACAACTTTGTATCTGTTTATATTAACGGTCAGGACATTGACGATAAGTTCTATATTACACAGAAAGACGCAACCAACCCGTTCAAAATTAAGTATGATATTTATTCGGAAAAAGTAAATGACGATAATGTTGCCGACAAAATCGCTATCAATGACGCAGGTGCTCCGGGTGCAAACGGTTTCCACTTTACAACCTTCAGCGCCGATTCACAGGGTCAGGTTCAGGAGGGTACACTTGTACTTAATCAGCAGGCACTCTACGGACAAGACCTTGACGCTATTGCAGGCGATTACAGCGGTACAATGACATTCCACAGCTCAATTGTAACAATATGATTATGAAATGACTGATTTTAAAAAATTGCTTAGCACAATTGCGGTTTGTACGGTGATTGCCGCAGTCTTTATAACGGCTACCGTTTCGGTAACGGCAAGGGATGAGGGCAGTACGCAGATTACGGCTAACATTTTATCGCCGACAACTCAACCGTATTCCACAGTCCCGACCGTACCCGTACAGGATAACACGAGTATGGTAACGGGAACACAAACATATTTGCTGATAGCCTTGCTGTTGTGCATTGCATTGCTTGCATTTGTTATATTATTATTTTTTATTCACAATAAACATATGAGGTAACTATGAAGGTATTTAATTGTATTTTGGGTATTTTGACTGTTCTTGCGTCAATTTATTGCATATTTTATCCCGGACTTACATTTCTTAACATCGGTTGGATTGTAACGATAATTCTCGGATTATGGGGAATTTCCTCAATTGTTTCGTATGCAGCTTCACGCAACGACGGTAATAATAAAGAAAAAGCTTTAATGGGAACTTTAGGTCTTATAGCAGGCATAGCTGCGGCGGTTGTGTCTGCGCTCGCAATGTTTATGCCCGGCATAAGAGTGATGTTTGATATATTAATCCTTGCGATTTTTGCGGTATGGCTTATTGTAGACGGAATCTCCTCTATAGCAACATCATTCAAGGTTAAAAAATCAGGTTCAAGTGTATGGGTACTTCCGCTTATATGCGGAGTGCTCGTACTGCTTGCAGGCATATACGGAATATTTAATCTTATATTCACAGCGCAAACACTCGGACTGTTTATGGGCATTTTGCTTATGACATACGGTATAAGATTGATTCTTTCGGCATTTAAAAATTAATTTGCTATCCACTCATTTCCCTTATATAACACAACAGCCTCTCGGTGTTTTTACATCAAGAGGCTGTTGTGTTTTTTATATTTGGTTCTGGAGTAAATGTTGGAGTAATATCGGTAAATTATATTTTGCAGATTGCTTTATCAATCAATTACGCTTTTTCTTTACCCTTATTTGCAAATCTTTTTGACGGTCTGTAGATAATCAACGCTATAAATATCAGCACTGCCGTTGTAGCTAAGCTGACAGGGTAAGCGGTCATTATCGTTACAAAAGTTCTGTTTGCGGGGAATACGGTATTTATCCATATTATTCGCAGCACACATACGCCTACGGTAGTGAGAATTGCAGGAACAAGCGAAAATCCGAATCCTCTTAAGTATCCCGACATTACCTCATACAGCATTGAGAATATGTAAGCTATAAAAATAATTACAAGTCTTGTATAGCCTATTTCTATTACTTCGGGGTTGTTGTTGAATATTGACAGCAAAAATTTTCCTGTTATAAGCACTATAAGTATTGCCGTGCCCGATGCAATTGCGTCTTCGATAAGACAAAGAAAAAGAGTTTTTTTACAACGGTCAATCTTATTTGCGCCGAAGTTTTGTCCGACAAATGTTGTGCAAGCCTGACTAAACGAGTTCATTACATTGTAAGCGATAATCTCTATGTTGAATGCCGCACTTGACGCCGCAATTACAACAGTGCCGAGGCTGTTAATCGCACCTTGAATTACAATATTCGCAACCGCAAACACCGCACTCTGTATTCCTGCGGGAAGTCCTATCTGCATAATTTTCGCAAAGACTTTTCCGTCTATTCTTAGCTTTTTAAATTCTACTTTTATGTATTTGTCGCTTTTTACGAGCTTTATATAAAGAATACCTGCGCTCACAACATTTGCAAGCACTGTTGCGGTTGCTACTCCGTTTACCGACATTTTAAGTACGATTACGAAGAACAGATTAAGCAGTACATTCAAAATTCCCGACAGCGTAAGCGCAATAAGCGGCATTTTGGTTTCGCCTATACTTCTGAAAATCGCCGCCTCAAAGTTGTACAGCAGTATGACAGGCATTCCGAGAAAATATATTCGCAAGTACAACAGTGCAAGCTCAAGCACATCATCGGGTACATTCAGCACCGTAAGCAACGGCTCGGCTATAAGTTCGCCGATTATCGCAACCAATACACCGCCGATTACCGACACTACCATAGAAGTGTGCACCGCCTTTTGTACGGTCTGCCTGTCATCTCGTCCTATGGCATTTGCTATTACAACATTTGCGCCGAGCGCTATGCCGATAAATAAGTTCAGTATCAGACCGATAATCGGGCTGTTTGCTCCTACTGCCGCTACCGCTACGGTTTTGTCGGTTTGTGCAAAGTTTCCGACTATTGCTATATCCGAGGCATTAAAAAGCTGTTCAAGTATTCCCGTTGCCGCAATCGGCAGGGCAAAATCGGGCAGTTTGTTCCATATACTGCCGTTGAGCATATCAAGTTTTTGCTTTTTTAATTCTTTTTCCATTAAATCCACCTTTTTGTTTCACATAAATTCATACTATATAGATTATATTCCTTATTTTTACAATTTTCAACTGTTAAATGGTTGCATATAGACATAAGGTTTATTATAATATAAGGGAAGAAAAATTATGAAATGAAAAAATGAAATGAACATTTGCATTTATAGGGGTGGCATTATTTATGGAAATGGATAAACTAAAGCCAAAACAAAGTGCTTTTATTACAAGGGTTGGCGGTGACGGAGCATTAAGACACCATTTGCTTGATATGGGACTTACACCCGGCACTGAAATTACTTTGCAGAAAATAGCGCCGATGGGCGATCCGATTCAAATTGAAGTGAGAGGCTATGAGCTTACGCTCCGACTTGATGAGGCTAAGAAAATTGAAATTGAAAACATACACGAACGAAAAGTTGTTGCCGACAGCAAACCGCAAAGGCATAAATCTATTCCGCATCCACGAGTAGGCGAGCTTGGCGAGGCAAACGATTATCATATTCACGATGAAAGCAAAGCACTGCCGAAAGACAGCAAACTTACATTTGCGCTTGCAGGAAACCAAAACTGCGGCAAAACCACTTTGTTTAATCAGCTTACGGGCGCTAATCAGCATGTGGGCAATTTTCCGGGTGTTACCGTAGACAGAAAAGACGGCACAATTAAAAATCACCCTGAGGCAACAGTTACCGACTTGCCGGGTATTTACTCATTGTCGCCGTATTCGAGCGAAGAAATAGTTACACGAGATTTCTTGATAAAAGATAAGCCGAGCGGAATTATAAATATTGTAGACGCCTCAAACCTTGAGCGAAATCTATGCCTTACTATGCAGCTTATGGAACTTGGTATTCCTATGGTGCTTGCGCTGAATATGATGGACGAGGTGCGAGAAAACGGCGGAAGTATCAGAGTAAACGAGCTTGAGCAAATTCTCGGAATACCTGTTATTCCTATTTCAGCCGTAAAAAATGAGGGTATAGACGAGCTTGTAAGTCACGCACTTCATGTGGCAAGATTTATGGAAAAGCCGGGGCGAATAGATTTTTGCACAGACAGTGTAGATAAAAAAGACCCTGTCGGAGCGGTTCACCGCTGCATACACGCCGTAGTGCATATGATAGAGCCTGAGGCAAAGCAATCGGGACTGCCGCTGCGATTTGCCGCAACAAAGCTGATAGAAAACGATGTGCCTATTGAAAAGCTGCTTAACCTGACCGATGACAAAAAGCAGGCATTTGAGCACATTGTATCCGTAATGGAAGATGAAACGGGACTTGACCGAGAGGCCGCCATTTCAAATATGCGATTCAGCTTTATAGAAAAAATGTGTCAAAAAACAGTTGTCCGTCCGCACGAAAGCAAAGAGCATAAGCGAAGTATGAAAATTGACCGATTGCTTACGGGCAGATATACCGCTATTCCTTGCTTTATTGCAATTATGGCACTCATATTCGTTATGACCTTTAACCTTGTGGGCGCATGGCTCTCTGACCTTATGAGTTTAGGCGTAGATTCTGTTATATCGCTTATAGACAACGCACTCACCGCCGTACAGATTAACCCTGTTGTGCATTCGCTTGTGGTAGACGGCATATGCAACGGTGTGGGCAGTGTAATCAGCTTTTTGCCTACAATCGTAACTCTGTTTTTCTTTTTGTCTATTCTTGAGGATACAGGTTATATGGCAAGGGTTGCCTTTGTAATGGATAAGCTGTTAAGAAAAATAGGACTGTCGGGCAGAAGTTTTGTGCCAATGCTTATAGGCTTTGGCTGTTCTGTTCCTGCAATTATGTCAACACGAACACTCTCAAGCGAAAGAGATAGAAAAATGACAATCCTGCTCACTCCGTTTATGAGTTGCAGTGCAAAACTGCCGATTTATACGCTGATTATAAGCGTATTTTTCCCAAGGCAGTATCAGGCGCTTGTAATGGTGGGACTATACATATTCGGCATTATTTGTGCCATTATTTATGCTTTGATTTTAAAAAGCACAAAGTTCAAGGGCGAGCCTGTTCCGTTTGTAATGGAGCTGCCTAATTACCGACTTCCATCGGCAAAGAGCGTTGTGCATCTCATTTGGGAAAAGGCAAAGGGATTTATAGAAAAGGCATTTACAATTATTTTTGTAGCGTCAATTATAATTTGGTTTTTGCAGACCTTTGACGCAAAATTTAATGTTGCCGAATCACCCGAACAGAGCCTGCTTGCAATGATTGGCAGCTTGGTTGCTCCTATTTTTGCTCCGCTCGGATTTGGCGATTGGCGAGTATCAACAGCTCTCATTACAGGCTTTACAGCAAAAGAAAGCGTTGTGTCTACACTTACTGTACTTATGGGCGGAGATGCCGAGCTTGTAAGTACATTGTTTACTCCTTTTACCGCCGCTGTATTCCTTGTATTTACTTTGCTTTACACTCCTTGCGTTGCCGCTATTGCAACCGTAAAGCGAGAAATGGGCGGCACTAAGGCGGCTGTCGCAACTGTTATTATTCAGTGCGCAATCGCATGGTGTGTGGCTTTTCTTATTCACGCAGTCGGTCTTGCCTTTGGCTTGGCTTAACGGAGGGCGAATATGGATATACCGAGTATTATAATTTTAGTAATTGTAGCTCTTTTGGTTATTCTCGCCGTAAGAAAAGCTAAAAAGGATAAGATGATTTCAAAGTGTGGCGGTAATTGCTCAGCCTGCACGCTAAAATGCAATAAAAAATAATTTAAGCAAGGCGGTTTAATTTCCGCCTTGCTTTTTTGTGATTACCAAATGGCATAGCAAGCAATTTGAAATAGGCATTAGACATTTGTAAAACAAAGGAGTATAATATAAATACAGTTTAAATACAAGCTGAATTTCTTTGAAAGGTTGATTATAATGAAAAAGTTAATAGCTTATTTTTCGCCAAGCGGTAACACTAAGGCAATGGCAGAAAAACTTGCAAAGGCAACAGGCGCAGACTTGTTTGAAATCAAGCCGCAGACGCCTTACACAAGAGCCGATCTCGACTGGACAAACAAAAACAGCCGTTCTTCGGTTGAAATGAACGATAAAAGCTATCGTCCGCAGATTGCACAACTTCCAAACAGCCTTGCGGATTACGATACAATTTTTATCGGTTTCCCAATCTGGTGGTATGTTGCTCCAACAATTATCAACACATTTGTAGAAAATGTTGACTTAGACGGTAAAAAGGTTATTCCGTTTGCAACTTCCGGCGGCAGCGGAATGGGTAAGACTTTGGCAAATCTAAAGCCGAGCTGCCCGGGCGCAAATTGGGTTGAGGGTAAAGTAATCAACGGTATGAGCGAAAAAGCCCTTGCCGATTGGGCAGAAAAACTTTAATTTAATAAGGTAAAGCTATGCATAGGCTGTATGAGTGTTGGTGCGGCGGAGAAAACTATGACGGCGCACGACCGTGTAATTTTGATTGGGTAAAGCACCTTAGAGAGGAATGTGAAAAGTACAATGTCACTTTTTGCTTTATAGAAACGGGTACTGTGTTTATCTAAGACAGCAAAACTTATCTTATGCCGAAAAAACAGCTTCAAAGCAAGATGGCTTATAAATCTAAAATGAATTTAAGCGAAAAACCGATCGAATGGAAACTTTGCGATAACTTCGGTGACAAAATCCCGAAAAATAAGCTCTATGTGCCATTAAGCGAAAATTAAAATACAGATAAATATTTTACATTATGCTTGACAGTGTATGATTATTTTTTATATAATTGTAACAGTTTGTTTTTAGGAGAGTTTCTATGGAAAGAGAAAGTTTTAAGTCACGGCTTGGATTTATTCTTGTAAGTGCGGGCTGTGCAATCGGCATCGGCAATGTATGGCGATTCCCGTATGTTGCAGGTGAAAACGGCGGCGGTCTTTTTGTTTTGCTTTACCTCGTTTTCCTTGTTCTTATGGGTATTCCCGTATTGACAATGGAGCTTGCAGTGGGCAGAGCAAGCCGAAAAAGCGCCGTGCTCGGCTACAAAAAACTTGAAAAGCCGAAAAGCAAGTGGCATATTCACGGTTGGTTCTGTATGCTTGGCTGTTATCTGCTGATGATGTACTACACAACCGTTTCGGGGTGGATGACAAGCTATTTTTACAAATTTGCAACAGGCACTTTTGAAAGCGGAATGACCTCTGAGCAAGTCAGCGGTGTATTCTCTCAGTTGCAGTCAAACCCGATTGAAATGGTTATATGGATGGCTATTATTACCATACTCGGCTTTTTGGTGTGCAGCAGAGGTATTCAAAAGGGAATAGAAAAGGTGAGCAAGGTTATGATGATTGCTTTGCTTGTGCTCATTCTCGCACTTGCCGTAAACAGCATTTTGCTTAGCGGTGCAGGCGAGGGACTTAAGTTTTACCTTGTTCCCGATTTTGAAAAAGTATCCGAAATAGGTATCGGCAACATTGTTTCCGCCGCTATGAATCAGAGTTTCTTTACTTTGAGCCTCGGTATTGCGGCTATGGAAATTTTCGGAAGTTATATGTCAAAGGACGATACTCTTCCGGGCGAGTCCGTGAAAATCTGCGCACTCGATACTTTTGTGGCAATTATGGCGGGACTTATTATTTTCCCTGCGTGTTTCTCATACGGAGTTGAGCCTGACCAAGGCCCTGCACTCATATTCATTACCTTGCCAAATGTATTTGTAAATATGGCAGGCGGAAGAATTTGGGGCACACTGTTCTTTTTGTTTATGACTTTTGCGTGTTTTTCAACTATCATTGCCGTTTTTGAGAATATCATTTCGTTCTGCATTGATATGTTCGGCATCAGCCGTAAGAAGTCGGTAGTCATAAATGCGGTTATTATTCTTATTGCAAGTTTGCCTTGTGTGTTCGGATTTAATATTTGGAGCGGTTTTGAGCTGTTTGGTCAGAATGTTCTCGGTATGGAGGACTTCCTTGTAAGCAATATTTTGTTGCCTGTAGGTTCACTTATTTATCTGCTGTTCTGCGTTACAAAATTCGGTTGGGGATTTGACAATTACCTTACTGAATGTAATACAGGCAAGGGTATGAAATTTGCCGGATTTTTAAGACCTTACTTCCAATTCGTACTCCCGATTCTTGTGCTTATTGTACTTGTACAGGGCTTTATAAAATAATTTAAAATCAAATCTCCCGATATTGCATTAATCTTGCGTATCAGGAGATTTTTTTGTCTGAACAGTTAGTTAAATCGTAATTCTAAAATTTTCAAAAATATTTTCAGAAAAATTATTGCAATTAGTGCAACTTTTACCTTTTTTGCAATGTAATTGAGGTGATAATTTTGAAAAACATTAAAAACTTTTTTACATTACCAAACGAGGTTTTCTACCTTATGCTCACTCCGTCCGAGCTTGCC
>RRZU010344176.1_pt1 | contig 12057 bp, 15 predicted proteins | sample 2165561 | NCBI WGS metagenome assembly RRZU01 (sample SAMN10456909, study PRJNA506462) | wastewater metagenome | isolation source: wastewater sludge | place: USA: Moscow, Idaho | reverse complement strand
TTTTAAAATCAAATAGTTTTAATAACTCTTTTTGAAAAGAGTTTGTTAAATATAGTTTTCTTTGAGTTGATGTTTTTGATATATCTATTTTTACATTACCATTTTCAAGAAGATTTTTTATATCTATGATTTTAAGTTCTTGAACTTCGTTTAATCTAAGTCCAGTAAAAAATAAAATAGTAAAAGTTCTGAGTAGATTTTGTTTTGTATTAAGTCTAAGAGTTTCATTCCCTCTTACAAATGACATTAACTTTTTATACTCAACTTCAGTAATATTTTCTTTGATTTTTTTAAACTCTTTTTTTTCATTAAAATTTTTGTTCATTTTTGTAAAACCTTATAATTTATTCTAAATTTTGAGCTTTTATAATGTTTTTAAAACCTTTTAAAAATAAAAAACTCTGCAAATACCTAAAATTGGTAAAACCATATAAAATAGAGTATTTTATAGGGTTTTAAAATTAAAAATTTTTGCATTTAAATTTTTCCAATCTATGAGCTCTAATTCTTTTTAATCGTAAATATTTTTTGTATCTTTCAAATGACCGTTTCATACTAACTATATTCATAGAAATTATTTTATTTATTAGTACAATGAAAACTACAAAAAATGAAGATATTACTTGAAAATCTTTTATATTATTAAATAGGATTAAAAATAAATAGATTAAGAATATGTAAAAGATATATTTAAATTTATTTGAAAAGTCATATAAAAATACAAATAAGAATTTATATACAAATTTATTTGGAATCATTTATTTCTCCTCGCATTTTGTAGTTACAATTTTTGAATCACCTTTAATAAAATAGTAATTTTCATATATCCAATTATCTTTTTTTGAAACATCAATTTTTATATTACCAACTATACAAATAAGCTCTTTATTTTTATTAAAACTATTTAAAATTTCATTTCTATCTTCTAAATAAAAATATAGATATATTATTGGTAAAAAGAACAAAATAGCTATAACTAAAACATTACGTTCAATTTTTTCTTCAATAAATCTATATCTTGATGCTCTATATGGACTCATCTTTTAATTCTCCTTATTTTAAATCTAAATATTTATCATCATAAGTAGTTGTTAGACTAAATCCTAAATATAAACAAAGTGCTAAATATATTAAATATATTATTGCTTCATCTATATCTTGACTAGTTATAATCTGATGAGGGAATATCAAAAATATAAGTAAAGAGATAACTGCCATAACAAAAGCTATTACTGAACTAAATAAAAGTACTTTTCCTAAATTAAAAAATAAATAGTTCATTTTTTTGTAAAAATCGCACATTTTATAAATCCTTTACTCTACAATTTTCTATTCTAAATATGTTTATTCCTTCACTTACTGTTTTATCTTTATCATTAAATATGTATCCATTTTTTAAAGATACAACCTTTGTATTGCAAACTAAATCTTTGCCACTTTTGAAAGTTTCAATTAATATGTTTTTATTTTCTTTAGTTTGATATTGTAAATGCACAGTTGCCAATATAACTATACAAACAATAATTATTTTAGTTAAAGCACTAAAAAATTGATTCTTTTCTTTTTGACAATCTACTTCATTTGAAAGTTTTTGATTTTCATCTGTATTATTCATAAATTTGTCCTTTTTTATTTTTTTAATTAAATTAAGCTAAATAATGTTCAGTTATACTCGCACGATTATGTTTCATCTCATAACTTACTTCTTGAAGTGAATCATCATAAGAATAACCAGCTTTTGCATATTCAAACATTCTTCTTTTTGCAAAGTTCCATCTAAGACCATGACTTGCTTCAGAATTTTCATTTGATATGAGTGCAGATTGTTTTATATCTTCATAATAAGTTTGACGGTTGATTTTAAATTTTGGATTATTAGATAGATAATTTTGTATTTCATTATAAGTTTCAAGTGATACTAAAACTTCTCCAACTTTACCGCCTTTTTCTTTTGTAAGAAGTATTCCTTTTTTTGTATTTGTAATTACATCAAGTTTTGTTCCTTTTAGCTGTTCAGCTTTTATAAGTGCAACTCCTTCAATTCTAGCACCACCTTCTAGTTGAATTTTTGCACATACTTTATAATATGGATCTTTTATATTATCAATTAAAAGTTCAGGATTATTATATGCACGATTATGATAATTAGAAGCAACTAATTTTAAATCTCTTGCTTCATCTAAAATAGTTTGTCTAATTGAAAAATTGTAATCCTTTTCAAATTTACTAATATTTTTAGAAAAGAGTTTTAGTGCAATTTCTAACTTACCAAGAGCTGCACTTATTTTTTCTAAATATTGTTTACTTGGATAATATTCAACTTTATAATCCATATATGAAGCAATATGTTCTGATTCAATTTTCTCAAAATCTTTTATCTTCCAATGCTCTAAAAGATAGTTAAAAAAATTGTCCCAAATATTGCGATAAGATTCCATTGTTTTATATGAAGCTACCATTTGATAGTGATCATGATTAGGATTAACTCTATCTAGCTTTTTTGCACCTTCAACGAAGATTTGTTTAACAAGTTGGCTAGATTGATAATATACACTTCCTCTCATATTTTTCCATTTGAATTTTATTTGATAGTTTCAGCCTCTATCATGGGCAAAGTTTGTTAAGTCATTCTGTATTTAATTTTTCGATTTTTACATTTAAATCGCTAACATTTCGAGTTTACTTGCTAGAAGTAAAATTTTATAAAATATATTCAATTACTCTTACAATTCAAAGCTTGTCAAACTTCTTTGATTTTTACTAATCAAAATATCTTTTTAATCAAAGGAATAAAAAATATTTCATGCTCTTTTGGTTAAGATGGGAAATAATACTCGTAAGTAAAACAGAGCTCCAACTATAGTTTTTCTTTTGTATAAAATAAAAATATCAGAAAGTTTAACATGGAATTTTGTTTACTATTTTTAGGAAGAAAAATATGAAAGACTTAACTGTTTTTTACAGTTTCTATTTTTTTAGATATTTATTTGAAAGATTTGATTTCTTGGGTTTTTGTGAGATTTTATAAACAAATGTAAAAAACATAAAAATAAACAAATCCCAAACAGGTGAATAAACACCTATTTAGATTTGAGTTAGAACTTTTTTTGGTAAATTTGTAGGAATTTTTACAAAACTTAATTCTTCACTATCATTATATGGCTCTGTTCTTGTATTTAAAAATGCAAATAAAAAAGAATCTTCAATAAATAGAAGTTGATGATGTTTTTTTTCTATCATAGAAATAATATCTTTTATATTAGTAGTTAATAACTTATCAACAAAATCATTTGATATTTTTCCATTATTAAAATGAAGTGATTTTTGTAAAGTAATAATACAAATTGCTAATATTATATTTTGAGCATCATCTTTTCTAAATTTTATAATTTCATTGAAAGCTTTTAACAGAGTCATTTTAACTATTCTTTTACTGCTAAATACTTGATAAGATTTTGAAACAATCATGTTATTTGAATATTGATCTCTTATATTTAGAGTTAAAATCTTAGAATTTTTATCTTTTATCATAAGTTCATCTTTATCAAATAAAATTAATACTTTGTAAAATGTACTATGAAATGGTTCATTAATCCAAAGATTATTAAGTACAATATCTACATACAAATCTCTAAACTCATATGTTAAATTCTTTGAATAGTCATAAATTTGATATTTAACTTTATGTGTTTGTAATTCATAGATTTTTTCTGGTTCTTTTTCAATAGGAACATCAGAAATATTTTCTTCATCAATAATTTCTTCTACTTCATCAAATGGCATTTCATCATTGTTTGCTTGAATATTTTTTGACATAAATATTTTACGAATTACAAATATAGATATAAGTAAAAATAGTATTACTAGTATTTCAGTATACATTTTAAAACCTCTACTTATCTAAAAAATTGTGATGATGTAAAAGTTTTGTTAAGTCTTGAGGAGTGAATCTATACTCTTTTTCTAATACGGTGGCAACAGAATAACCTAAAAATGCAAGATTAAAAATTTTATACATTGCTTTTGCTTCTGATTTTGAAATAAAGATATTCCCATCACCATTATGTTTTAATTTTAAGTTTTTTGTACTTTGATATTCTGTTATATCGAGATATTTATTTTGATTATTACCAATATCAAAGAGATTTAACTCTTCCATGAAATGTACTGTATCACAAAAGGTCGAAGTTAATATTTGATTTTTAACTAAAATCAATTCATTTCTAATATATTTTTTATTTAGAGTATTCTCTTCTTCAAAGATATGAAGTAGATATATCTCTTTATCAAGATTGAGTGCAACAGGTATTATTCTTAATTCAATTCCTAGATTATCTTCTAGTGTAAATATTTGATCATAAGCCATTTTCTAATTCTCCTCATTTTTTATATTTGTATTATTTTCCAATTCATTCCAAAGTTCATAGATAGTTGAATAGGATACTTCAAGCTTGTGATATTTTGCAAAATAAATAGAAATATCTCTGAAACTCATTTTCTGATTTAGCCTCAAAGTTCGTATTATTGACCAATATCCAAGCACCTTTTGTCGTTTTACTTTTGCCTTATTGTTTTTAGCTCTTAGTTTTATAGCATTGAGATTTACATCATCAATCTTTTTTTCAATTGCATCTATAGCTATTATAAGTGACGATAAAGTTAAAACTGAATTATCAATATCACTATAAGCACCTTTTAGCTTATGGAATAGTTCTTTTTGTTTTTCTAGGATTTTTAATTTTGTTGAAATATCCACTTTTGCAAATAGTCTTAATCTTTGGTTTTGAGACTCTTGGTTGAGTTTTGTGATGGTTTCAATAGTTGTGTTCTTTGAGTTAGAGTTAGTCATCAATAAAATCCACAATATCTTTTATTTTAAACATATAAGTATTACCTATTTTTTTATAATTGGGGATAATCTTTTTTTGTACAGCTATTGAATAACCAATCTTAGGCAGTTCTTTAGATAAAGTTGAGTAACCAGGTTTTACCCATATTTGGCAAGATTCTTTTAAATTTAAGAATTCTTTTCCATATTTCTTTATATACATTTTTTCTTTTTCAGTCATTTTAATCCTTTCTATATGATTTTATTGTATCTATTTGCAATTATAATTTCAAATAGATTAAAATAAGTTTAAATAAATTTCTATTTGAAATAAAATTATCTATTTGAATATTTCATTAGAAAATGATAAGATTCTATGTTAATTGTTAGGAGTATAATAGTGAAAAAACAAATTTGTGAATTATTAGATATAAGTGATGTTTCATATTATAGATGGAAGCAAGATAGATTGATTATTTCATTTTTAGAAAAATATTTTACTGAAACTGAAATTACAGAATATATTCAAACAAAAAAAATAAAAAAATTAGAATTGATAAAAGATTATTCTTCTTTAGAGTTAAATGAGAAATTAAATGGTAGTAAAGGAACAGTCAATATAACTAATATTAATACTAAATTAAATAATTTTGATTTAGGTTCTTTAATTGCATTATATTTATTTTTAAAAAATAAGAAATTATTACCTTTAGAAACTAAAGATGATTTCATTAATATGATTAGTAAAGATTTGAAATTCATCGAAACAGATTGGAAAGAGGATATGTTTTGTACTAAATATAATCAATTAGATTTAATTAAGTATATAAAATTATTTTTAGATACTAATGAAATTTTATTTATTAGTAACCATTTGGAAGAAATAATTAATAATCTAGAACAAATTATTGAATTAAAAAGAGGGTTTTTATCAAAAATTTTTCCTAAACCAAAGAATTTATTTTCTATAAATAAATAATTATAATTTTAGGTTTTCTGTAATTTTATTCCTTTTATTTGGAATTAAATGAGCATATCTCATTGTCATATCAATATTCTTATGCCCTAATTGTTCTTTAATTTGTAAAATATCTAGCCCTTCTTCCGCAAGCCAGCTGGCATGAGTATGTCGAAGTGAATGGGCTGTAATTTTATATTTAGTAATTCTTTTCTTATTATCTGGGATAATACTTTCAACGGCTGTTGCAAAATAATTAGGCATTCGAAGAATTATACCTCCTGCGCTATTGCTAATTACATAATCGTTGGTTTTATTTTCATAAAGATAAGTTAACGTTTCTAATAAAAGATTGTTAATTGCAATATATCGTTCATTCCCATTCTTGGTTTTTTTTAAAAAAATTGTATTACTGTTAAAATTTACATCATTCCATCTTAATGGTGTACCATCTCCTACTTTATTTTTTTTATCTGATGCTCCTGTGATTTCACTAAATCTAGCACCTGTAAAAAGTAAAAGTACAGTAAGATGGTATGTCAACGTATGTGTTGACTTCAAAATCTCTAAAATCTCTTTTGCTTGCTTTTTAGTTAAAAAACCTTGACGTTTGTTATCTATTTCTGGCATTTTTACTTTACCATTTGAAATAGGATTTGTAAAATTTTTTAGAATATCATGTTTAATTGCATAATTAATTATTGTTCTTATAAGTGTAAGTTGATGTTTAACTGTTTGTGCTTCAAGATCTTTTGAAACAAGAGTTTGCTTAAAATTTTCATAATCTAAAGAAGTAATGTTTTTTACATTTTTATTCCCAAATATAGGTTTAATATGTTTATTATAATTTTGTTCATCAATAAGATATGATTTTTTATTCCCTTTTGCATATTTAAAGAATTCTTCCCAAATATCATCAAATTTAATTTTTGATATTCTATTAGTTTTAATAATAGGTTCTTGATCATGTTGTAATTTATATTTTATTTCAATTAATTTTGAATAGGCATCTTTAATACTAAAATCAGATGCTTTGGTTTTTTTCCCAACTTGTAGCTTTACAGGTATTCCATGTTCGTCTCTATAATTAATGTAGTACGATATATCACCATTTTTTAATTTATTAATCCAAACACCTTCATATTTACCACCAACAGGTTCAAGAGCCATAATTTAGATATCCTTATTTAATGTTAAGTTAGTGAGTTTTTTAATAATTTCTTTTTTGTTTTCTTCAATATTTTTAAATTCATCAAATAGCTCATTTAAAATTTTCATATCTTCGTTTAGCCAAGTTAATATATCAAATATATCAATATGTTTTTTTATTAAATCTGATTGATTATAAATTGGCTCGTAATGAAATATTCTATTTCTAAAATTCCGTATATCATCAATTTTTAAAGCAATAGAGATTTTATCCTTATCAATAGAAGATTTTATTTTGTAATTTGGAAATACATCTAAAAAAATTCTTCTCCACATATCCGTATATTTATTATCTCTTGATATTAATAATTCTGTCCAAAATCCAAAATTAAGTTCTGCAATAATTTTCCCATCAGATAATGTTTGCATATGTTTTAATTTATATTTTACTCCACATAACATTTTCCAACATTCTCTGGAATGTTTTTCTTTTTTACTTTTGTATCTGTTGAATGAGTTATTTTCAAATAAATAAAAGAAATCACTATTTGGATAATGCTTTTTAAAACTGTCATAAATTGCATTTCTCAATGAAACTTCTAAATTTTGGAGTAGAAAATAAAAATTTTGTGATATTTTTGCATTTAAAACATAATCGGCGATAGTTTCTATTTCTGTATGACCATTACTTTTGTATGTTGATATTCTACTACTTGATATACTTCTCTCAAGGGATTTAAAAAAATCATTATTCATTTTATCACTTCTTTAATTTATTTAATGTATAATTTCTGCAATAAGCCTTAGGTTTACCCGAAGATGTAAGTAGGGATTGCCTCTCTCACTCTTGTGATGATGATGCCTAGGGTATTGTTTCTTTTCTAGTTAACTTTTTTACCTCAAATCTAAATCAACATATTTCCTAGTTAATTCTTTTACATTATAACAAATTTAATATTTTATTTTTATTGATTTAATATTTTTTTTACTACAATTTTTACTACAAAATATGAAAAATAAAGAAAAATAAAGAAAGATTTTGAAAAATATAATCTCTTTATAATGCCCTATATATCGTGAATATGAAAGCTTTTAAAAGAATTTGAATTTTATTGAAAACACTAAAAAAGAGACTTAGGATCTGGTGCCTCACGGTGTAAGAGTTCGAGTCTCTTCATCCGCACCACCTTACTTATAAAACCCCCTTAAAATCATCATTCTTAACAATCAAATTTTAACAATTTAAAAAAAGTAGCACTTCTTGTTTCACTATTAGTAGCACCAAAAGGTGAAAAATGAAATATCTATATGAACGCAATAATAGATACTATTTTAGAAGAAGAATATCTAAAACTAAAAAAAATATAACTGTCTCTTTACAAACTAATAATTTAATGGAAGCTAAATACATTTTAAATATAATAGATATAAGATTAAACTTATTATTAGAAAAAGGGTTTGTTATGGACTTTGACGAAGAATTAGAATATATAACAGAAATTATAAAAATTTATGTAAATGAAGCAAAACAAGAGTATAAAAAATTCTCAAAAGAAAGGGAATTAAGATATAGCTATACTTCAAAAAAAGGAAAAGAGCGATTAGGTAGCCACCCCAAGGCTATTGAAAAAGCTATTAAAAATCTAACTGATATATTACATTCTCCTAATAGAGATAAAATCTATAATGAAATAATAGAAACTACAAATATTAAAAATAAGTGTGATTATGCTTTAACAATTTTAAGTGAAGAAAATCAAGATAGATTAAAAGACGAAGTTATAAAAGCAGAAATTGAATTATTATTTAATGATAAAATAAATAATGAAGAAAGAATAAATAACCCGTCAAAATATATTTTAAATCAGAATTTAATGATAAATAATAATAGTATTAGATATGAAAAAGAAAGTTATTATTCAAAAAAAGCTATTGATATTTTTTTAGATTTTATGGAAAAAAAGAAAAAAGAAGTAGAAGAGCCATTTAGATATGAAAGAGATATAAAAATATTTTTATCACTTACAAATAAAGAATATTTAATTGATATTAGCCATAAAGATATGGAAAAATTTTTAAATGATTTTATGTTTTTACCTAATCAAAATAAAAATATGAAATTATATAAAGAAAATGGCGAAGATTTTAAAGAAATAATAGCCATATCAAAAAAAGAAAAACTTATAACATTAGACAATACTACAATTAAAAATAAACTAATAAATATTAACGCTTTTTTAGATTATGCCATAGAGTTTGAATATTTAGATAAAAACAGATTAAGATATAAAATTAGTTTAAGTGAAGAAAACCCAAGCGATAAAAGAAAAGAATATTATAATGAACAATTACACGCTCTTTTTTATAAAAGTAGTTGGTATACAAAAGAATTAGAAAATAATTTAAAAGATAACCCCTCTAAAATTTGGCTTCCTTTAATTTTATTATTTAGTGGTTGTAGATTAAATGAAATGGCACAAATAAGATTAAGTCAAATAGATATTAAAGATAATATAAACTTTTTTAGAATTGAAGCAAAATATAAAGACCAAAAATTAAAAAATAATACAAGTAAAAGAAAAATTCCTATACACCAAACTTTAATAAATTTGGGAATATTAGATTTTATTGATAATCAAAGAAAAAACAATAAAGAAAGATTATTTGAAGAGCTTTATTATACAAATAATAAAGGTTATGGACAGGCATTTTCAAAAAGATTTAATGATAAAGATTTTAAAAAAGAGTGGTTATCAAAAAGTGATATAGAAAAAATAGAGGAAGAAGATATATTATTAGATTTACACTCTTTTAGACACAATTTTAGTGGAAGTTTAAAAGGTTTGATTGAAGACGGACTATTGGAGTATTTTATGGGACATACTCAAAATTCTGAAAGCCTTAAAAGATACGGAAAATATAGACCCGAACTAATGTTTGATAATATTTCAAAATGTGAATATAAAATAAACTTTGATAATTTGAGAGAGAAAATAAATAGTTATTATAAAAATAATTAAAAAACCTATGCTATATTTCAAGAATATAGCCGTAGAAACGAATTCCAATGACGGGAATTATAGGTTATATTAAGCTTATTAGAATAATATTTATCCTTTATAAAAGTAAAAAAAACTACTTATAATTGTCAAAATTAAAAAATGTAGAGCCATATTTTCGTATTTTTTAGACCTTAGAAAATTTAAAATCCAAATAAATACAATAATAATACACACTAAAATTAAATGACCTATTGTGAAACCTAATATATGATTAAAAAAATCTGCAGGTACTTTTGATACAAATTCAAATAAATAAATTGTTATAGGAACATTTTCAAGATGCTGATCAATTTTTAATTTATATATTTGAACTATTAACGAAAATATAACTGCTGCTAATATATAGTAGAAAGAATAATTATTTTTATTATATTGTATAGACTCAATTTTTTCTACAATTTTAACGTTAGATTCTTTAGAGCAATTTATATTGTGGTTTTCAATATTTTCTTTTTCAATATTTTCTTTTTCAATATTTTCTTTTTCAATATTTTCTTTTTCAATATTTTCTTTTTCAATATTTTCTTTTTCAATATTTTTATGAGGGTAATTTACTCTTTTTAGAAAAAATATAATTTTCTTAATTCCCCAAATAATTAATCCTAAAATTGTTACATATATGAATAAGGTAAAAAAATCCTTTTTAGATTTTTCCTTTAATTCTTTTTCTATATTATTTTGACATTTTAGCTTTTCTTCTTCTAAATCAAATTTATTAAGATAGAAAAAAGACCATTCCTTTAATCCAAAAAAAGACTTAAAAGAAATATTATCAATTTCTAAATCTTTTACTTCATTAGAATAAATTGATTCTAAGTCATTTAATGACATAGGTAATTTAATTTTGCCATTATCAATTTTTTCAAAAATATTTTCAGAAGTTTCATTATATTTATCAGAATTTACATACTTTAAATTCATTGGTTGAAAAGTAATTGAATCAATATTATTGGGATAAATCATTTTTTTTATATCTAATATTAGAAAATAATTTTGATTTTCAATTATAGGATAAAACATATTTTCAGAAAAAAAATCATTACCTTTAACTTTACAATTATTTTGTACGCTTATATCTATAGACGATAATTTTAAATATTTTTCAAATTTTTCAATTGTTGGGCGATAAAAAATATCATAAACCATACCTTGCATAGTATTCCCAAATATATAATTAGTTAATATTAATAATATAGTTATAATTTTCATATAATCTCTTTAAAATAAGTTTAGTGGTCGTAGCTTATTTTATATAAAAACTATTAATAAAAACTTAATCAATACAAATATTAGTATAATAATTATAAAATTAGAAATATATTTATAAACTAAAAGGTAATTTTTAATGAAAATATCATTAAAAGCTTTAATAGGTAGGAAAAATTTTAAATAATTGCACTTTTTTGCTTTAAGCCTCCTATAACATATCATAGCCCGTTAAGGGCAATAATATTTTATAAGGAGCTAATTATGAATAAGTCTATAATAATGACAATCCTTGTCACATTAGACGCTTTAACAACAATAATCACTAATACAAAAACTTTTATAGAAATGTTTAGCTGACATTTCAAAATAAAAAACACGGGTGGCACTGTGTTCATGTGTATTAGTGATTTTTACACTGAGGGAGCTTCCTTATCTCTGTTCAATTTTTTGAACAGAGATAGGAAGCGGTATTAAATCGCGGTTAAAATCAGAAAATAGCCTAAATATGGCACTTAAAAGGTGTCCATTTTTGCTATTTTTTGTATAAAAATATGCTAATTTTTGCTTAATCTGCTTTTTAAAATCTGACAAATATCTAATTAAAAACACTCTTGCCAAATACTGCCCGTGTTGTATTAGATAATCTTTTATTTCTACTTTTACTCTGCCTTTTGATTGCTTAATCAATGCTAATTTGACATTTCGCTGATATTGTCGTTAAACAAATCACAGTTCTAAACCTCTGTCAAGAAATAAAAATCAATATATAAAATTGTTTTTCAAACCCTTTTAGGCGTTCATAATAAAATTTGAACATAGGAGATAAAAATGTTTACACAAAAGAAAAAAGA
>RRZU010333374.1_pt1 | contig 12059 bp, 9 predicted proteins | sample 2165561 | NCBI WGS metagenome assembly RRZU01 (sample SAMN10456909, study PRJNA506462) | wastewater metagenome | isolation source: wastewater sludge | place: USA: Moscow, Idaho | reverse complement strand
TGATAAAACAAAAATCCTTTTCTATACACTATATAGAAAAGGATTTATTTAATCGTAATGTTTAATAATTGTATTAACATACTTACATAAATCCCCTCCCCATCGCTCGCAGGTCAAACAGTGATTGTCAAATAGGCAGTTCTCCTGGCTCAAGATCATAATTACTTCCACACCTTCCCAATCTCTCAGTGGCATATCGTGGGTTCATTCCCTTTTACAGTGGCGGGACCGCGTCGGCTTCTAACCGATCTTCCCTATTAAGTCCGTAGGACACCTATTCCGCAATATTTAATTCTTTGTTAATTTTATAACTTATTATCTTTTTTGTCAAACCGTCTTACCGTAAGAAAAAGACCTAAAAGCAACTATAACTATTTGCCTTTAGGTCTTTGCCTATAAAGTTAAGCTTCCTGATTATTAAATAACAATTGTTCAAACTCATTTTGCGGTATTGGTCTAGAAAAATAAAACCCTTGTGCCAGGTGACAACCGCATTCAATTAAAAATTCAACATGCTCTTTTGTTTCAACACCTTCGGAAACAACTACTAAATTTAAAGATTTAGATAACTCAATAACTGATTTCATGATGTTTTTACTACGATGATCAGTTTCAAATTCATTAAAAAATGATTTATCCAACTTAACAATACTAATCGGAATATTTTTCAAATAGCTCAAGGAGGAAAAGCCTGTACCAAAATCATCCATTGATACTTTAATCCCTAACCCTTTTAACTCGTTAATGACCTGCACTACATATTTTAAATCACCCAGTGCAGATGATTCCGTTATTTCAATTTCCAAATACTTCGGATTTAAATCATACTTAGCAATCATATACTTGATAAAATCAATCAAATCACTTTGATATAACTCAACCATCGAAAAGTTAACTGAAATCGGATAAATTTCTTTATACTCTTTACTCCAAAAACTTAAAGTTTTACAAACTTCTTCAAAAACAAAGCGACCGATCATTACAATCAATTGCGTCTTTTCTGCTACCGGAATAAATTCCATCGGACTGATAATGCCCCGTTCCGGATGAATCCACCTAATCAACGCTTCCGCACCAGAAATTTTATTATTATTTAATAACGAAATTTTCGGTTGATAAAAAACTCTAAACTGATTTTTTTCTAATGCCAGTTTAATTTCTTTTTCTATTTTAACTTCTTCAACCATTTTATTTCTGATATTAGAGTCAAAGAAGGCATACTTAAATTCGGTATTAATACCTTTTATCGTATTAGCAGCAGTATAAGCATAACTAATCATTGTTCTGACATCCGGTAGCGTTTCATCATTAGGAATCAAATAAATTCCTGATGATAATACCAAATCAATTCTAATATCATTAGTAACTTTACGACGATAAAAGTCTTCGAAGAAGTTATTTACAGCTTGCGCTACCTCATCTTCTTCTTCGTATTTAAATAATACGACAAAGTGATCGCTTTGAATTCTGGCATAAATATTATCTTTAAATTCACTTTTTAACGTTTCAGCAATTATTTTCAAAATACAATCACCAAAATCATAGCCGAAAGTTTCATTTATCAATTTAAAGATATCTATATCAAAACATATTAAGGCATATTTTTTATCGCCCCGCTTACTAAGTAAAGTATAAGTCTCCAACTTAAACTTATTAAGATTATAAATATTAGTGATATTATCAACATAAGCCAAGTTGTAAATTATCTCTTTATTTTTATAAGTACTAACGATGACATAGTACACCAACATAACAAATAAAGCACCCAATAACATCGTCAAATAACTAGCAATTTTTTTGAAGCTACTTAATTCTTCTAACGCCGCCCCCGTTGGCAAAGTCGATATAAATTTCCAGTTATTTAAAATACTAATATTAGAATAGGCAATGGTATTGTTCAATCCATTTATTTTAACATTTGCCAGACAATTTTGGTTATTTAGTAAATTGTCCTTAAGCCCATCAATGATGCTATCTTCATTATCTATTTTAAGTAACGCATAAAGATTTTTACCGGCATATTCTTTGTTCGGATGAATGATTATTTTCCCTTCATTATTAATAACATAAGAATAACCTAAACCGTCAGAAAATTTAATATTCAAATTGTCAGTTAAACGATTTAATAAGTATGTTCCTGCCAAAACACCTTCCACCACACCATGTTTTTTTACCGGAACGCTAAAAACGATTACTGTATTACCTTCATAACCCATTCTCTCATTTATATCGATAGAAATATATTCTTCACCCTTAATAGAGTGTTTGAAATATTCTTCTTCTGCTAAATAAATACTGTTATTATCTGTGTTAACACCTTTACCACTCGGTTCAATATAAGTAAACCTTACAAACCCAGTTTTTTTTGTTTGCTCTTTAATAATTTGTAGCTGTCGACTAATCGTAACATCTTCTTCTATTAAGTTTTCTTGAGTCAATTCAGTAGTAAAAGTATGGAGTAACGATAAATTATTATTAATATTATCCTCTAATCTCCGTTTCCCTTGATCGGCTATCTCTAATAACTGCCTTTGCATATTCTCATTTAACACTCGTGCCGTATTGTCGATATAGAAAATACCCATTACAAAAAAACTTACCAAAATTATTGCAGCCAATATTATGGGATAGATTGTTTTTTTCGTTGGTAACATAATATCACAACCTAATTTATAAATTAATTTACAGCCTTAATGCAAAGTTTCAAAACTTCTTATATTATCATTATATTACAATATGGTTTTTTATCCATATTGACTTTTCTCATATTAAAGCAGCTTTAGCTAAATTAGCTAAAGCTGCTCCTTTTACTATTCATCTTTTATTGAACGAAATCCTAGTTTATACAAAATATTAGCCATTGTACAATAACCGGTCATTGCAAAAAATATTAGATTGAAGCCAATAATCGCGGTGAAAATAAGCCAGCCTTTCCCAAAAAAATGAACCAGTACCGCACTTAGTAATGTAAAAAAACCCGCTACTAACCAAATAACTCGTTCTAAATACCATTTCTTCGTATTAGCTAAATACATATAACTCACTCCCGTCCAAAAAATTCAAAATACAATAATGGTACAATCAATAGCGTCAATCCGGTTGCCACTACTGCGCCAAACATCATCGCTATTGCCAAGCCTTGAAAAATAGGATCAAACAACATCACAAAGGATCCTACTACTACGGCCGCTGCCGTTAACACAATCGGACGAAATCGCACACTCCCAGCATCAATTAATGCTTCTTTTAAATCATATCCTTTCTTTAATTCACCTTCCACAAAATCAATTAATAAAATCGAATTGCGGACAATAATTCCAGCTAATGCAATAAATCCAATCATCGAAGTAGCGGTGAAAAATGCACCAAATAACCAATGTCCTGGCAAAATACCGACTAAGGTTAAAGGAATTGGCGCCATGATTACTAACGGTGTAAGAAAACTTTTAAACCAAGCCACCACTAAGACATATATCAAAATTAAGACCGCTAAGAAGGCAATCCCCATATCACGAAACACTTCATAAGTAATATGCCATTCGCCATCCCATTTCATACTATAATTATGTTCTAACCAAGGTTGCGCTGCAGAAAACTGTTCAATACTATAACCTTCCGGAGTTTTTAGCTGTGCTATTTTCTCTTTCATCTCCATAATTGCATAAACCGGGCTTTCTAACACACCAGCAACATCACCAATGACATAAGTTACCGGCTTTAAATTTTTATGATAAATAGTTTTTTCTTCCGCATTATTATTCTTTTTCACCAATTCACTCAACGCAATTTGCTGACCGGTCTTAGATTGTAAATAAATTTGTTGCAGTTCAAGTTCCGGCACCTTATTGCGTTGTTCAAAAGGTAGTCGCAATAATATTTCCACCGGCTCCTTATCTTGTGGTAAATGTACCAGCCCAAGATTACTACCACTAATCGCCGTTTGTAACGTGGTACTAATTAGCGCCGGGCTAATAGCGTGATATGCTGCTTTTTCACTATCAACTGTTAAAGTTATCTGCTCTTGATCAGTTTCAACATACCAGTCAACATCAACCACTCCCGGTGTAGTCTGGAAGACATTTTTTATTTGCTGTGCTAATTCAATTTGCCCACTTTGCTTCGGGCCATATACTTCTGCTACGATTGTGCTTAAAACAGGTGGCCCCGGCGGAACTTCCGCAATTTTAATCCGTGCTTGGTAAGGTTTACTTATTTTCTCTATTTCCGGTCTCAACATTTTTGCTAAATCATGACTTTGTAAACTCCGCTCTGCTTTCGGCAAAAAATTAACTTGAATATCAGCACTACTACTACCGGTTCTTTGAAAATAATGTCTAACCAAACCATTAAAATTATATGGCGAAGAAGTCCCGACGTACGTTTGAAAATTCATTATCTCCGGCACTTGTTTTAAATAATTTCCTATTTCTTTGGTCAATGCTGACGTTTGTTCTAAGGTACTGTCTTCCGGCATGTCAATAATTACTTGTAGTTCACTTTTATTATCAAACGGCAACATTTTTACTTCTACTAATTTTAAAGGCAGTGTCAACATCGATACCAACAACAATAAAACAATACCACCAATGACCTTTCTGCGGTTTTGCTTTGATTGTAATAGTGGAGTCAATATTTTTTTATAAAATTTATTTTCACTATTTTTTTCTACTGCATTATGTTTTGCTGATTTTAGTAAAATATAACCTAGCCACGGACTAACTACAAATGCCACAATTAAAGAAAATAACATTGCAGCTGAGGCGCCAATTGGAATTGGCTTCATATATGGTCCCATCAACCCTGAAACAAACGCCATCGGTAGTAACGCAGCAATAACCGTAAAAGTTGCTAAAATTGTAGGATTACCAACCTCATTTACTGCCTCAATCGCAATTTCTTTGCTAGCTTTACCGGCTAAAATAAAATGTCGATGAATATTTTCCACAACTACAATCGCATCATCAACTAAAATCCCGATTGAAAAAATCAAAGCAAAGAGCGTTACTCTGTTTAACGTATAATTTAATAAATACGTTATTAATAAAGTCATCGCCAATGTTACCGGTACTGCAACACCAACGACTCCGGCTTCACGCCACCCCAAAGTAATCATAATCAAAATAACTACCGAAATAGTAGCAATCAACATATGATCCAGTAATTCATCCGACTTTTCTTTGGCTGTTGCACCATAATTTCTGGTAACTTCAACCTTAATATCTTGCGGTAAAATATCACCGCGTAAAGCTTCAACCTTAGCTAAAGCTCTAGTAGCGATGTCAGTAGCATTCGCTCCTTGTTGCTTTGCAACCGAAATCGTCACCGCTTCATACGGTCCCGCATTAAATCCTTCTTGAAAGTTAGTACTACCTTTAGCAATATCGTTAAAAACATATTGACTATATTCAGCCGGCCCATCTATGATTTTGGCAATTTGTTTCAAATAAATCGGCTTATTATTGTAAACTCCAATAATTATATTTTCCAAATCTTTCTTTTCACTCAAAAACTGTCCCGTTTTCACTTTTAATTCTTGATTGTTTTGTTGAATTTTCCCATTCTCTAACAATACATTGTTTTGGTTAATACTGTTAGCAAGGTGATCTAATGATATGTTAAACGCCTTTAATTTCGTTAGATCAGGTTCCACTCGCATTTGTCTTTTTTGTCCACCAATAACATTAATTTCAGCGACAAAATTATCTTTTTTCAGTTGCTCTGCTACCTCCGTCGCAATCCGTCGCAATTCATAGCCAGAATAATTATTTTCCCCATTCCAAAGCGTTAAGGCTAAAATCGGAACATCATCAATTGACCGGGCTTTAACCAACGGTTGCGATACACCATTAGGAATCTTATCATAATTAGACATTAATTTATTGTAAATTTTAACCAAACTATCTTCACTATCTTGACCAACTTTAAATCTAACTATTGTTAAATTACTTTGCGGTTTGGCTATGGAATAAACATATTCTACGCCCGGAATTTCCCACAACAATTGCTCCATCGGCTTGGTCACTACATTTTCAACCTCAGCCGCACTGGCGCCTGGATAACTGACCATCACATCCATCATTGGTACAATAATTTGTGGTTCTTCTTCGCGTGGTGTTAAAGTAATGGCAAAGCCACCTAGCAATAAAAAAGCTATAACCAAAATGGCGGTCAATTTAGAATCAATAAAAGCTTTAGCAATTTTCCCAGCAAGCCCTAAGACTTTCATTGGAAAGTCACCTCCTGAGCGATACCACCATCCACAACACTACTCAAACCCTCAATAATTACCATTTCACCATTTTTTAGTCCGGTAGTTATTTCCACTAAATTATTATATTCACTGCCTAATCGTACTAATCTATACCAAACTTTTTTATTTGCATCAATAACATATACTCCGGTCAGTTGCCCCTTAGTAACAATTGCTGTTTTAGGTACTGCTAATTTGTTTTCATAGCCAATCGGCAATAACAATTTTCCATATTGCCCTGTTTTTAAATTATCACCCTGCAACCTTACTTTAACTAAAAAACTGCGAGAAAAAGTATCTATCGCCGGTACAACCTCAACTACCGTACCGGCAATTTTCACTCCATTATCTAATATAAAGTCTGCTTTTAAACCAATATTAATCTTTGCCTGAAAGCTTTCTTCAATATTGCACTCTACTAAAAAGGAAGTATTATCTTCAATTGTAATAACCGGTACTCCCGGTTGTAGCATATTACCCAGTTCAATATTTTTTTCGGTAATTACACCGCTAATCGGTGCAATTAAGCTACTGTTAGTATTAATTGCATTAAAACCGGCTCTGGCTTTATCATAAGAAAATTGAGCTTGTTCATAACCTAGTTTAGCAATTTCAAACTGATTTCTAACTTCATCAACTTGTTGACTGGAAATCGCTTCTTCTTGATATAATTTTTCATAACGGTTATAAGTACTACTTTGCAGCGTCAAATTTTGCCGAGCTAACTCCAAGCCAGTTTGTGCTTCAAAATAAGTAGCCTTCGCCATATTAATTTGAGCCACAATATCATCATCTTTAATTTCTGCTAAAATAGCACCAGCTTGAACATAATCACCCGACTTAATATATAAGCTTGAAACAGTCCCCAGTAGTTTTGGGGCAACTTTACTAACAATGTTGGCTTTAACAGTGCCTGATGTTTCATAATATTTCGGTAGATTTTCTTCTTTGATATTTTTTGCTACTAGTGGCGTACTGATTGTTGTAATATTTTCTTGTACAGCTTCTTTTCCACAGCCTAAAACCAACAATACCATTGCTAATATTGTGAAAATTGCGAAATTTCTATTGTAAGAAAAAATCTTCATCTTAACCCCTCCGCCCTAAGATAAATATATTAGTTATATATTTCGCTAAAACAATTTCGAATCCTTGTATTTGTCAATAAAAATAAAAAATTACAATATAAGAGTACAAAAAGACGCAGCCTTAAGCCACGTCTTTTTGTACTCTTATTTAAAATAAAAAAACACTGTAATAAATTACAGTGTTTACGTTACAAATGGTGCGGGAGAAGGGACTTGAACCCCCACGGTTACCCGCCAGATCCTAAGTCTGGTGCGTCTGCCAATTCCGCCACTCCCGCGTCAGCAACAGTGATATCATCACGTTACTTGTATATAATATCATAGAGATTATATAGTGTCAACATTTATTTTTTAAATAAGCTGAGAAAAAATATCAACGCTGCAATAATTACAATTGTTGCTCCGGTAGCAGTATTTAAATAATATGATAACATTAAGCCCAATATGCCGGAGAGCAACGCTATCCCAACAGCGTAACAATGATATTGTCTAATGTTAACAGCAAGATTTCTCGCCGCCGCTGCCGGTAAAACCAACATCGAATTTATAATCAGCAAGCCAACCCATTGAATACTAACTGCCACGATAATCGCCAACGCTACCGCAAAACAGATTTCAATTCTCAGTGGTGCTAACCCCCTACTACTAGCTAAAGAAGTATTAACACTGATTAACAAAAGTTTATTAAACAAAAAATACCACAGCGTAACAATCACAATAAAAACACCAATTAATACCCCTAGGTCACTAACTTTAATACTTAATAAATCTCCAATTAGGTACCCGGTATATTTATTGAAACTACCGCCACGCGACATCATCATAATCCCTAAAGCAATTGCAGTAGAAGAAAACACTCCAATGACAGTATCAGTAGCCGCTTTACTTTTATCTTTAATGAAAATAATCGCAATCGCAAAAACAACTGAAAATAATACCAGCCCAATTAAAGGATTAGCGGTACCTAACAATGTACCAACAGCAATACCGGCAAAAGCACCGTGTCCCAATGAATCAGAGAAAAAAGCCATTTTGTTATTAACAACCATTGTCCCTAGCAAGCCAAACAACGGCATTACCAATAAAATAGCTAAAAAGGCATTTTTCATAAAATTATAACCCAGCCAAGGAAACGGTAATAGCAAATCAATTATTCCATAACAAAAATCTAACAAAAACTTTCCTCCTCAGCTTTTTTTTCAACATATAGCCCAAAGGTTTCTTGAACTGCCGTTGAGGCAAAGACTACCTGCGGGGAATCATTAGCCACAATCGTTTTATTAAGCAAAATAACTCTATCAGCATATTTTGATACTAAATTAAAATCATGGGAAACTAGAATTATTGATAAATCATGTTTCATCCGCAAATCAGAAACAATATTATAAAATAAGTCCAGCCCATTTTTATCAATACCGGAAACAGGTTCATCTAATAACAATAAGTCCGGAACAGGCTGTAGCGCTAAAGCTAATAACACTCGCTGTAATTCGCCCCCAGAAAGCGCCCCTAATTTGCGGTTAATTAAATGCTCCGCCTTCACTTTTATCAATAATTCACTCACCTTAGTTTTTATGTTTTTACTAACATTCAACCACGTTGGTTCATTACTTAAACAAACATTAAATAAATCCAACACAGTGATTGGCATTGTGATATCAAAATTCAAGTGTTGAGGAACATAACCGATTAGCGGATTGCCAGTTCGCTCACCTTTGGCATCAACATACGCTAAATTACCACTATGCTTAACCTCACCTAAAACAGCTTTTAACAACGTACTTTTCCCCGCACCATTAGGGCCGATGATAGCTGTTAATTCGCCACAATGAATATGTAAATTTACATTCTCAAAAACCTGATTGCCGTTATAATTCACTCCAAAATTTTCAATCTTTGTACAACAAATTTTACCGCAGACAATTCCTCGTTTATCAATAACATGATTTATTTTCATTGCAGCGCCTCTTGTAATATCTTTAAATTAGCGTTCATTTTGTTAAGATAATCATCATAAGCTTGAGCATTACTTTCACCTGTTACCACCGGATCAAGGCTATATACCTTCACTCCGGTTTCTTGTGAAATCACGGTTGCCGCCTTTGCCGGATATTGTGGTTCGGTGAATAGTGCTTTTACTTTTGTTTGCTTAACTTTTTCAATAGTCTCTTCTAATTCTTTCGGGCTTGGCTCTGTGCCAGGCTCTCTTTCAATAACACCTACAATATTAAATTCAAATTCTTTAGCAAAATAACCAAAGGCTTCGTGGAATGTGAAAATATTACTGCCTTTAAACGGCGCTAACTTCTTCTTCATGTCATCCCGTAACAGTTCTAATTTATTAATATAAAGATTGGCATTACCTTGAAATTTAACAGCATTTTCTTGATTTATACTTGCTAATTGTTCAGCAATATTACGAACCTGTAAAATATTATTAGAAACACTCACCCATAAATGCGGATCAACTTCAGCATTGTTAACTTCAGCCTCACCATGATGTTCGTGTTCTTCATGATTATGTCCCATACTTTTGAGTAAGGGAATATTTTTCCCTGATTCTACAATTTTTAAATTAGGATTGGCCGTTATGACTTTTTCCAGAAAACTCTCCATCCCACCACCATTAATAACAAAGACATCAGCTTTTTCCAATAAAATCATATCCTCCGGCGTCAGTTGATAATCATGCAAACAGCCGGTTTGACTTTTAGTCATATTTATAACTTCCACATTGGGGATATCTTTCGTAATATTAATCGTTGAAAGGTACAACGGATAAAACGATGTTACAATCGTAAACTTTTTACTTTGTACATTACTTTGCTCTTTAGTATTACCGCACCCTACCAAGGCTGTAACACTAAACACCATTAAAAATAACAGAACTATTTTTTTCATTAAATCAACTCCTCATTATATTTTTTGACGACAACTTTTACAGTGTCCATAAATTTCAAAAGTATGACCGGACATTTCAAATTGATTATCTTCTAACACTCCGATAACCTCTTTATTAATCGGACATATTTCAACACACTGCGTTTGACCACATTCTAAACAAATTAAATGATGATGATGTCCATCCTTAATCAATTCAAAAACTGCCCCTTCAGAATTTTTCATATCAACCTTATGCACTTTATCAAGCTTCATTAATAAACCTAAAATACGATAAATTGTATCAAGGCTGATATCAGGGTTACTTTCCTTGACATCTTCTAACAACTGTTGCGCTGTTGCAAAGTGTTCATATTGTAGTAACGCATTAACAACCGCTCGTCGCTGTGATGTTATTTTATAGCCTTTCGCTTTCAAGGTTAGCAAAATATCATCCACTAAGAAACCTCCTAAATAATAATTTTCTTATTTAGTATTATACGACAATAACCAGATAATAGCAAATTATATTTTTCTAACACTATTATACACAATAAAAAAACCGCCCTAAGGCAGTTTTTTTAGATATGTTCAGTTTCTTCAATAATTGGGACTTTAATAATTCCAGAAGAGTAAGGCGCAATTTCATATTGCTGAAAAATAATAATCGGCGTTTTAGCATCTAACAAATAAAAGTTTTCCGGATATTCCTCTATTCCTTTAAAATTATCGAATAACAGCAAATTATCACCTTTGGCTTTAGCAAAGATATTTTTATTAATTTGCGATGGCCTAAAATCAAACATTTTTATAAAACTCAACGCTTCGCCAGTTTTAATATTATAGTTATAACCTTTCAGTTCAGACACCCCATGTGCACCACCAGTATAAACATAAGTATTAATGGTAAAACTACAAATATCATCAGTAAAATAATGAATATCATATCCTAATTGAGCAGTAACAAGATTATCTTCCTTGGTCAAATCCTTAATAAATTTATCAGCCACGCTACGAACTTTATTATTAACCTTCTCTAAACCAATTTTTTGGTCATCAATAATAAATTCAGGATATTTAACATTAAATTTATCATTAATATAATACCGTTCAATAACCTTGTCAGTATTATCCATACCCTTAGCCTCAGTTAGATTCACAAAGTTTATCAAAAAAATAGCACTACAAAACAGCAATAGTTTACAAAATATTTTCACTTTGCCACCCCTTTATTTTCTAAACTTAGGAAAATATTTAGTGTGCACTAATTCTTTAGCCTTGCGGCTCATTGGATATTCTAAATATTTATCATAGATCGCTTGCACCGATTGATTTTGTTGCGATACGCGATGGCGTAATTTTGCATCAATTTTATTTAAACCTTCCGCTCTTTTTTCCAAGGCAATTTTACGCCCTTGCGTCTTGGGCTGGCCACCACCACCAATACAACCACCGGTGCAGGCCATAATTTCAATCGCATGATAAAATTCTTCACCGGCTCTAATTTTATCAAGCATTTTTCCAGCCTCTTTTAGACCATGGGCAATGCCGACTTTAAAATCTAAATCTCCGATTTTTATATCACAAGAACGGAACCCTTCCCATCCTCGTAAACAATGAAACTCCATTTCTTCAACAGGCCTGCCGGTAATTTCTTCAACCGCACTTCTGGCTACCGCTTCAATAACCCCACCGGTTCGACCAAAAATTATTCCGGCACCAGTATACTCCCCTAGCGGACTGTCAAACTCCTGCCCTTCGATAGTTTTTAAATCGATATTGGCATCTTTAAAAATTTGGATTAATTCTTTGGTCGTTATAACATAGTCCGTATCATAATT
>RRZU013337573.1_pt1 | contig 12060 bp, 11 predicted proteins | sample 2165561 | NCBI WGS metagenome assembly RRZU01 (sample SAMN10456909, study PRJNA506462) | wastewater metagenome | isolation source: wastewater sludge | place: USA: Moscow, Idaho | reverse complement strand
CGGAAGAGCAAGGGTTTCGTCTGGTGCAGGTCAATCCCGCCTATACCAGCCAAGAATGCACATCTTGTTTCTTTATCAGTCGCAAGAATCGCAAAGGGAATTGTTTTCGGTGTGTTTGCTGTGGCAAACAAGCGCATGCGGATGCCCAGGCAGCCCGCACCTTGGTGAAACGTTTTCACACGGGCCGCGTTTGCGAGTACGTCAAGCACCAGAAGCTTGGTTTGCAGGGTCTCGATATCTGGGCGGGTAACATGCTCGCGCGGGTAAAAAAGGCAACCCCTGGTTCCTTGCGGTTTTGGGGCGTCATTGGGAACGTCCGAGCGGGCATGAAACATTTGGACGGAAAAGGAGCTTCGCTACCGTCAGTCCAAGCGCTTCAACGTCTACTCAGCGGGGTATAGCGTGGATTCATTTCCACACGATAATCCGAATAGCCAAATCAACGCCAATCGCCTGCCCAGGAAGGACACCCAGGACCGCTTTTGGCTGATGGGCAACTACAATGCCATTGATGTCACCCACTGGGATCATTGGTCGCGAACAAAACGGTATTGGGGCAACGCATTCAGTCCCTCCGAAAACGAAGCACTGCGCATTCTGAACGACCCCCAATTGTTTGAAGCCATGATCGAGTCCGATTGGGATGTTGTGCACCACACTGTGGACGGAAAATCTCACTGGAATGAGATAGTTCAGCGCTACCACGCACAATGGCCGCAATACTCCATGGCCATGCAGCTCCTCAATCCGCAATGCGCTGCAACCAAAGAAGATTTTCTTCAAGGCCATCGCGACTTGCGCGCACAGTTCTTTGCGCCCATCGTTAGCGAAACGTATGCCTTGCCATGACACCGCAGCAAACATTGACCTTTTGGCGCTTGGCGGTGGGCAACGCCACCTCCATACCGCCCACCGCCATCTTCAACGACGAGTTCGAACGCGGCTTGTTCAAAGAAAATCCTTCTGGTGAATGGCGCCTGAGCAAACGCCACCCCGACTACCGGGCCTATTGGTGCGAAGCTTTCGACTATTGCGCCCGCCTTCTTTTCATTCAGACGCCTGGGGACCGCGTTCTCTACCTTGGGTACACCGGGGACTTTCTCCATTGGACAACGCACGCCATCGATGTTTTGGCCGTGGTGGAAAAGGGCGACCGCACCACCGTCACGCGGCTGGCGGATATCGTCAGCCGCTTGAACGAATTTTTGCAAGGTGTGCCGCGCTCGTGGCGCAAAAAAGGCGTTGTACCTGTCTTGCGTCTATCGATTCAAAACGCCAACAAACCTTGGAACTGCCCAGACGCGTATCAAGCGCACATCCACGATGAACAAAGCCTCCTGCATCCCGAAGAAATGCATGTGCTGGTGGGCAACACCGCGTGGTTTGCGCACCGCGACACGCTAAGCGGCTTGCTGGTTGAACCCCGTCTGGCCCGCTGCTACACCCCCGCCTGGACCCCTGTAGCAGTGGATATCCTGGCGCGAGGAAACCACGCGCACCGTCTGGAGTTTCGCAAATGCTGGCTTGCCGGCGTTTGGAGCACGGATTTGCTGGAAAAAGTTCAGCCCGGGTTGGTTCAGTTTTTGAACGTAAACGACAACCTCAATCCCGAACCGACCAACTGGTCCCAAGGATTGCACGACTTTATGAAGCCTGCCGATATCCGAACATGCCCTGCCATCATCGAGGCCACAACATTCAGCTGGCTTGTTGCCCCGAGTATTCCGTAACATCGCCCGCTTCAATGTGACCGTAGCTGCGTTTCCAGCGGGGTTCTTGCACCGCCATGCGGCGCAAGGTGGACTCTTGCAGCAAACGACGAAGCCATGCATCGCGTTGCTGCTCCGTTGAACCCAAGGGAAGGTGCCACGATTCGTCGTGCTCTTCATCGCTGAATTTGAGCAGCAACGGGCAATACCATTCAAAGAAAAAGGTATCAAAACCGGTGTCTTGCCCAGACACGTTGCAGTAATGAATTTCCAGCGTGCCTTGCACAATGCTGGCCGGGCCCAAGCCAGGGCGCTCGTCTTTGCCTAGGGATAGGGCGAACGCAACGCGCTCGGGGGGCCAGACCAAGTGCAGTTTCTGAACGAGTTCCACCCAGACACGCCAGCAGGGGTTCCACGCGTTGCCTTTGACGCCCATGCCGTGCTTGGTGCTCAGGTAGCGTGCCCGTTGCACGAGCGCATCCATCGGTTCGGTTGCATACGCCATGGTTTACACCTTCGCGTGTTTGAGCTGCATTGTCGCCAAAAGCTGCGCGAATTCCGCAAGCATGTGGATGCCACTTGTTCGCGCTTCCTCGCACCATCGCTGCAACTCCAGCAAAAGCTCTTCCGAGGTTTTCATGGACGACTTCCAGATGGCTTCAAGTCGCTCGCGCATGTGCTCCACCTGGGCGGCTTCTGCTGCTGTCTTCGTGCGGGACATCACTTTGCGCGAGTACTGACGCAGCACCGCGTAGCGGTGGGCAATCACGGCTTCAAGCGTATGCAAATCGCATTCTAGTTTGCCGGGTGCCCAGCCCAAAGAAGGCATCACGTGCTTGACCTTCGCCAGGTTAAGCACCATGAGAATGCGGATGGCCATCCAGCCAATATCGAATTCCCAAGGACGATGCGAGAACTTTGCGCTCGTGGCGTGGCCATGATGATTGTTGTGCAACTCCTCACCGCCAATCCACAAGCCCCAGGGCACCAAATTTGTGCTTTTGTCCGGCGACTCGTAATTGCGGTAGCCCCACCAGTGCCCCAACCCGTTGATGACGCCAGCGGCCCAAAGTGGGATCCAAATCATTTGGATGCCCCAAGACAGCAAGCCCCAAACGCCAAACAGAGCTAGGTTCAAGGCCAGGCAAAGACCTAGCCCAATCACGGTGTGGGACCGGTAGACCTTTCTTTCGAGCCAGTCGTTGGGGGTGCCTTTTCCATATTTGCTCAACGTCTCCATATTCTTTGCTTCCTTGCGGTACAAGTAGGCTCCAAGAAAAAAGACGTTCAAGATTCCCTTGGCGTGGGGACTGTGGGGGTCGTCGTCCGTTTCGCACTTGGCGTGGTGCTTGCGGTGAATGGCAACCCACTCACTGGTACTGATGCCCGTGGTGAGCCAAAGCCATCCTCGAAACAAATGATTCAGCACGGGATGAAAATCCACGGCCCGGTGAGCTTGCGAGCGGTGCAAGAAAAAAGACAACAAAAAAATAGTCAACTGCGTGGAAAGAAGTGTCCACCAAACAATGTTCATAAAGATCTCCAATTCGAAAAATAGTACACGAGGAATGCTATTGGAGTAAGAGCTGGGGCCCCAACCACAACAAAAAGTGTCGGATTGTTACAAAGCGCTGACGACGAACGGCCATGCGCCAAATCTTTGCGCACCTTTTTTTGACGGCGTAGGCTAGTACAAAACCCCTTAGCCACGATGCTCCCTTTTGATATCTTGACGGCCGACAACCATGTGCATTCTTTTGAACCCGCATGTTTGTTGCGTCGCAGCAAACGTTTCCCGCAAGGTCTGCCCCAAAACGCATGGGAAGACGCCATGCTGCACGTGCAAGAACAAGACGCTCCCTCGGATTTGGGCACTCTACGGAACACCAGCAACAGCGCAAGCCTCTTGCGGTACTGCGCCGCGCACGTGCTACTGGCCCATCGATCCAAACTGCTTGCAGCCGAGCGGATTGAAAACTGGTACATGCTGCTCGATGGGTGGACATCAATGTTGCTCCCCCAACACACACTTGGCCAGTGGCGCACGGCCTACGGCATCGAGTGGCTCCATGCCCGTGCAACACAAAACACGCCGCTGCAAAATGTCTGGTTTGCGGGCCACTATTGGCCAACGGTGTGGAGCGCCACAAATATGTGCCAGCAAGAAAACAACAACGTGGTTGGGCACAGCATCGAACGATGGAGCTTCCTAGGGCACCGCTGGCACATTCAGCACTGGATGTGCGAAAACAGCGACGATGACACCTGGGAGTCTGTTTACATAAGTCAGGTGGCCTCCCCCATCGCCGTGCGCAACGCCTTGACCAGAACCTTAATGCTCGATGAGAACACCCAGCACGCATCCTGGCAGAGCATCCCCCCGGAATTGCGGGCCCAAAGTTTGCTCGATTGGACCCTTAATGCGCCAGAAAACGACCATCGGGTGATCCCCTTTCTCTCACAAAATTTGGGCACCCCCATCGCGGACCTCAGCGCTCGTTTGGACCTTGCCCGCGCGTTGCAAACGCCGGCCTCCACCATATTGGAGAGCATGGCCCTTCAAAGCACCATGTGGGCTTTGCCCCTGGAAGAAGACGGCTAAAGAACGGGCCCGACAAACGGAACATCCTTGTCCGCCTTTCTGTTAAAATAGGTAGGGACACCAAGGTTCACGCTCCATGCCCTTCAACGCCCAAACCTGGATCGACGACATCGTTCGTACATCCCACTACATATTGCCCGATGCCCTTCCCGACCACGGAGACCTCGACGCGAGCCCCGATGATCTGGTGAAAGCCTTGGCCGCCATTCGTACCACGCAGGTGGACGCCAATCCCGCCGCCGCGCTCATGCCCGCACGGGTGCCACAAGGCTCGCATATCCCCAGCGCGCTCAATACCCATTTCGAGGACGTCGTGCAAGGTCTGTCCGCCTACGGCATCGAATTGCATCCCGCCGTCCGCCATGCGCTTTTGGCCGTGGCTCTCTCGGCTCCCGACAGGGAAAACAAACTCGACGCGATGAAGCCCTTGATGACCGGCATCGACAACGGCTTTGTCTACCAGCCCACCATGACGTGGACAGCCCTGCTGCGGCCCCAATGGTACGACCCAAAACATTACGTAACGCCCGTGCTCAAAGGAGGCGTTGAGCCTTCAAAATCGACCCAAGGTGTCACCAGCGCCATCGTGCTCACCGAAGACAACATGCGCATCAACGCCGCGCACATGTTCAGCTGGGCCAAACCCGTGGAACTGACCCAAGCCAAGATTCCAGCGCCCGCCTCCGTGTGGGCAGAACTGGCCGACAAGGCGTGGGCGAGTCCAAACCCACCCGCCACGTCGCTGTGGGCCATGTCGTTTGGTGACCCAAAAAAGTGGTGGCCATTCCTGCCACCGGGGGCCGCCGCCTACAACCCGTTTTACACGCAGCAGCACTTGACGGATTTGTTCATCAACAGCACGCAGCATTCGGACGTCACGCACACCACGCGCATGGGCCACGGCATCGCCGACATTTTTCCCATTGCCAACGATACCGCCCTGGCCAATTACGTGCCCGTCGGATTCTTGCTGGATGCCCCCGCCAGTTTGAATACATGGCTGAGCATGTACCACCACGCCAAAGCGCCCAACGTTGTGTTCAGCATTCCGCCGCAGTGGGTTGACGATTTAACCGCCAAGATTTCGCTGGTCAAGTCGCTCGACATGCTGCCCAAGTACAGCATTTTCAACGACGATGCCCTAAGCCAAAGCTTGAACACCTACCGCCAAGGCGGCAATTTGCAAAGCTTGCAAACGTTCATGGAGCAAGCCGTGGAGCGCCAAATGGTATTGCGCGGACAAACCGACAAAAACGCCGGTGATGTCTTTGATATTGGTTTGCCCGTCGACCGCTATTTTGTCGCTTCCCCCGCGTTGCCCATTGTGCCGCTACCGGCTCCCCTCGCCGAAGAACCAACCCCTTCCGATTCACCTTCCACCCCCGAAAGCTTCCTGCCATGAGCAACGTTCAAACCAGTTCGTTCACCGTCCTCGCCGCCCGTTACCGCAAGGCCAACGACGGCAAGGTTGTCGCCTACTTGCAAGTGCAAAGCCACCCCAATGCCCCCGTGGGCTTTGTTCGTGCCAACACCACGCACCCGCCCCTTGCCGGAACGCGCATTCGCGCCACGGGCAACATTGTTGAAACCGAGCAAGGCCCCGTCATGCAAGTGCACGGCGAAAACGCCATCGTTACGTTGACTGGCCAGCAAGGTCAGATTTTCCACAAAACGGTCAAAACCCTGCTCGAACGATTCGGCATTGCCCACGACGACAAGAAACTGGAAGCCGCCGCGCAAAAGCCCCACGTGCACCTGTGCCAAATGGACGCCGCTCGCCTGGCCGGGGTGTTGGCCGAAGCGGGCATTGCCGGTGCCCAGGAGCTCGTTGAGGAGCGCCGCGAAGCCTTTGCGGCTGCCTTGACCAAGAATTTTTTGAACGGCCTGGAATCCATTCGCTTGCCGTTCGATGTGGACGCCAAGCGTGACGTTCCGTTCGACAAAGGCACTTGGCCCATGGACATCATGGCCGGCTGCATGCCCAACCCCATCGAAGCCATCCAAGGACAAAAGGGCCACCCAAGCATGCCCAACAGCCGCCCTTTCTACCTCGTGGATCACATGAAGTACGATGGCATCGACAACTTCTTTCGTGCCCTGGCCATTTCAAACGGTCAAGACGGCCTGTTCCCCAGCTGGATTCGGGACAACCTGCGCCCATCGACCTTGACGCAATGCTACCTGGACGAAAAACAAAAGCAAGGCACCCAAATTTTCACGGGCGCCGACATGAAGCAACTCGAACGCCTGGGCCTGAACGCCCCCGCCAAAATTGCTGCGCGCCTTGGCAACATGGTGCAGTTACCCGCTGCCGACAAAGAAGTACGCATGATTCCCCTAGGCGTGTACCAATCGAGCACCTTGATTGCAACGCTCGATAAACTGGAAAAGACCAAGAATCCATTGAAAGCAATCATCGACGACACGGGGCTGGACCCGTTTCAAAAGAAAGCCTTGGGCGCGTTCTGCGAAGGCTCGCCCCTGACCCTTATCTCCGGCCCCCCCGGCACGGGCAAGTCGACCCTCATCTCGCGCATGATCTCCCACGCCCAGCAAGGCAAAGAGCGCGTGGTGGTCCTGACCCCAACCGGCAAAGTCAGCTCGCGCTTGAACGAAAGTTTCGAAAAACTATTTCCCGTGGCCAACCGCCCCGTGTCCGTAACGGCCCACGCCATGTTTTACGGCAGCGTTGCCGCGCGCAAGATCAACCGTGGCGCCCCCACGCTCAACACCACGTCCTTGCGCGAAGCGCTGGACAGCGAAGCGACCGAGTCGTTTCCCGTGAACGTCGAGCGTGTGATGCGTTTTTCCTCCTACAAAGAAGGCAAGAACGAAGTCGCCAAACCGGAAGGTTTCTTCTACCAAGATTTGGCCCCCGCCGAGTTGCTTCGCGGTGCGACCGTCTTCATCGACGAAAGCACGCAAATCACGGGCGACATGGCGGCCTTGATTTTGGAGATGAAACCCAAGCGTTTGGTCATGACGGGCGACTTGTCCCAGCTCAAACCCGTGGGCTCGGGCAAACCTTTTCACGACCTCATCCATTTGGCCAAAGAACAGGTTTTTGGCGATCAGGTGAATTTCATGGAACTGCAAATCGACCACCGCGCCACCAAGGAGCTGGCCGATTTCACGCGCAAATTGCGCGAAGGCGCCATTCCTTTGGACTACGTGGAGACCTACAACGACGACGCATCGGCCACCGCCGCCGAATTGCTGACCCGCGAAGCGGCGGTAGTGGAATGCAAGAAACTCGATGGCGTCATCGACATCGTCGAGCAAATCGTCACCCGCGCGTTGCTGGAACAAAACGCGTCATTCTCCGTAGTAAGCGATGCCAGCAGCGCGCCCGCGAACACGACCCCCTTGGTGCTGCAAGAGCCCCATTCGCCCGCGCTATTCGCGCAGCAGCTGGTGGCCCCCAGCGTGATGACGATGGCCTACACGAACGTGGAAGTATCCCAGCTCAACCAGACCGTGGCCAATGTGCTGCGTCCCCTGATGACCACCGGCAAAGGCATGGCCGAAGTACCGTCCTTGTCCGCTGTCGCGGCCACCGGCATTCAGCTTGGCGACATGGTGCTCCAGACGGAGAACGCCAACGCATGCTTTTTGTACACCACGCCACAAGGCCATCGCCGCTCCAACACCACAATGAACGGCGAAGCGTTTGCCTTCATTGGCGCCCACACCTGGCTGCCCTTGCCCTCGTCCAACGCGGCGGTGCAAAGCCTGTGGACCGCAAGTGGCGCGCTGAGCGAAGTGACCGACATGATAGCCCGTGGACAACACGCCGACCCGCACGCGCACTTTGAGCTTCTTCAAGTGCTGCAAACGCAGGTGCATCTGAAAAATCCAGCCGCCTTGAAACTCGTGCAAATGGGTCTATCCGAACTTCTTTTGGTGCCCCAAGCCCGTCTGACCCCCGGCGTTGCGGTCGAGCTCAAAACCGACGACATCAAACGCGTGGTGCTGCCCCCTTCGCCCAAAGCGAAAAGTGATCCGGATTACGAGGAGAGCCTCGCGCTCGTGCGCAACGTCTGGAAAATGGACGTGGCAACCCCCAATTCCAAATTGGGACGCACCGGCATTATCGAAATGTCCGAGTACAAAGCGCATTACGAAAAAGTCATGCATGGCGTCGAGACATTCACACTTGGCAACTCCTACACGGTGCACAAAGCCCAAGGCTCGCAAGCGAAGATTGCCATCGCCGTAGTGTCGCCCCCCATGCGCGAAGACGAAGCCACCAACCACGAAGCCAGCGTCTACACCGCGACCACCCGAGCGGAGCAATCGAGCTTTATTTTGACCCACGGTGTCACGGCCGTGAGCCTCAACGACAGCTGGAAGCGTACCCGCGAGTTGGAAGCCACGCGCTTGTCGCCCGTGGTGCTGATTGCCAAAGGCGATATTCCGCCCGTGGGCAGCGCCATGACGCTTGTCACCGCCGTGCCGCCCCAGCACCGCCTGGAAAGCTTGCCAACAAGCGACGCCCAATGGGACGACCATACGGCAGTCAGCTTTCGCTCCAAAGTAGCCCTGGCTTCGCACGGATTGCCCGCGACACTGCGCTTGGACAAATCGCCCGCCTACATGCGCGAAAAGATGGCCGGCATGACCGGCAACAGCCCCGTTAATGCTCCCGGCGTCCCATCCATTCCGGACATGCTTGGCATGGTGCAGATTCCCCTGACGGTGCAACCTGGCTTGAAGCAAAGCTTTGTTTGGGACCCCACAGCACATCCAGCCAAAGCCATGGACCTGTCCCTGCAAGCGGACAGTCAAGCCGTTGGCGAGGTACTTGGCGACATCTTGGACAATTTTTCGTTTTGAACCGGACGCTGGTGTTCCCGAGGTTCCACCTCGGGACTTGGACCAAGATGAAACATCAGGCGTTGCCGTGCCCGGTAACGAATGGCCACGCGTGCAAGCCAAACCCCCGACCCGAGAAGCCATAGACCTGGTGCAACCCAGAAAGACCCGATGCCGTGGACGACCAAGAAAGAAACTCCAAGCGCAAACACCAAGGCTGCCGCGCAGAGTTGCACCCAATCATCTTGGTGGGCATACTCGTACGCTTTGCGGGCCAACGCGAATTCATACCAGGCCTGTGGTGCGCCTTTCATGCATTCGCACAGGGCGTGCACCTGGCCAAGGCGTTGGGCTTGCACGCACAACCACTGGGCCCGCGCCCCCATGGCCAAGCCGAACATCAAGCCCAGTCCAGTGAACACGCTCCATTGATCTTGTGTCAAAACGCCAGCAAACAATCCCAGCGAAAAAGTCAGGATAAGAAACGCCCCCAGTCCCGTGAATGCCCACCAAAGCCGCGCCGTGTGAAGAAAGCCCTCGGCTTGCCAGCCGAGGCGATACGGTAAGCTCCATTGCGATGGGTAGCTATGCGAAGACGCCACGCCTTAGCCGCCTACGGTTGCCCGATCGTTGATCTCTTTATCGGCAGCCGGCCATGCACCCAGCACGCAGGCGTCGAGTTGGCGAAGGTAGTCCAGACCCCACGGGCCGTTTTCCAGGGTGTCGTAGCACCAAGCGGGCCACGCAATGGCAGGACCGGGGTGCAGAGCGCGGATGCCCATGGCAATGGCCGCAACGGTATCGGTGTCTCCACCGTAAGAGATGATTTCCAGCAGCATCTTGATGGGATCCTCAAAGTGGTTTAGGAGCGCGTAGAATGCTGCCTGCGTGCAAGGAACGCCGTGGTAACTTACCGGAGCCGGTGGCATGGTGTCCAGGGGCGTATCCAGCCAGGCCCGGGCATCGCTTTGGGCCAAATCGATGGCCTCTCGAATGCCTACTCCACGGCGCACGTGCCACGCTGCACTTGCCACCGCTACGGAAGTTGCGATGCCCTCCGGCGTATTGTGCGTGATCGCCGCTTGCAGGGCTGCAATGCGCACCACATCGCTGCGCGTAGGAAGCACACCCAAAATGGCACTGCGCATCGCGGCCCCGCTGCGGGTGGAGGATGCATCAATGGCGGCCAGAAAACTGTCCACGTCCGGGTGCTCCTGCAAAAATTTGAACATCCGCCGGGAGTACGCTTGGCGGGGATCGCGCTGGAACGTTTCCACAAAAAACGCGGCGATGTCACGCGCCGTGGTGTTCTCCAAAGTGGAGGGGCGCACCGTAAGCAGCCAACGGGCAAGGCCAATGCTCATTTGTGTGTCGTCTGTGTACATGCCCGGCAGATTGTCGTCCAGGTTGTGGCGAAAATACCGCGTGAAATCGTTGGGTCGCCTTGCCAGCACCTCCGGTTTGGCAAATTCAAATCCCGCCCCGTAGGCGTCCGCGATGGCAATGTCCAGAAGCATGGTTGTACTATTCCTTGTATGATATACTACACGATTCTAAAGGCGCCGTCGAGATGAAAAAATGGTTTGTTCGTTTTCTCAATATTGGTATCACCGCTGCAGCCATGCTTATGGCATGCGCCATTGCGCTGTTTTACTGGGCCGTACCCAATACGCGCGACATGGCCTTGGTGCCCATGGCCCTGGACGCGGAAAAACAAAAAGGAGCTGGCTTTCTCACCAACGCCACTGATACGCCCTGGATGGTCTATATCTCTGCCTACAACAAAACCACGGGAGAAGCGAAGGTTACGCAAATTTGGGCCGCCACCGACCCATTGCAAGCAGTGAGCTACAACGTGCCCGCCATGGCCCCAACCGATGCCATCGAGTTGCGCATCATCTACGCTAAAAAGATGGTCCGTCAGAAGAATACTTTGCCGTCCGACGCGCAGCCTTCTTTTGATTCTTTGCCTGCACAATCGCGGCCATCTCTGCAGGGTCCGGCGCCCAAGGTTCCTGCTCCAAAAGAATCCGCTCCTTAACGTAAGTTTGCAACCGGTGCAACGCATCGGGCCGAGCCAGATTGAAAACGGGCACGCCATTCAATTCGGCAATGACAATCGCTGTGCGGGTGCCACCTGTCACATCAATGGAGTGCGACTGATCGGCGCGTTCGGCCCCGTCGGGTGTCCAGCAAACAACAAACGCCGCTTTGGTTTTGCAGTCTTGACCCAGGACCTGGTGCGCATTGCGCGCATGGGCTTTGTAAGCAAACGAGTCCGGCTTCATTTTGTCAAAATAAGGGTGCGCTTTGCGGGCCCACTCAATACTCTCGGGCGTAGGATTGCCAAACAAACGCGAACGATTGCCCTGAAATCCTGCGTAGGGCAAATAGATTTGCTTTTTGCTAGGATCCGGAACACCAGCTTCGAAAGCGCTGTCCGCGCCAGTGGCACCACCACTTCGCAAAATACCACCTACTTTGGTCAATCCGCGCGCAATCGTGCCCATCAACTGCACTATTTCTGGTGGTGTCTCGCGTGAGCCCACGCCGGTCCAATAAAACATGTTTATTTCTCCTGGTGGTTGCTACGACAACGATGGTAATTCGTAGGATTCTTGCGGGGCTTTTTTGAAATACAGCCACAAATAAAGAGGAATCTCCTCCTTGTACCCCAAGCCTTCGAGCACATTGATTTGCTGGCCAATGCGCTCCCAGCTTTGACCCGTCACTACTTCCAGTAAAGCCTTGCTCATGCTTGACCCCTGCAGCTGCGTACGAGGCAGTTCGTTTTTAATCATTTGCGTCTGGGGAATACCAGCAGCAATAGCCGTGGCAACGACGTGCTCCAGCACATCACGCTTGACATCTTTGTTGTGCCGCATGGTGAGCAGCATGCGGTCAAGCCATGCGCTGGCATTTTCGCTTACCGTG
>RRZU010194144.1_pt1 | contig 12061 bp, 11 predicted proteins | sample 2165561 | NCBI WGS metagenome assembly RRZU01 (sample SAMN10456909, study PRJNA506462) | wastewater metagenome | isolation source: wastewater sludge | place: USA: Moscow, Idaho | reverse complement strand
GGCGCAGCAAGAACTCAGCAACGGCAGCAACAAGCACCGCGTCGGCGCCATCCCGGCAACAGGAAGTCAGGAGGCGCAGCAAGAAGTCAGGAGGCGCAGCAAGAACTCAGCAACGGCAGCAACAAGCACCGCGTCGGCGCCATCCCGGCAGCAGGAAGTCAGGAGGCGCAGCAAGAAGTCAGGAGGCGCAGCAAGAAGTCGGGAGGCGCAGCGGCAACCCGGGAGACACAGCGGCAACCCGGGAGCGTCAGCATTCAAACTCGACAACCCCCGAGCCCCACCAACCGCGAACTACCCCGCGACAGGCGCCCACTCGGGCCCGGTCTCCCCCAGCTTCTCGTCGAGCTTCGCGAAGATCGGGCTCGGCTTGGACAGCGGTGTCCCCGCCACGATCGGGCGCGACTCCCACACCGCCTGCTCCGAGGCGTAGTCGCCCATCAGCACCGGATAGTCGGGGGCGCCCTCCTCCTCCACGGTCACGATCTCGGGCTGCGCGGCCCACACGCCGTCGCCGCCGAGCGCCTCGAACACCTTCTGCGCCGCGTGCGGCATGAACGGGGTGAGCAGGGTGTTGCAGTCCGACACCACCTGCAGGGCCACGTGCAGCACGGTGTCGCGCCGCGCCGGGTCGCTCTTCAGCTTCCAGGGTTCCTGGTCGGACAGGTACTTGTTCGCCAGTCCCACGATGCGCATCGACTCGGTGATCGCCGCCTTGAACCGGGCACGCGCGAGCAGGTCCCCCACCGTCGCGAACGCGCCGCGGGCGGCGTCCAGCAGTACCTGATCGGCCTCGGTGAGCTCTCCGGCGACCGGCACTGACCCGACGTTCTTGTGCGCCATCGACACCGAACGGTTCACGAGGTTGCCCCACTCGTTGGCGAGTTCGAAGTTCACGCGGCGGACGAACTCGTCCCAGGTGAAGTCGGTGTCCTGGTTCTCGGGCCCGGCCACCGCGATGTAGTAGCGCAGGGCGTCCGGGCCGAACTCGCGCAGGAAGTCGCGCACGTAGATCACCTTGTTGCGCGACGAGCTGAACTTCGACCCCGACATCGTCAGGAACTCGCTCGACACGATCTCGGTCGGCAGGTCGAGGCGTCCGAACGCCGACGGCGAACCGCCCAGCGATCCCTCGCCGTTCGCGCCGGTCAGGATGCCCGGCCAGATCACCGTGTGGAACGTGATGTTGTCCTTGCCCATGAAGTAGTACGACTCGGCGCCGCCGTGGTTCCACCACAGACGCCAAGCGTCCGGGTCGCCCTTGCGCTTCGCCCACTCCACCGACGCCGACAGGTAGCCGATCACGGCGTCGAACCACACGTAGATGCGCTTCATGGGCTCGTTCTCCCACTCCGGCAGCGGAATCGGGACGCCCCAGTCGAGGTCGCGCGTGATCGCGCGCGGCTTGAGATCCTTGGCGAACTCGCGGCTGAACCTGATCACGTTCGGACGCCAGTCGTCACGGTCCGCCAGCCACTGCTGCAGCGCCTCGGCGAGTGCCGGCAGGTCGAGGAAGAAGTGTTCGGTCTCGACGAATTCGGGCACTTCGCCGTTGGTCCGGCTGCGCGGGTTGATCAGGTCGATCGGGTCGAGCTGGTTGCCACAGTTGTCGCACTGGTCGCCGCGGGCGCCGTCGAAGCGGCAGATCGGACACGTGCCCTCGATGTAGCGGTCGGCCAGCGTGCGTCCGGTCGAGGGTGACAGCGCCCCCATCTGCTTCTTCGCCACCACGTACCCGTTGCGGTGCAGGGCGCTGAACAGCTCCTGGACGACGGCGCGGTGGTTCAGCGTCGTGGTGCGGGTGTACAGGTCGTAGCTGAGGCCCAGCCCGGCGAGGTCTTCGACGATCACCTGGTGGTACTTGTCGGCCGTCTCGCGGGCCGTCAGGCCCTCGGAGTCGGCCTTCACCTGAATCGCCGTGCCGTGTTCGTCGGTGCCCGACACCATCAGCACGTCGTTGCCCACCATGCGCTGGTACCGCGAGAAGACGTCGGCGGGAACGGCGAAGCCGGAGACGTGTCCGATGTGCCGGGGGCCGTTGGCGTAGGGCCAGGCCGCGCAGGTGAGGATCCGGGAACTCATGAGCGTCAGCCTATCGGTTGCCCGCCCCCCTCCCGACCGGGCGCAGACGTGCCGGCGTCCCACCGAAAGCCCAGTTGCCGCCCTCGTGTTCACCACACGTTCACCTTGTGTCACGATGTTGCCGTGACCCCTGAGTTCATCCTGTTGGGGCTGGTCGTCATCACCGCTCTCGTGTTCGACTTCACCAACGGGTTCCATGACACGGCGAATGCGATGGCGACATCGATCGCAACGAAGGCTCTTTCCCCCAAGGTGGCTGTCACGCTGTGCGCCATCCTCAATCTCATCGGCGCTTTCCTGTCGGTCGAGGTCGCACTGACCGTCACCAACGCGGTGATCCGCATCCAGAACGCCGACGGGACGCCGCGCGCCGAGCTGCTCGCCGACGGTGGCCACGCGCTGCTGCTGATCATCCTGGCCGGCCTGGCGGGCGCCATCACCTGGAACATCCTGACGTGGCTGATGGGGCTGCCGTCGAGTTCCTCCCACGCCCTGTTCGGCGGCCTCATCGGCTCGACCATCGCCGGCATCGGCATCGACGGCGTGAAGTGGATCGGCGACGGCTCCAAGCTCGACGGCATCGTCGGCAAGGTCATCCTGCCGGGTCTGTTCTCGCCGGTCATCGCCGGCGCCGTCGCCGCGGTCGGCACCTGGCTGGTGTTCCGCGTCAGCCGCGGCGTCGCCGAGCGAACCCTCGACGCCGGGTTCAGGTGGGGCCAGATCGGCACCGCGTCGCTGGTGTCGCTCTCGCACGGCACCAATGACGCCCAGAAGACCATGGGCGTCATCACGCTCGCCCTGATCGCGTCAGGCACCTGGACGCAGACCCACGAGATCCCCTTCTGGGTGAAGCTCACCTGCGCCCTCGCGATCGCGCTCGGCACCTGGCTGGGCGGCTGGCGCATCATCCGCACGATGGGCAAGGGCCTGGTCGAGATCTCGCCGCCGCAGGGCATGGCTGCCGAGGCGGCGTCCGCGGCGATCATCCTGTCGTCGAGCCAGCTCGGCTTCGCGCTCTCGACGACCCACGTCGCGTCCGGTTCCATCCTGGGTTCCGGCGTCGGACGCCGCGCCACCGTCCGCTGGGGCGTGGCCGGGAAGATGGGCATCGCCTGGCTCATCACGATCCCGTGCGCGGGCGTCGTGGGTGCGGTGCTGTGGCTGATCGGCCACCTGCTGGGCGGCGTCCTCGGCCCCATCGTGATCGTGGCGATCATGGCCGCGTTGGCCCTCGGCATGTGGCTGTCGTCACGCCGCGTCCCCGTGCACCACGGCAACGTGAACGACGAGTGGACCGACACCCCGGCACCGATCGAGCAGGTGGCCGCATGAGCCAGTTGCTCGCGGCACTGGACGCCGCCTGGAAGGTCCTGCTCGTCGGCCTGCTGCTCGGAGCCGGCCTGCCCACGCTCTACTCGGTGGGCGTCCGCCAACTCGCACTGGCCGGCGACACCGCCGATCCGGCCCGGGCGAGCGCACGCCGCGCCACCGCCTGGGTGATCTTCGCCGTCGTGATGGTGGCCGTCCTGCTCGGCATCGGTTACATCGTCGCCCACGGCCTGGGCATGACCATCACGTTCGACGGCCTGATCCCCCACTTCGGCAAGAAGTGATCGGACGCCTCACAGGGGCAGCGCGGGCCGCACGCTCAACACGTCGATGACGGCCTCGGGCGTGGCGTCGAGCGCGAACTCGACGGCACGCGCCACCGACTCCGGCGTCAGCAGCTTCTCGGGCTCATAGGGTCGCCCCTCCGACTCCAGCAGTTCGTGCTGCATGTCGGTGTCGACCCGTCCCGGGTGAATCGAGACAACCCGCACGCGGCCCTGCTCCTCGGCGCGCAGTGCGTCGGTCCAGGCGCGCAGCGCGAACTTGGACGCCGCGTACAGCCCGTTTCCCGCACCGGCCCGCAACCCGGACCCGGAGTTGATCACCACCACCTGGCCGCCCGACTCCCGCAGCCGCGGTAGGAGCAAAGCGGTCAGGTGCGACACGGCGATGACGTTCAACTCCAGGACGCGGCGCCACTCGTGTCGCGCCTGCTCCGTCGACGTGCCGCGCGTGGCGAGTCCGGCGCTGTGCACGACCGCGTCCAGCCTGCCGATCCCGGACGCCGCCGCTGCGGTCGCCGCCTCGTCGGCCAGGTCGGCGACGAAGCCTGCGGCGTCCGGACACTCGTCAACGACGGCCGCGACGCGGGCGGCGTCGGTACCGCCGACCAGCACGCGCCAGGTCGGCGCGAGCAGGCGCACGACCTCCCGCCCGATGCCGCGGGTGCCGCCGGTAACCAGGACTGTGCGTCGTTCGTTCATGGCGCGCATCCTAGGCGCGTGGCGCGACGACGACGGCCACGTCGGCGTCCGCGAGCGCCCGCGCGAGGTCGCCGTCGGGTGTCCGGTCGGTGACCAGCGTGTCGATCCGGCTGAGGTCGGCCAGCACAGCGAAGGCGTCCCGGTCGAACTTGGACGCGTCGGCCACCACCACGACCCGACGCGCCGAGTCGATCATCGACGAGATCATCGCCGCCTCCTCGACGTTCGCGATGCTCACCCCCGCCGGCGTGATGCCCGCCACTCCCATCACCAGCCGGTCGGCGCGCAGCCCGAGCGTCCCGGGCAGGGCCACCGGGCCGACCACCACCCCGAACTCGGGGTACCAGCGCCCGCCGAGCAGGTGGACGCCGCGTCCGGGCTGTTCGGCGACCGCGAGGACCACCTGCGGCGAGCAGGTAACCAGCGCCACCCCCGGGTGCGCGCCGAGGGCGCGCGCCACCTCGAGCGTGGTCGACCCGCCGTTGATCAGGACCGTCTCCCCGTCGACGACCACCCCTGCCGCGGCCGCGCCGATGGCCTGCTTGGACGCCAGGTGTCGCGTCTGCCTCTCGGTGACGCTGTGCAGTTCGGCGGTGGGCTGCGCCATGGCGACCGCACCCCCGTGGGTGCGAGTGAGGACGCCGAGGTTCTCCAGCTTGAGCAGGTCGCGGCGCACCGTGTCGGCCGAGACGCCGAAGGCGTCGGCGAGGTCGGCGACGGACGCCTCACCGCGTCCGCGCACGTTCTCGCCCACCTGCGCCCGCCTCGACCCCGGAAGCACGCCTGACGCCATGGCCGCCACCCTTCGCCTCGCCCGCCGCCGGGCCCCGACCACTGCGCACACTCGCGCAGCCCTGGTGCGCATTCTTGCATTCTTTTGCACATTTGGGAAACAGACTTCCACCCTGCCGACCGTCCGGGCTACGATTCACGCAACATCTGGCACGTATGCGCAGATATCCGCAATGGAGAGGATTCCCATGTCAGGCACCCAGATCGCCCTCGGCCAGCTGTTCCAGAAGGAGTCGGGCCGCTCGTTCATCACCGCGTTCGACCACGGCACCAACCTGCGGGTCCCTGCGTCGTTCGGCAACCCCGTCAACCTCCTGGCGCGCATCGTCGAGGGCGGACCCGACGGCGTCCTGATCGGGCCCGGCATGCTCCGGGCCGGCGCGCACCTGCTCGCCCACCGCGGCGCGCCCGTCCCGGTGCTGCGCGCCGACTGGACCGTCATCAACGATGACTGGAAGCGCGATTCGGGCGAGCACTACAAGGTGATGCTCTCCCCCACCGACGCGCACGCCATGGGCGCCGGCGCCATCTGCATGTACCTGATCATGGGGCCGGCCGAGGGCGAGACCTTCGCCAACAACGTCGAGGCTGTGGCGCGCGCCGCCGTCGAGGCCCACCGCGTCGGCCTGCCGATCATCGTCGAGGCCACCCTGTGGGGCACCCGCCACACCGACAAGCACAACGCCGACGTGCTGCAGCACGCCTGCCGCATCGCCTACGAGCTGGGTGCGGACGCCATCAAGACTGAGTACACCGGCGACGTCGAATCGATGCGCGGCATCATCGAGTCCGTCGAGGTCCCCGTGCTGACCCTGGGCGGCGCCGAAGGCAGCCGCGACGACGTGATCCGCAACGCCCGCGACGCCATCTCCGCCGGCGCCAAGGGCCTCATCTTCGGCCGCAACGTGTGGAACACCCCCGACCCCGTCGCCACGAGCCGCGACCTGGTCTCGATCGTGCACGGAGCCTGACGTGCTCGGCTTCACCTACCGCGGGCCCGGGGTGCCCGCAGAACTCGTCGAACTCCCCACGCCCGAGCCCGGCCCGGGCGAGGTGTTGCTGCGGGTCGGCGCCAACACGGTGTGCGGTACAGACCTGCGGATCCTGCGCGGCGAGAAGTCCAAGGGCGTCAACCTCGGCGTCGTGCTGGGCCACGAGGTCGCTGGGTACGTCGCCGCGATCGGCGAGGGCGTCACGGGCTTCGAGGAGGGCGCTCTGGCCAGCATGCCACCCTCGGTCTGCTGTGGCCTCTGCGGGCCGTGCAGGCGCGGCGTGGAGCATCTGTGCGAGGACGTCCACCTGGTCGGCTACGACATCAACGGCGGGCTGGCCGACTACATGCTGATCCCGCGCGAGGCGATCGCGCGCGGGCAGCTGCTCACGGCGTCCTCACACCTGGAGCCGGCGCAGCTCGCGCTGGCCGAGCCCATCTCGTGCTGCCTCAACGGTATGGACAACTACCGGGTCGAGGTGGGCGACACCGTGCTGATTCTGGGGGCCGGGCCGATCGGCCTGATCCACCTGCAGCTCGCGCGTCTCGCCGGAGCGTCTCACGTAGTGGTCTCCGACCCGTCCGCGTCGCGACGCGCGAGCGCGACGCAGCTCGGCGCGACGGTGACCGTCGACCCGACGTCGGAGGACCTGGGCAGCATTGTCCGCGACCTCACCGACGGCGAGGGTGCCGACGTCGCGGTGCTGTGCATCGGGCGTCCCGAGCTGCTCACCGACGCATTGGGCCTAGTCCGCAAGCGTGGCCGGGTCAGTATCTTCGCCGGGCTGGCCGGCGAGGGGTGGTCGAACATCCCCGCCAACCTCATCCACTACCGCGAACTGACGGTCGTCGGGGCGTCCAACTCGGGCCGCCAGAGCTTCGCCCGGGCGGTGAAACTCATCGAGAGCGGGGCAATCGACACCAAGTCCCTCGTAACTCACACCTTCCCCCTCTCCCACACCACCGATGCGATCGAGTACGTTGCTTCCGGGGACGGCATCAAAGTGGCCGTCGTTCCTGACGCTCAATGAAAGGAGCACGCATGTCCAAGCCTGAAGGATTGGTCATCGGCATCGATTTCGGCACCGGCAGCTCGAAGGGCGTCCTCGCCCGCGGCGACGGCACCGTGGTGGCTTCAGCGGAGAAGGCACACCGCACCTCGATGCCCAAGCCGGGTCATGTCGAGCACGACGCCGAAGAGGTGTGGTGGGCAGACTTCACCCACATCGTGCAGGAACTCCTGCACAAGGCTGACGGCCCGATCGTGGCCATCACCACGTCGGGCATCGGGCCCTGCAGCCTCTTCTGTGACGAGAACGGGACGCCGCTGCGTCCCGCGAGCTTGTACGGCGCGGACACCCGCGCGTCCAAGGAGGTGGAGGAGCTCAGCGAGCAGCTGGGCAACGACGCCATCATGGAGAAGTGCGGCAACCTGCTTACGTCGCAGTCGCGGGGTCCGAACCTGCTGTGGACCGCCCGCCACGAGCCGTGGGTGTGGGAGAAGGCGAAGTACGTCTTCATGGCTCAGACCTACATCGCCTACAAGCTGACCGGGGCCTACGTCCTCGACCACCTGTCGGCCTCGATGTTCGACCCGATGTACTCGCCGGTCACCCGTGACTGGATCCCGGAGTGGTGCGAGATCGTGGCACCGGGCCTGCCGCTGCCCGAGCTCAAGTACTCCAACGAGCAGGCCGGCACCATCACAGCAGAGGGCGCCCGCATCTCAGGTCTGCCCGAGGGCATCCCGGTCGGCGTCGGCAGCACCGACGCGTTCTGCGAGGCCCTCAGCGTGGGCGTCAAGGACCCCGGCGACGTCATGCTGATGTACGGCTCCACGATCGTGGCCGACCTGATCGCCGACCGCGTGATGGCGCACCCGAACCTGTGGGCCAACACCGGCACCTACCGTGACACCTACTGTCTGGCGGGCGGCCTGTCGGCGTCCGGCGCACTCACCACGTGGCTGCGCGACATCACGGGCGGCGTCGAGTACGCGGTGCTCACCGAAGAGGCGTCCGACGTGGCTCCGGGCTCGAACGGTCTGCTGGCGCTGCCCTACTTCGCGGGCGAGCGGACGCCGATCAGCGACCCGAACGCGCGCGGCGTCATCGCCGGTCTGACCCTCAGCACGACCCGGGGCGAGTTGTACCGGGCCCTGCTCGAGGCGACGGCCTTCGGCACCCGCCACCTCCTGGAGGCGATGTCGGACGCCGGCGGCGTCGGCAAGCGCTACGTCGCGGTCGGCGGCGGCACCAAGGGCGGCCTGTGGACGCAGATCATCTCTGACGTCTGCAACATCGAGCAGGTGCTGCCGAAGTTCGCGATCGGTGCCAGCTACGGCGACGCACTGATCTCGGCCCAGCTCGCCGGTATGGCCGACGACACCACGACGTGGATGGAGCAGTCCGCCATCGTCACGCCGAACCCCAAGAACAAGGCGATCTACGACAAGTTGTTCGCCGCGTACCTCGAGCTGTACCCGGCAACCAAGGAGGTCTGCCACACGCTGGCAGAAATCAACCTGGGTCACTGACCCTCGACCACACGACTGGGGTGGCGGCGACAGCCGTCACCCCAGTTGTTCGCTCCCGAAGGCCTGGGGCAGCACGGCGTCCATGGTCAGGATGCCTTCGGGGGTGTCCACCAGCAGTTCGGCCCCGCCGTGTTCCCACAGAAGCTGGCGGCAGCGTCCGCAGGGCATCGTGAGCACCGCGTCCGGGCCACCCACGCACGTGAACGCGACGAGGCGTCCGCCCCCGCCGGCGATCAGGTCGGACACCAGCCCGCACTCGGCGCACAGCGTGACGCCGTAGCCGGCGTTCTCGACGTTGCAGCCGACCACTATCCGCCCGTCGTCGACGAGCGCCGCCGCGCCCACCGGGAAGCCCGAGTAGGGAGCGTAGGCGCGTTTCGCGACGTCGCGGGACGCCCGCCTCAGCGCCTCCCAGTCGGGCGTCACTTCGTGAAGGGGACGCCGTCGGCCGCGGGTGCCCGCGTGCGTCCGATCAGGCCGGCGACCGCCACGATGGTGGCGATGTAGGGCAGCATCAGCAGGAACTGGCTGGGCATCGGCGTCGACAGCGTCTGCAACTGGGACGCCAACTGCGTGACGAAGCCGAAGAACAGCGCCATCAGCGTGGCCCGGACGGGGTTCCAGCGGCCCATGATCAGGGCCGCGAGGGCGATGAAGCCGTTGCCGACGGTGATGTCCTTGATGAAGCCGCCGGTGGATCCGACGGTGAAGAACGCGCCACCGAGGCCGGCGAAGATGCCTCCGACCAGCACGGCCTGCCAGCGGACGCCGCGCACGCTGATGCCGACCGTGTCGGCCGCTGCGGGGTGCTCGCCGACGGCCCGGACGCGCAGACCCCACCGCGTCCGGTAGAGCAGGAACCAGACCACAGCCACCGAGATCATCGCGAGGTAGACCAGGATCGTCTGGTTGAACAGCACTGGTCCGAGCAGCGGGATCGCGCTCAGCAGCGGGATAGGGATGGTCTCGAGCGTGGGCGCCGCGTTCCAGGTGCCGGAGTTGGGCTGCACGAGCTGGTCGAAGAGGAAGCCGGTCACGCCGGTGGCCAGCAGGTTGAGCACGACGCCCAGCACCACCTGGTCGACGAAGTACTTGATGGCGAACAGGGCCAACAGGGCGGCCATGGCGACGCCGGCCGCCACGGCACCGATGAGGGCGGCAGGGATCGACTTGGTCAGGGATCCGACGGTGGCGGCCGTGAACGCAGCCACCAGGAACTGCCCCTCGATCGCCACGTTGACCACGCCGGAGTTCTCGCACAGCACGCCGGCCAGTGCCCCGAAGATGAGCGGTGTGGCGAGCGCTACCGTTCCGGTGAGCTGGTTGCCGACCGGGAACGGGTAGGCGCTGCCGGCGGCCGCCCAGGTCACGAAGCCGAGCACGACCGCGAGTCCGGCCAGCGACGCCGCGGTGACGCGCACGGAGCCGTGGAGGCGTCCGGTCAGGAAGCCGGCAGCGACGGCCAGGCAGACGACGGCGCACAGCAGCGCGACCGGCATGCCGGGCAGCGCGAAGGTGGGCAACTGCACGGCGTCGAACGGGCTCGACAGGGCGAAGCTCGCCTCGCCACTGGTGCCGAACGACAGGCCGGCCAGCAGCAGGCCGAGCAGCGCCAGGAGTGCCCCGGTCGAGAGGCGCGCCCGACGTGCTGCGCGAGACTCGAGGTAGTCGAGCTGGATGACCTGCTCGGATGCGGGTGGGATGACGGCGGCGGTCATGCGGCACCTCCTGCCAGCGACGGGGTCTCGGTGCGTCGAGCCTTGCGCGATGTGAGCCACGGTGTGATGGAACGGACCAGGCCGGGGGCCGCGACGAACAGCACGATGAGCGCCTGGAGCACGGTGGACAGGGTCAGTGGCGTGCCGACGATGTTCTGCATCGCGAGCCCTCCGGAGTGGAGCCCGCCGAACAGCAGGCCGGCGAACACGATGCCGAGCGGCTTGCTGCGTCCGAGCAGGGCCACCGTGATCGCGTCGAAGCCGATGGTGCCCACGAGGCCGAGCGACAGGGGCGTGGCCACCCCGTCGGCGCCCGGGCCGAGTGCGGCCTGGACGCCGGCGAGGCCGGCGAGCATCCCCGACAGGGTCATCGTGATGATGGTGGTGGTCGGGACGCTCATGCCGGCGGTGCCCGCGGCGTCCGGGTTGGCGCCCACGGCGCGGATCGCGAACCCGATCGTCGAGCGGTCGATCAGCCACCACACGCCGGCGGCCGCGGCCAGCGCCACGAGGAAGCCGACGTGGAGCTGCGGCAGTCCGGGGATCAGCACGGGGAAGGACGCGCTGGCATGGATCTCGGGTGCGATCGGGTCGATGCGGCCGGGCCGCAGGAAGGCGGGAGTCAGCAGCAGCCAGCCCAGGGCTCCGGCGGCCACGTAGTTGAGCATGATCGTCACGATGACCTCATGTGCGCCCGTGCGGGCCTTCAGGAAGCCGACCAGGCCGCCCCAGATGGCGCCACCGATGAGGCCGGCGGCCACGGCGACGATGAGGTGGATCACGACCGGCAGGTCGAGCGCGAACCCGACCCAGGCCGCGAAAACGGCCCCCGAGATCGCCTGGCCCTGCGCACCGATGTTGAACAGGCCCGCCCGGAAGCCGAGGCCGACACCGAGACCGGCGCAGATCAGCGGCGCGGCCTGGCCCGCCGTCGCGGTCAGGGCGGCAGGCGAGCCGATAGCTCCCATGACGAGGGCCGAGTAGGTGCCGGCGATCTTGGTCCAGGCGGCACCGAGCGGCAGGGCTGGCGCTGTGAACAGGTAGGCGAACTGGCCGGCCACCTCGGGATCGGCTGCGACCATCAGGACGGCGCCGACGACCAGCGCGAGAACGATGGACGCCAGCGTGACGACCCAGCTGCGCCAGCGGGCCTGCCACACCGACGGCTGCCGGACCTCCGGCTGACTGCTACTCATGGGCGGTGCCCTCTCCGGTCGTGGACGGGGTCGACGGGTCGGCCTCGTGGACCTGTTCGACCAGCGTGGTGGGCGCCTCGGCGGCGATGGCGACGGCCTCGTCGTGGCCGACGCCAGCCATCATCAGGCCCATCACGTCTCGTGGGGTGTCGGGGCTGACGATGCCGACGACCTTGCCGCGGTACATGACAACAACCCGATCGGCGAGCGCCTCGACCTCATCGAGCTCAGTCGACACGATGACGACAGCGGTTCCCTTGTCGCGTTCTTCCACGATGCGGCGGTGCAGGAACTCGATCGCGCCGACGTCGACTCCGCGGGTCGGCTGGCTCGCCACCAGCAGGGACAGCTCGCGGGACAGCTCGCGCGCGAGCACGACCTTCTGCTTGTTGCCGCCCGACAGCGAGGAGATCGGGTCGGCGACCGACTGGGCGCGG
>RRZU010885622.1_pt1 | contig 12063 bp, 6 predicted proteins | sample 2165561 | NCBI WGS metagenome assembly RRZU01 (sample SAMN10456909, study PRJNA506462) | wastewater metagenome | isolation source: wastewater sludge | place: USA: Moscow, Idaho | reverse complement strand
ACGGCGGTTTCGCCCAGGTTCAGTTCGTGACAGAGCTGGGTGATGCTGTGCTGTTGCTGAACGATTTTTTTGGCGACTTCGAGTTTGAACTCGGGGGTGAAGTGGCGACGGGTTTGTGGCATGTTCGATGTCCTTGGGGTAGGGGATTGTTCCACCTATCGGGCTGTTCGAAAAGATTAGACCACGACACTTCCCGTGTTGCAGGAGGCCGCTCGGGACCTGCTTGTTGCCCTGTCCACCACGCTGCCGGAGGCAGATGCTCCCTTCATGCCTACATCGGCTAATACGCCGCAGTGCGCTGCACCTGCAGCGACTGTCGAGGTCACTCTCTGCCGCGAGGCGATTTTCAGACTGGCGGGCGAGACATGGGGGGCGTTGGATCTCGCTATGTCGGGACCGCAGACCCATGTCTGCCTGGCACACCTGCTGCGCCTCATTACATCGTTGACGGGCCTCGTCGCCCTGTCGCTCATCTGGGACCAGCCGTCGCACGCCGCGCCGACCACTCACTGATGCCCTGTACCCCCATCATCCATTCGGGTGACGGGGGGCTTCAGGGCTGTTCAATCGCAGTAAAATGCAGTACATTTGCAGGACAACTAATCTAGGACTGCGTCATGAAGCGCCCAAAGGACGAAACCCTGTCCATTCGCACGTCGGCAAGCATCAAGCAACTGCTGCGCATGGCTGCCGAAAAAGAACACCGCTCCGTCGCGTCAATGATGGAGGTGCTGATCCTGAACTACGCGCAAGAGCACTGCCTGAAGGCGGACGAGCAGTCCACGGAAGGGACGAAAAAGAAGAAGGGAAGCGATGGAACTCATTGACAACATCAGTCGCCTTCTCGGGGACGACCTGAAGCAAACGCTAAAACCGGGGGCGCGATTGAAGATTGCCGCTTCCTGCTTTTCGATGTACGCCTTCGAGGCCCTGAAGGCGGAACTGGAGAAGATTGAGGAGCTGAGTTTCATCTTTACCTCCCCAACCTTCGTTGCCAATGAAGTGACTGACAAAATCCGCAAGGAGCGACGGGAATTCCATATCCCCAAGATGGATCGAGAGCGCAGCCTGTACGGCAGTGAGTTTGAAATCCAGTTGCGCAACAAGCTGACTCAGCGCGCAATTGCCAAAGAGTGCGCCGACTGGATGCGACGCAAAGCCCGGTTCAAGAGCAACCGGACCAAGGCCCCAATGCAGCAATTTGCCTGTGTGCAGACACGGGCTGGCGACATTGGCGATACCGCCTACATGCCGCTACATGGCTTTACGGCAGTCGATCTGGGATACCAGCAAGGCAACGCCGTGTCGAACCTCGTCAACAAGATGAACGAGCCGACCTTTGCGGCCACTTATCTCAGCCTGTTCGACCAAATCTGGAACGACCCCGAGAAGCTGGAAGATGTGACGCAGCAAATTTGCGATCACATCGCCTCTGTCTATCAGGAAAACTCACCCGAGAGCATCTACTTCATGATGCTCTACAACATCTTCAGCGAGTTTCTGGACGACATCGACGAGGACGTACTGCCCAATGATCGCACCGGCTACCAGGACACCCTGATCTGGCAGAAGCTATTCAACTATCAGAAGGATGCAGCCACCGGCATCATCAACAAGCTGGAAACCTACAGTGGCTGCATCCTGGCCGACAGCGTTGGTTTGGGCAAGACTTTCACTGCGCTGGCTGTGATCAAGTATTACGAGCTACGCAACCGTTCAGTGTTGGTCCTTTGTCCGAAGAAGTTGGCGGACAACTGGCTCAACTACAACCGTAACCTGAAGACCAACATCTTCGCTAAGGATCGTTTCAATTACGACGTGCTGTGCCATACCGACCTCAGCCGCACCAGCGGTGAGTCGTTTGGCACACCGCTGAACCGCATCAACTGGGGCAACTACGACCTCGTGGTCATCGATGAATCGCACAATTTCCGCAACAACGATGCCTACAAGGACAAGGAGACGCGCTACCAGAAGCTGATGAACAAGGTCATCAGAGAGGGGGTGAAGACCAAAGTACTGATGCTCTCGGCGACCCCGGTTAACAACCGCTTTGCCGACCTGCGTAATCAGCTGGCCTTGGCCTATGAGGGTGAGTCGGAAAACCTCAGCAAGAAACTCAAGATCAGCAAGAGCGTGGAAGAGGTTTTCCGAAGCGCACAGGCAGCATTCACCGTTTGGTCGAAATTGCCACCGGAGGAACGTACTGCCCGCGCCATTCTGGACTCGCTGGATTTTGATTTCTTCGAGCTGCTGGATAGCGTAACCATCGCACGCTCTCGCAAGCACATCCAGACCTTCTACGACACGAAGGACATCGGCCAATTCCCGGAGCGCCGCAAGCCGCTTTCCTTCCATTGCCCGCTGACCCAGCGCACAGACGTGCTGGGTTTCAACGAGATTTTCGAACAACTTTCCCTGTTGAAGCTGTGCGTCTACACGCCAGCGGCCTACATCCTTCAAAGCCGGGTCAAGAAGTACGTTAACCTCTACAACGCCCAATCGGGCGACAAGAAGGAAAACCTCAGCCTGTATGGTCGAGAGAAGGGCCTGCAGGCCCTGATGACCACGAACCTGCTCAAACGCCTGGAAAGCTCCATCGAATCGTTCCGGCTGACCTTGCGCTCCCTGCGAGGCAATCACGCCAACACGCTGGCGACCATCCGCTGCTTCAACGAAGGTGGCGGTGGCACCGATATCGCGGACCTCTCCGAAGTCCTGGAAAGCCTGGATGCCGAAGACGACGATCTGTCTATGCTGAACGGAGGCGAGATTGGCGGCAAGGTCAAGATCAGCTTGGCCGACATGGACTTGCCCTCTTGGGAGCATGACCTGAGCGTTGATCTGGAGATCATCGATGCCCTGCTTGCCTCGATGGACAAGATCACCCCCGAGGACGACGCCAAGCTGCAGCATCTAAAAGCGCAAGTGCTGGACAAGATCGCCAACCCGATCAACCCTGGCAACAAGAAGATCATCATCTTTACGGCTTTCGCCGATACCGCCGATTACCTCTACGCCAACCTTGCGCCGGAGTTGCTGGCACAGCAGCAACTCCATAGCGCCAAGGTGACGGGTACTGGCTCGCCCAAGTCCACGCTCAAGAAGAGCTACGACTTCCAGGAACTGCTGACCCTGTTCTCGCCCCGCTCTAAATCGAAGGCACAAGTGCTGCCGCAAGAGCCCGCTGAGATCGACTTGCTGATCGGTACGGACTGCATATCCGAAGGCCAGAACCTTCAAGACTGCGACTACCTGATCAACTACGACATCCACTGGAACCCGGTTCGCATCATTCAGCGCTTTGGGCGTGTGGATCGTATCGGCTCGCCTAACTTCAGCATCCAGTTGGTGAACTATTGGCCCGACATCTCGCTCGACGAATACATCAACCTGAAAGAGCGGGTTGAAAGCCGGATGATGATCGCCGACGTGACGGCGACCGGCGACGACAACGTGCTCTCCGCACAGGCCAACGATGTCACCTACCGCAAAGAACAGCTGCGCCGCCTTCAGGAGGAGGTGATCGAGCTGGAAGACCTGAAAACCGGCGTGTCCATCACTGACCTGGGGCTCAACGACTTCCGCATGGACTTGCTCAACTACGTTAAGGCACATGGCGAACCTAGCCATGTGCCTAATGGTATGCACGCCGTAGTACCTGCAAATCCTGCCTTGGGTCTGGAGCCGGGGGTGATCTTTACCTTGCGCAATCGCAACCCCGAGGTCAACGTCAACCAGCACAACCGGCTGCACCCGTACTACCTCATCTACATCGGGTGCGACGGCAAGGTCATCAACGATCACACCGAAGTGAAGCGCCTGCTGGACCTCGTGCGCAGCGGCTGTAAGGGGCATGCTGACCCCATCCCCATAGCCTGCCAATCCTTCAATAAGGAAACGAGCGACGGCAGGAATATGCAAAGCTACTCCGAGCTGCTGAGCAAGGCCATCAGCTCCATGATCGAGGTGAAGGAAGAAAAGGATCTGGACAGTCTCTTCAGCGGCGGCAAGACCACGGCGCTGACCAATACCATCTCGGGCCTGGATGACTTCGAACTCATCACCTTCCTTGTGATTCAGGAGGCTGGATGAACGCCTCTCCAGTTCTGCATCAGGCGCTGATCAACTACCCGAAGCAGGCCACATTCGGGCGCGTACTTCCCAAGAACAAGATTTACGAGCACAGCGGGGCAAACACCCGCCTGAAAGACCTGTTCGTTGAACAAGTCGAGCAGATCGTGTGGCAGTACAAACTTGCACCGGAGACCATCAACCTGCCTGCTAGGCCGGGCGTGCCGGAAGTACAGGTTTTCCGAGTCATTCTGAAGACGGGGGAACTGTCTGCCGATGTATTGAAGTGCATCGACGGTGCTGTGCAGTTCCCCATCGTCTTCGAGCTGGAGCACGAGGGCAAGATCAAGGTCATCGCCGCCCACAAGCGGCCCAGCGAGGCGGATGCCACCAAGTGGGTCGTCAGCGACTATTTTTCGACCGTATGGATGCCAGCCAACAGCCCACGAGTGGAGATGCCCGTGGTACTGGACTTGGCTGGGCTCTACGAGGCCTTACTACAAAGGCTGATTCCGCTAGCCCCTCGCGACCAAGAAAGTTTTTCTGCCTTGGTCGAACGCCTGGAGAGAGTGAGAGCCAAGCAGCGTGAAATAGAGAAAGTACGCGCCAAGCTGGCAAAGAAAAAGCAATTCAACCGCAAAGTGGAGATCAACGCCACTTTGCGCCAACTGAACAAAGAACTTGAGGAACTGAGCCACTGAAGCCGATGGCCAGAGGAAAAGAATATGGAAAAACTGAAAATGCATTCTCCTGATCTGACGCAAGACAACATCGCTCGCATTCATGAGCTGTTTCCGGGGTGCGTGACCGAGGTCAAAGCCGAAGACGGAAGCGTGAAGCTAGCCGTGGACTTTGATCAACTACGCCAGGAGCTATCGGGATCAGTCGTTGAAGGACCGCAAGAACGCTACCACCTGAATTGGCCGGGCAAGCGCGAGGCGCTGCTGACGGCCAATGCGCCAATTGCCAAGACTCTCCGGCCCTGCCGTGACGAGAGCGTGGACTTCGATAGCACGAAGAATCTGTTTATCGAAGGCGATAACCTCGATGCTTTGAAGCTGCTGCAGGAAAACTACCTCGGCAAGGTCAAGATGATCTACATCGATCCGCCTTACAACACTGGCAAAGACTTCATTTATAAGGACAGTTTTGCATCAGGGCAGATCACACACGAGGTATCTTCGGGCGAGCGCAGCGAAGAAGGTGCGCGTCTGGTCGCCAATCCAGAAGGAAACGGCCGGTTTCATTCCAATTGGCTGACGATGATTGCACCTCGCATCCGTCTGGCCAAAAACATGCTCACGCAGGACGGAGCAATTTTTGTTTCCTGCGATGAGGGGGAACATCCACGCTTGCGTTTGTTGATGGATGAGGCCTTTGGCCAATCCAACTTTGTTGCCGATATGGTGTGGGCCGCCGGGCGCAAAAATGACTCCCGACTGGTGTCGGTCTCCCATGAGTACATCGTATGTTATGCCCGCGATGTCGAGTATCTTCGCTCGAAGCAGATCATTTGGCGGCAGCGTAAGAAGGGACTTGACGAAATCTATTCGCAATACGAGCGGCTGAAACGTCAATTCGGGCAGGATTTCAAGGCGATGACCGAAGGGTTGAGGGAGTGGTACCGCGCTCTTGCAGACGGAAACCCATCAAAGGATCACAAGCACTACAACAACATTGACAAGCGCGGGGTTTACTTCGCGGCTGATATTTCTTGGCCTGGCGGCGGCGGACCTAAGTACGAAGTGCTCCATCCAGTCACAAAGAAGCCCGTTAAGGTTCCGTCCAGGGGCTGGATGACCAGTGACCCAAAAAGGATGCAGGAATGGATCGACGATGACCGCGTGCATTTTGGCGAGGATGAAAATGCTGTCCCTTGCATCAAGTCTTATCTTAAAGACAAAGAGCAGCAAACGCCCTACAGCGTGTTCTATCAAGATGGACGCGCAGCCTCGAAGCGGCTGCGCGCCTTGATGGATGGAGACCTATTTGATTTTCCGAAAGACGAACTAGTCCTTCAGGAAGTGGTTGAAATGCTGACGGAGAAGGACGACATCATTGTCGATTTCTTCGCGGGCTCTTCGACCACCGCACATTCCGTCATGCTTCAGAACGCTACCGACGGTGGAAATCGCCGTTTTGTGATGGTGCAGCTAGACGAAAAGGCCAAGGAGGATTCAGCTGCATATCAAGCAGGCTTCAAAACCATTCCAGAAGTCAGTCGCGAACGCATCCGCCGCGCGGGTAAGAGCGTCATCGGCGGGGCTTGCCATGCTGGATGGAACAAGGACATCGGTTTCCGCGTTCTCAAGGTTGACACCTCCAACATGGCCGACGTTTACTACGCGCCCGACGCGTTGGAGAAGCCCAATCTCGACATGTTCGTCGACAACATCAAGCCAGACCGAACGGCCGAAGACCTCCTTTTCCAAGTAATGCTGGACTGGGGCGTTGATCTTGCGCTGCCGATTGCCAAAGAAACTATTCAAGGCAAGGAGGTGTTCTTTGTCGATGGCAACGCACTGGCTGCCTGCTTTGACGCGCGCAGCGGTATCGATGAGGCCTTCGTCAAGGAACTGGCCAAGCGCCAGCCGCTGCGCGTGGTGTTCCGCGATGCGGGCTTTAAAGACAGTGCTGTCAAGATTAATGTCGAACAGATTTTCAAATCGCTCTCTCCTTCCACCGAAGTGAAATGTATCTAAGGGGTAGGCGATGAAACTGAAATTCAAGACGCAGCCCTACCAAACCGCTGCCGTACAGGCAGTGGTGGATTGTTTCAAGGGACAAGCACCACAGCATGGCGGGGTTCGCTATCGCCTGGACCCTGGGGTGAAGAAGGCGGCACCGACGAGCCCTCAATCTGCTCTCGATCTAGAAGCAGAGGCAGAAGCAGTGGCCGACCAGGAGGCCGCTTTCCGCAACGCAGATGTGACTTTGTCCGAGGCTGCACTGCTGGACAACATCCAGCAGGTGCAGCGCTTGCAGAACTTACCTGTTTCGAGATCGCTTGATGATTACTTCACCATCAACGGGAACAAAGAACGCGTTTCTGCTACGAAACAATACAAAGACAACGCTAAGGCCATCTCGAAAATTCATCTCGATATCGAGATGGAAACCGGCACGGGCAAGACCTACTGCTATATCAAGACCATCTTCGAGCTGAACAAACAGTACGGCTGGAGCAAGTTCATTATCGTTGTCCCCAGCATCGCCATCCGTGAAGGGGTAGCGAAGTCGCTGAAGATCACGGCAGATCACTTCCTGGAGACGTATCAGAAGAAGGCGCGCTTCTTCATCTACAACTCTAAGGCGTTGCACCATCTGGAGAGCTTTTCCTCCGATGCGGGAATCAACGTGATGGTGATCAACGTCCAGGCCTTCAATGCGACGGGCAAGGATGCCCGCCGCATCTACGAAGAGCTGGACGACTTCCAGTCACGTAAGCCGATCGACGTGATCAGCGCCAATCGTCCTATCCTCATACTGGACGAACCCCAGAAGATGGAAGGTGGTAAGACACTAGATTCGCTGGTCAATTTCAAGCCATTGATGGTGCTGCGCTACTCGGCCACCCACAAGACCACGCACAACAAAATCCACCGGCTGGACGCACTGGATGCCTACAACCAGAAGCTGGTGAAGAAGATTGCCGTGCGTGGCATCTCGGTCAAGGGCTTGGCGGGCACCAATGCCTATCTATACCTGCAAGGCATCGACGTTTCCACCAAGAAACCGCCCGAGGCGCGTGTCGAGTTCGAGCGGAAGTTTGAGAGCGGAATCATCAAGCCCGTAGTGAAGAAGCTATCCAAGGGCGATAACCTGTTTGTGTTGTCGAACGAGCTGGATCAGTACCGTGGCTACGTAGTGTCCGACATCAATGCCATCACCGATACCTTGAGCTTCACCAACGGTGTCGAGCTGCAGGTAGGCGAAGCAGACGGCGATGTGAATGAAGCCGCGCTGCGCCGCATCCAGATTCGAGAGGCGATCAAGGCGCACTTCGACAAGGAACAAACCTTGTTCCAGCAGGGCATCAAGGTACTGACCCTGTTTTTCATCGACGAAGTGGCGAAGTACCGTGACTACAGCGCAGCCGATGAAAAGGGAGAGTACGCTCGTGTATTCGAAGAGGAATATCAGCTCTACCTGAACGAAGTTCTGGACCTGAACGAAACGCCTTACATCAAGTACCTCAAGGGCATTGCCGTCGAGAAGACCCACAGCGGCTATTTCTCGATCGACAAGAAAACCAAGAAGCTGGTGGACCCGGAGGTGGGCAAGAAGGCCACCGAGGCAGACGATGTGGATGCCTATGACCTGATCCTGAAGGACAAAGAAACTCTGCTGTCGTATCCTTCGCCGAGTGACAGCGCGGAGATGCGTGCGAAGAAGTCGGTGCGCTTCATCTTCTCGCATTCGGCCCTGCGTGAAGGTTGGGACAACCCGAACGTGTTTGTCATCTGTGCACTCAAGCACAGTGACAACACGATTTCTCGTCGCCAGGAAGTGGGGCGTGGCCTGCGCTTGTCGGTGAATCAGCATGGCGACCGGATCGACCACCCTTCCATCGTTCACGACATCAACGTACTGACCGTGGTGGCAAGCGAAAGCTATAAGGACTTCGTGGCCGCACTGCAAAGAGACATCAGCGAATCGCTGTCAGCGCGTCAGCGTGTCGCTGATAAGGCTTACTTCACCGGCAAGGTGCTCAATACCACGGAAGGTCCGATTACGGTTTCCGACGATCAAGCCACTGACATCGAGTTCTACCTGATCCAGAACGGCTACGTTGATAAGAAGCGCAACATCACCGAGAAATACCATCAAGCCAAGAAGGATGGCACGCTGGAGGCGTTGCCGGACGAGTTGCTGCCGCATGCTGAGCAGGTTTTCCAACTGATCGACAGTGTGTTCAGCGAAGGTCAGATCATGCAGCCGGAGGATGGCCGCAAGGCGAAGAAGCTGGAACCCAACGCCAACTTCGAAAAGCAGGAATTCAAGGAGCTTTGGGCCAGGATCAACCGCAAGGCGGCCTACAGCGTGCAGTTCGATTCTGGCGAGCTTGTTGCCAAGGCAGTCAAAGCCCTGGATGAGCATCTGCGCGTGACGCCGTTGCAGTACACCATCCAGCGTGGTGAGCAGTCTGCGCAGGTTACGTACGACGGCATGAAAAACGGTGACGCCTTCGTGCTGAAAGCGACGGAGACGGAGCAAAACACCCACTCCATCCATTCCGCAGTGAAGTACGACCTGATTGGCAAGCTGGCTGAAGGTACGCAGCTCACACGGCGTACCGTGGCGGACATCCTGCGCGGCATCAACGTGGCCGTGTTTGCTCAGTTCAAGACCAACCCCGAGAACTTCATCGCTGAAGCGGTGAGGCTTATCAACGAGCAGAAGGCGACGGTGATCATCGAGCACCTCGCCTACGACCCTGTGGCCGATCAGTTCGATCTGGATATCTTCACGGCTGGGCATACCAAGCAGGACTTCAGCAAGGCCGGTGAAAAGCTCCAGCGGCACATCTACGACTACGTGCTGACCGATTCCAACATCGAACGCGAGTTCGTGAAGGAGTTGGACACCTGCACCGATGTGGTCGTTTATGCCAAGCTACCGCGTGGCTTCCTGATCCCTACCCCAGTGGGCGACTACAACCCGGACTGGGCCATTTCCTTCAAGGAAGGGGCCGTCAAGCACGTGTACTTCGTTGCCGAAACCAAGGGCTCCATGTCGTCGATGGTTCTCAACGAGATCGAGAAAACCAAGATCCGTTGCGCCCGTAAGTTCTTCGACGAGATCAACAAGAAATACGCCCCGGAGAACGTGAAGTACGACGTGGTGAATAGCTTCGGAAAGCTGATGGAGCTGGTGAAGTAACCTGCGCTGAGTGAAATGAAAAAGGGGAATAAAAATTGAGTAAACGGCTGCTGATCCTGGGGGCTGGCGTTGATCGCACGTCAGGCATTGATTTTCCGTTAGCGAACACCCTCCTTGCTGATGTCATGCGTTATCTAGATGGGCCGGGCAAGGATGTCGATACCGCATTGCGCAAGATGCTCCCCGGACTGCAGTTTCGGTTCAGCAACATGATTGCCAGAGCCGTAGATAAGATCGCGACCCGCGAACCCCATGAGCAGAAAGCCATGGTTCAGCGTGTCCAAGATGCCATCGCTCACCTGGGACCAGAGCAAGATGCCATTCGAAAGCATGGCGACTTGATCATTCGTCTGTTCAACAAGTTGGCGACAATTGCTGAACACAGCCAACTTGACGATGAAACCGAGGCACTGATTCGTGAAGTATTTCCGAATGAAGCAGATGATCTGATCGACAGTGATTCGATCTTGGACATCCACAAGCTGTCGCTGTCAGACACCTTCAAAACCGTTTTGAAGCGCACCTTGAGGATGGGCCTCAGTGCTGAGCGACATGAAGTTGCCGCAGCACTGGGCGCTGACATGCTCAACATCGAAACGCTTTTGATCGAGAAGTTCCTGGGCTTCTACAACGATAAGCCTTCGGACATCAAAAATTACATCTACATCGCGTGGGCGTTGTGGGCGTACCTCGTCGCAAAGCAAAAGGAGGTACTGGCAGCTCATGGGGATAAGGCGCTTCCTTTTTATGGTGGGATTCCTGGCGATGTTCGAGCGATTACACTGAACTACACAGCATTCCTGGAACAAAGCCTTGGTGAAGCCAAGACCATCTACTTCCATGGAGGTCTTGGGGACTATGTTCGAATGGACACCCGAGACTTGCTGCCGGTAGATCAAATTTTGGAATGTGACCCTGCCCAGTTTATTCGCGAAGTGGTTGCACCAAACGTTGACGTCAATCACGATGACATACGGCAACAGCGGCACGTTATTCCTGCCCTTGTACCGCCATTGCGACTTAAGCCGATATTGTCACATCGGTACATTGAGCTTTGGAGTGAGGCCTCTGATTGGGTCAAGGAAGCTGAGCACGTAGTCGTGGTTGGCTACTCGTTCAACAACGCCGATGAGCATTTCAACGATATCTTGAGGTGCCATCCCGATCGTAGGATTGATATCGTTGTTCCTGAGGCAACCTCTCCCATGTTTGTGGCAAGAATGGAAAAGGTGTTTGGTACCGCTGCAAACCAGTACAACACGATCAAGGTGAACGGCTTCAGTGCTCTAAAAGCCAAGAAGGTCCGATTGATCGCAGCCAAGGCCGGAGAGGTCAATCTGGCGGAGTTGTTTGAAGGTTAACTGAAGTAGGCGACATCGGCGACATGGCGACACAAACGAAAAAGCCAACCCCGAAAGAGGTTGGCTTTTTCAATTCTGGTGGGCCCCCCGGGAGTCGAACCCGGCACCAACGGATTATGAGTCCGCTGCTCTAACCAAGCATGAGCTAGAGGCCCGAAGCTTTCAATGCAACAGGCTCGGGGCGCTTGGTAAAAGCGCTCGGAGCCTGTGTATTTTCCGAAACAGCCCGGAAATGAGCCGTCTCAGGGATTTTTCCGACCCATGCACCACGGGCAGTGGTGCGTAAGTCGTTGAAACGTAACACAGTGACCTTCAGTCGTTGCCTCAAGCACAGGGATTATGAGTCCTCTGCTCTAACCGACTGAGCTACAGGCCCGCAAGGGAGAAGACGCGGCGCAAAAGCCCATCTGACAAGCGCTCACGATTCTAGCATATTTTGCTGGCTTGACTAGTTCAAGCGTCGGCGACGCAGGATGTTTTTCCGCTTGCCTCAGCATTTCTACCTAAGAAACGTGCGTTCAATTAGGCATGTGCTTTGCTTTCACTTCCATTACAAAACATTACATTCAAATGCAGACCGAGAGGGAAACTCGATATGGCACTTGCCAGCATGCGCATGGCGCTCAGCGACCGCGAACGACGATGGCTGCCCTGGTTGGGCAAGACCGGCAAACTGTCGATGCGCTGGGCCACCTTCCTGAACCGCCACCGGCTGGAAGGGCTTGAGCAATCATTCACCGGCATT
>RRZU013055196.1_pt1 | contig 12065 bp, 6 predicted proteins | sample 2165561 | NCBI WGS metagenome assembly RRZU01 (sample SAMN10456909, study PRJNA506462) | wastewater metagenome | isolation source: wastewater sludge | place: USA: Moscow, Idaho | reverse complement strand
GCGGGCGCGCACGCTGCCTTGCACCACGGGGTTCACAATCTCCAGATGCGAAGGGTTGAACGCCAGTGTGAGGTGCAGTGGGCCGTTAGGCGTGGCCACGTTGGAGCTGAAGCCCTGGTGGTATTTCACGTCGCCGCTGGAAAGTTTTTCGGGCGCGGTCTGCTCGAATTCGGCAAACAGGTCTTTGGGCAGCTTGCCCAGCAGATTGACCAACACGTTCAGGCGACCACGGTGCGCCATGCCGATGATTACTTCCTGCAAACCGCGTTTGCCCGCTTCGCGCACCACTTCGTCCATGGCCACGATGAAGCTTTCGCCCCCTTCGAGCGAAAAACGTTTTTGCCCCACGTATTTGCTGTGCAGAAAACGCTCCAGCCCTTCGGCTGCAGTCAGGCGATCGAGAATGCGCAGCTTGTGCTCGGCATCCAGCACGGGCTTGGCACGGCTGCTTTCGAGCTTTTGCTGCCACCAGCGTTTCTGGTTGAAGTCGCTGGTGTGCATGAATTCCGCCCCGATGGAGCTGGAATAGGTTTCGCGCAGCGCGTTGAGCAGGTCACGCAGCGACATGCGGTCTTTGCCGAAAAAGGTGTTGCTGGTGTTGAAAATGGTTTCCAGATCAGCATCGGTAAAACCGTAGAAATCCAGCTCCAGTTCAGGGATGATGGGGCGCTCTGCGCGCTTGAGCGGATCGAGATTGGCCCAGCGGCTGCCGGAATTGCGGTACGCCGCAATCAACTGCTGAGCAGCCGTGCGCTTGCGGCCAATGTCCGTATCCTGATTGGCCTCTTGCACACGGAAGGCTCCCTGCTTGGCGCGCTCGGCAAATGCATTGACCACGGGCTGGTGCGCCACGTCTTTGCTGTTGCTGCCGTCGGTCGCGGGCAGGTACTGGAGATTGTCGAAATACTCGCGCCAGGTATCGGGCACGCTGGCCGGATTGGCCAGATAGTTTTCGTACATCTCCTCCACATAAGGAGCGTTGCCGCCAAACAAATAGGTGTTGGAGCGGTATGTGCTGTAAACCGTTGACTCACTCATATGCTGTGAACCGTTGCTGTTGTTCGGAATGGACGGGGAAAGAAGCGCCTGCACTTTTCACGCAGTAAAAATGAAGGAGCGCAGCGACGTTTGCTGCCGTGGTAATGGATACATCTGCCCCGCAGCAAAATCCATCCCATTGTGCCACTTTGCCTCGCCTTTTAGTCAAAAAAGGGATTTATCAGGAAAACCCTTAGACCCTTGCCCGCCATCGCCATCCAAGCCGGGAAAAACCGCGTGGCTTGGCGCCTTTGGCCTTTCATGCGACGCGCAGCCGTTACAAGGGCAGCGGCCTTTGCCCCACAGACGCAGGCACAAGCGCCACCTGCCCCATCCTGATGTCCCTTTTTGGCAGATATGGATAATCGGCCTCTGTGCCTTTTGCACCATGCTCACCTTCGCGCCCTGTGCCCGATTCGATCCATTTTGTCGTGAACACCTCTGCCTCGCCCGCCAACGCTTCGCCTGCTGCACGGCCTTTGTCGCCCATGCAGAAAGCCCTGCGCAAGCTGGGTTTGGTGCGCCCCATGGACTTTGCCCTGCACGTCCCGCTGCGCTACGAAGATGAAACCCGCATCGTCAAGCTGCGCGATGCGCGGCCGGGTGAAGTGGCGCAGATCGAGGGCGTGGTCACTGCCAGCGAAGTGACTTTCCGCCCGCGGCGCCAATTGCTGGTCAGCGTGCACGATGGCAGCGACACGGTCACGGCGCGTTTTTTCAATTTCTACCCCAACCAGCAAAAAACCTTGGCCGAAGGCAACCGCGTGCTGCTGCGCGGCGAAATCAAACACGGCCTGATGGGCGCCACCATGCTGCACCCGTCTTTTCGGGCGGCTGGCGGCGAGCTGCCCGATGCCCTGACGCCGATCTACCCCTCATCCGGCAAATTGCCGCAAGCCTATTTGCGGCGCGCCGTGCTCAACGGCCTGCAGCAGGCGCAAACCGCCGGGCTGCTGCAAGAAACCATTCCTGCCGATGCCCTGCATGATCTGCACAGCCAACTGCATCAACCGCCCTGGCCTTTGCAGCAGGCACTGCACTATCTGCACCACCCCGCGCCAGATGCTTCTGTGGCTGCGCTGCAAGACCACAGCCACCCGGCCTGGCTGCGGCTGAAGGCCGAAGAATTGCTGGCGCAGCAGTTGTCGCAAGCACAGTCCCGACTGGAGCGCGAACAGCGCCACGCCCCCGCCCTGCCGCTGCGCACCGGCGGCCTGCACGAAAAGCTGCTGGCTGCCCTGCCCTTTGCGCTCACCCAGGCCCAGCGCCGTGTGTGCGAAGAAATTGCGCGCGATCTGCAACGCAGCATCCCCATGCACCGCCTGTTGCAAGGCGATGTGGGCAGCGGCAAAACGGTTGTGGCGGCGTTGGCGGCAGCCATCTGTATCGATGCGGGCTGGCAATGCGCCCTGATGGCCCCCACCGAAATACTGGCGGAACAACACTTCAAGAAACTGCTGGACTGGCTCACCCCGCTGCATGTGGGCGTGGCCTGGCTCACCGGCAGCCAAAAAACCAAAGAGCGCCGCGAGATGCTGGAACACATTGCCAGCGGGCAGGCGCAGCTGATCGTCGGCACCCATGCGGTGATTCAGGACAAAGTGCAGTTTCACAAGCTGGCGTTGGCCATCATCGATGAGCAGCACCGCTTTGGCGTGGAGCAGCGCCTGGCGCTGCGGCAGAAAATGGCCGCATTGCCGGAAGATGCCCCCTCTGCCAATACGCAGCTGCCCCAGCAAGAACCCCATCTGCTGATGATGAGCGCCACGCCCATTCCGCGCACGCTGGCCATGAGCTATTACGCCGATCTGCACGTCAGTACCATCGACGAACTGCCCCCGGGCCGCACTCCCGTGCTGACCAAGCTCATCTGCCAGCAGCGGCGCGATGCCGTGATCGAGCGCATCGGCCAGCAAATCAGCGCAGGCCGCCAGGTGTATTGGGTGTGCCCGCTGATTGAAGAAAGCGAGGCGCTGGATCTGCAAAACGCCACACAAACCTGGGCCGATCTGCAAGAAGCCTTGCACGGCGTGCGTACGCCCCAAGGCGAACCTGTGCAAGTGGCGCTGCTGCATTCGCGCTTGCCTGTGGCCGAAAAAAAATCCATCATGGATGCCTTTGTGCACAACCATACGCAAGTGCTGGTCAGCACCACGGTGATCGAAGTGGGCGTGGATGTGCCCAATGCCAGCCTGATGGTGATCGAACACGCCGAGCGCTTTGGCCTGAGCCAATTGCACCAGTTGCGCGGCCGCGTAGGCCGGGGCAGCGCCGCCAGCGTGTGCGTGCTGCTGTACGCCACCAACGATGCCGGCCGCGTGAGCGACACTGCCAAAGATCGCCTGCGCGCCATGATCGAAACCAGCGATGGCTTCGAAATCGCCCGCCGCGATCTGGCCATTCGCGGCCCCGGCGAACTGCTGGGCGCGCGCCAAAGCGGCACGCCGCTACTGCGCTTTGCCGATCTGGAAGAAGACGCCCTGCTGCTGGACTGGGCCTCGCGCTGGGCGCCGCGGATCTTGCGCCAGCACCCGCAGTTGGCGCAACGCCATCTGGATCGCTGGCTCAGCAGCAAAGCGGAGTTTTTGAAAGCCTAGGTGTTCGCTTCGTTCGTTGGGCTGCACTGGCTACCGGGTCCGTGCACCCATGGGTTTTTCTGTTGGCTTTTCAATCTGCCTGCAATGTCTGGCGCTGCACGCCATCTGCCGTCATGGCAAACACCTGATCCGCCAAGGCGCGCGCTTCATCCAGATTGTGTGTCACCAACAAAGCGGTTTGCCCGGCCTGGCGCAAGATCGTGCGCATTTCGCTCAGCAGACGCTGGCTGGTAGCGCTGTCCAGGCTGGAGAAAGGCTCATCCAGCAACAGCAGCCGCGGACCAGGCGCCAAGGCGCGTGCCAGGGCAATGCGTTGTTGCTGCCCGCCTGAGAGCTGATGCGGATAGCGTTCACCCAGATCAGCCAGTCCGACCAGACGCAGCATCTTCGCCACCCGTTCGGCACGCTGGGTGCGCGGCAGCTGATGCAGGCCAAAGGCGATATTCTGCGCCGCACTCAGATGCGGGAACAGGGCATGGTCCTGAAACACCATGCCCATGCGCCGCCGCTCGGGCGGCACGTGCGTGGTTAGCGATGACAGCAATTCATCACCCAAGCGGATACGCCCCGCCTGCACCTGCTCAAAACCGGCCACGGCACGCAGCACTGTGGTTTTGCCACAGCCCGACGGCCCGAGCAAGCACACCGTTTGCCCGGCGGGCACATGCAGCGAAAAATTCTGGACCACTAACTGCCTGCCGCCCGCCGCATCGTAAGCAACGGACAGGTTCTCGATATGCAGTGCCATGGCGGCAGCCGCCATCACAGAAGTCATTGCAGGCATCGTATCAGACCCCTCTTGCACGGCACTGTGCTGGCCGGGCGCTCCTGCTTCGGGAGGAATAGTGTTCGATTGGGTGGCATTCATCATGGCTAGGTCGCCTGTTTCATCACGTCACGCTCTTGCTGTTTAGCCAGCCACACCACCGGCACGATGCCCGCCAGCACAATGGCCAGCGCCGCAATAGCGCCTTCTTCATATGTGCCACGTACCGCCTCAGCGTATAGCAGGGTAGAAAGCGTTTCGAAATTAGGCGGGCGCAACAGCAAGATGGCAGGCAATTCTTTCATCGCATCCACAAACACCAGCATGGCGCTACTGGCCAATGCCGGGCGCAACAAGGGCAAATGCACGCGCCACAACACGCCCGCAGGCCCTTGGCCGAGCAGGCGCGCAGCTTGCTCCAGCGCGGATGGCTGACGCAGCAGGCCAGACTGCACACCATTGGCGGCAATGGCCAAAAACCGCAGGCTGCACCCCAACAACAGCCATGCGCCTGCCATCATCAAAGGGAGGCCAGAAAGTCCCAGCCAATCGGCTACCCAGGCATCCAGCCGCAAAGCCGGTGGCAGCAGGCCAATGGCCAGCACCGTGCCCGGTATGGCATAACCCAAGCTGGCCAATCGCACCGGCCAGCCCGAAGGCAATGCCGAGCGCATGCCCTGCCGCGATGTCCACGCCACCAGCAGCCCTGCCAACACGGCGCAGATTGTGGCCGCCAGCGCCAGTACCACCGTGTTGCGCGCACTGGCAAGCAATGCGTGCGAAATCTGCTCGCTTTGCAACATGCGCACCAGCGCCTGATGTAACAAATACGCCGCAGGTGCCACAAAGCCCAGTACCACCGGCAAAGCCACCAGCAACAACGCCAGCCAGCGCACTGGCCCATGCAGGCGCTTGGGCTGCAGATAGCCCCGACCTTGCACATTGGCAAAGCGCAAGCGTGCGCGACCATGCTGCTCCAGCCCGATGCACAGCAACACCAGCGACAGCATGCTCAAGGCGATTTGTGCCGCCCCTGCCAAATCAGAGCGCGTGACCCAAGTGGTATAGATACTGATGGTGAGCGTGTGCACGCCCAAAAATTCAGAAGCGCCAATGTCATTGAGGGTTTCCAGCAATGCCAAGCTCAAGCCCACGGCCAGTGCCGGTCGCGCCAAGGGCAGCACCACGCGGCGGATCACGCCCCAAGGGCCATGCCCCAGCGCACGGGCGGCCTCCATCAAATGCTTGGATTGCGTCATGAACGCAGCACGCGCCGATAAATACACATAGGGATAAAGCACCAGACCCAGCAGCACGATGGCGCCGCTGAGTGATCGGATATCGGGCAAGCGCCACTGCCGTGGCGATTCATAGCCCAACAGCTCCCGCAAAACTGTCTGCACCGGCCCAATCGGGTGCAGCAAATCGGTATAGACAAAAGCGATGATGTAGCTGGGCATGGCCAGTGGCAACAGCAGTGCCCAGGCCAACACCCGCCGCCCCGGAAAGGCGTAGGCCGTAACCACCCAGGCACTACCCGCTCCCAGAAACAAGGCCAAGCTGCCCACGCCCAGCAGCAACCAAAGCGTGTTGCGAGCAGCCTCGGGCAACACATATTGCAACAAATGCTGCCAGTGTCCGCTTTTGCCATGCAGCGCCGTCCATGCCAGCGCTGCCACAGGCAGCAAGGCAACGGCCACCACCAATGCCGTCGCCAGCAGCCACGTTGCGCCCGCACTGTGCACACGCAGCACGATAGCGCGCCACAAGGTTCGTGTCTTCAGGCAATCTACCCTATCGGACGCATCAGCGGTCAAAGCCCACCTTGTCGATCAATTGGCTGGCTTTTTGCCGGTTGCGGGCAATGTCGACCAGCGAGGTATTGTCAGGCGTGATCTCACCAATACTTTGCGCAATCACGGGATCGATGCTGACGCCTTTGCGCACAGGATATTCAAAGTTGGACTGGGCATACATCTGCTGCGCCTTGGGTGACACCAAAAACTCCAGCAGCTTCACGGCTTGCGCCTTGTTAGGCGCATTTTTGGCTACGACTGCGCCGCTGATATTGACGTGTGTGCCTTTGCCATTGGCAAAGGTCGGGCGAATTACCTGAATCGCATCGCCCCACTTGCGGTTATCGCTGCCCGGCTCGGCGGTTTTCATGCGGCCCACGTAGTAGGAGTTGGCCACACCGATATCACAAATGCCCCCCAGAATGTCACGTGCCACATCACGGTCACCACCCGCGGCCTTGCGCGCCAGATTGTTTTTCAATCCCTTGAGCCAGGCTTCTGTTTTGGCGTCTCCGTGATGCGCCAGCATGGCGGCCACCAGCGCCGTGTTGTAGGGGTGCTGGCCCGAGCGGATACACACCTTTCCTTTCCAGCGCGGATCGGCCAAATCCTCATAGCGCATGGTGGACGGAAATTTTTGATCCTTGTCGGCATACAGTACGCGCGCACGCATCGACAAGGCAAACCAATGGTTGTTGGCGCCACGCAAATGCGCAGGGATGGCATCGTTGACCGTTTTGGACTGCACGGGCTGAGTTACGCCACCTTGCACCAGATCCAGCAAGGCTCCCATGTCCACCGTCATCAGCACATCAGCCGGAGAGCGTGCGCCTTCGGCCTTAACGCGCTCCAGCAAACCGTCTTTGACGAACACGGTATTGACCTTGACGCCACTTTGCTCGGTAAACGTGTTCAGCAAAGGTTGAATCAAGCCCGGTTCGCGCGTGGTGTACAAAGTTACTTGCTCTGCCGCCATGGCTGGCAGCGCAGTCAGGCTGACGCTCACGGCAAGAATGTGTACTGCACGCGCCCCTGCGCGCCCTTTCAAGATGGAACGAGCCACGATCAAACTCCTGTTGAAATAGTCAGGCCGTCCACCAAACGCCTTAATCCGCCAATGGCGGCAAATCCAGCTGCGACAGCCCATTCAGTTAATGAGAATGGTTATCATAAACGAATTATCACACCCCCAATTTTCTCGCAAGCACGCGCTTGTCATTGCATGGGCAAAGGTATTTCAGCGCAGGGCAAAAGCTGTTACCCGTGCCGCAGCGGCTAGTCAGCATCCACCCTCAATCTATTACCGACCGCTATTTACTGCAACATGATGGCTTTGATTTGCTGGATTTGCGGCATGTTCGCCGCCAACATCCAGCCGCCCAACAGCAACACGGCGCTCAGCCCCGCCGCAACCGCCGTGCGCAGCCAGCGGGCGGGGCCAGGCAGGCGGTCAGCCACCGCAGGCAGAATGAAGCCCAGCAAAGCGCCCGCCAGCAGGCCACCCAAGTGCGCGGCCTGATCCAGCCCTGGAATGAAAAAGCCCATTGCCACGTTGATGCCGATGACCCGCAGCAGAGACTGCATCAACTGTTTGTCCGCCAAGGCGCCGTATCCGCCATGCCCACTGCCCCCGGGCTGGGCGCGGTAGTGTTGCAGCACCAGATTGCAGGCCAGCGCACCCGCCACGGCCATGATGGCGCCCGATGCGCCCACGCTCACGATCAGCTTGAGCGGCGGCAAGCCGTTGGCTGCAGGCGCCGCACCTTTGCTGAACATGGTGATGGCCTGCCACCAGGCGCTGGCCAGACTGGACAGCAGGCCCCCGCCCAGATACACCACGGCAAAACCCGCCTGGCCTTTGCGCTGCACCAGCAACGGGCCGATCTGGAACAGAAAATACATATTGAAGAACAGGTGCATCGCGCCCGCATGCAAGAACATACTGGTCAAAAGCCGCCAAGGCTGTTCCGTGAGCGACAGCAAGGCAATGTTGCCGCCCCACGCTTCCAGCTCCGCCGGTTTGGGAGAAGCCCAGCTGACGCCCTGCGAGATATTCCACACCCACACCGCCCCATTGATGGCGATCAGTGCCAGCGGCAACAACATCCACTGCAGCGGATTGCGACGGGGCGGCTCCGGCTCGGCCGGCACACGGGCTGATTGCGCAAACAGATCATCGAATCGTGATCGATCGGGCATGCATCCTCCACAAAAAATACTCTGACAAAGAGCGCGCATCGTAGCAGGCCGGGCGGCAACGCCGGTGCAGCCATCCGGGCATCCCTGGCAGGGGGATGCCTATTCAAATGAAGTGGGCGGCATCGATTGAGAAGAACAGGCTACAACCCGCAACAATCCGGCGAGCAGGGGCAGATACAGATCAAAAGGGATGCGGGGATAATCGTTGCCTGATGCCGCCTGTTTTTTTGCGCCCTTTTGCCCCGTCCACGCCCATTGTTCGCTGCCTGCTGGCCGCGGGCTTACTGGGCACGCTCTGGCCGCTTGCCGCACAGGCGCAAACCGCGCCATCGGCATTACCTGCTGCCACATCTACGGAGCAAGCCATTCCGCCCGCGCCTACAGCTGACGCCATCACCGCTGCACCCCATGCAGTGCCGGGTGCAGCAGCGAGTGCAACAGCAGATACAACAGACACACCAGCCGCCACGGCCGCACCAAGCGACGAGACCATCGACGCAATCGACGACCCAGCCGATGCTTCTGCGCCCACCGCGCAATCATTCACCATCCAGATTCAGGCGCCCTCAGCCATTCGCAGCCTGGTGGATCGTTTTCTGGATCTGAAGCGCTATCAGCAAGTGCCCGATCTCGACAACGCCGAATTGCAGCGCCTGCTGGAGTTGTCCGACACGCAGATCCGCAATCTGCTGGCCACACAGGGTTATTTCACGCCGCAGATCGATCAGACTTTGCACGCCACTCCGGCGCAAGCTGGCGGCATTCCGCGGGTGGCCATCACCATCGACCCCGGGCCGCGCACGCAGATTCGCCAGCTTGATTTGCAGATACAGGGCGCTGCCAGCAACTACGCACCCGCCTGGGAACAATTGGCCGTGCTGCGCCAGAACTGGGGTCTGCCCGTGGGCGACCCTTTTACGCAAGAGGCTTGGGCGCGTGCCAAAACGCAGGCCCTGCAAAACCTGCAGGCCGAACGCTTTGCCACCGCCACGCTCAGCAGCAGCAAAGCCGAAATCGACCCCGACACCAGTAGCGCCCGCTTGCAGGTGCTGTACGACTCGGGCCCTGTTTTTCGCTACGGCAAGGCGCAGGTAGAGGGCGCACAGCGGTACGACGCGGCCATTGCGCAGCGGCTGACGCGCCTGCCCGAAGGGCAAGAATACCGCCAAAGCGATTTGCTGCGCGCGCAGCAACGCCTGCTCAACAGCGGCTACTACATGGGCGCATCGGTCATGCTCGATACGAGTGAGACCGTCGATCCGCAAGCCGCGCCCGTGCTGGTGCGTGTGCGAGAGATGCCCCTGCAAAGGCTGGTGCTGGGCGTGGGCTTCAACACCGACAGCGGCCCTGGCGTGTCGCTGGAACACACCCATAACCGCGTGCCCGCACTGCAGTGGCGGGCGCTCACACGGCTCAAGTGGAACCGCAAAGACCAGATTTTCAGCAGCAGCCTGATCGCGCCGCCAGACGACAATCTGTGGCAATGGCTGCTTAACGGCAGCTACCAGCGCGAGCAGTTTGCCAACACCCGCCAAACCACCCAGCAGGTGCGCATGGGGCGCACCAAAAACGATGGCTCCATCGAGCGCACGCTGTATCTGCAATACGACCGCAGCAAGGCCGATTACGGCAAAAACGTCGTGCGCGATGCCCGCGCCATCAGCGCCAACTACGTCTGGACGCTGCGTCAGTTCAACAGCCACACCTTCCCCACAGGCGGCTTCGGCATTGCGCTGGAAGCTGGCGGCGGCTTTACCTTCCAGCCCCAGCGCCAGCCCTTTGTTCGGATCGGGGCGCGTTACCAGGGATTTTTGTCGCTGGATAACGATTTGGCCTCTGGCCTGCGGCTGGCCAATCCCGCAGGCAGCCAGGCACGCGCCACCATCACCGACACCCCATCGGCCACGCAAACCGCCGAAACGGCCGAAGCCGTAGCACGCACCCTCACTCCGCGCAAAAACGGCGAGTTGGTGCTGCGGCTGCAAGCGGCCGCCCTGCGAACGCGCGAAAATGCCATCGTGCCGCCCAACCTGCTGTTTCTGGCTGGCGGCAACGCCTCGGTGCGCGGCTATGGCTACCAGCAAATCGGCGTGGAAAGTAGCGACGGCGTGACCGAAGCGGGGCGCTACCTGCTGGCGGGCAGCCTCGAATACCGCCGCCCCGTTTGGCGCAATGGCCGCGCCACCGACTGGGACAGCGTCGTTTTTGTCGATGCGGGCAATGTGGCCAACACCCCGGCCGGGCTGCGGCACCTCCGATACGGCGTGGGCGCAGGCGCCATCTGGCGCAGCCCGGTCGGCCCTGTGGAGCTGGCCGCCGCCTACGGCGTGCAGGAGCGCAAGCTGCGCCTGCACATGAATCTGGGTTTTACTTTCTAAGCGCCCGATACGCCACCACCAGATGCAAGAACCACACGACCCCAACACCCCCGGCGCGCACGATGCGCCAACCGATCCCGCCACAGCGGTCACGCCCCCGCCTGCACCTGTGCGCGCCAGCCTGGCACGGCGCATGGCGCGTTACGGCCTGTGGGCGGCGCTGGGGTTGTTGATGGTGTTGGCGCTGGCCTTGGGCGGGTTGTGGTTCTGGTCGGCCACCGACGAATCGCTCAACACCCTGCTGCGTCTCGTGCAACGCCACATGCCGGCGGGCAGCAGCTTGCAGGTAGAAGGCGTAAGCGGCAGCTTGCGCCGCGGCGGGCATATCGACAAGTTGGTGTACCGCCTGAACGATACAGGCCGCAACCCGGAAAACCATGCAGAAAATGCAGAACGCACGGGAGAAAACGCAGGCGCACTCACCGTCACGCTGGAAAACACCGACATCACCTGGAACTGGGCCGCCCTGCGCCATCGCGCCACCCAGTTGCGCCACTTGCATGTGCGCACCCTCACCATCGCCGATACGCGTGCCGCCAAAGCCAAAAGCGAACCCACCCAGCCGATGAAAGAGCTGGTGCTGCCCGTGGGGGTGGATGCCCCATTCACCATCGACACCTTGGCCATCTCCCGGGCAGACGGTGCGCCGCAAACCCTGCACGATGTGCAGGGGCGCTACCGCTATGAACACGCAAGCGCGCGCCACCATCTGGCGATCGATTCGCTGCGCTACCAGCAAGGCCGCTACACCGCGCAAGCCACACTGGGCGGGCAAGCCCCCATGCCCCTGCAACTGGCGGCAGAGGCGCAGCTAGCCATTCCTGCCCAGCAAGATACTGCTGCGGGAGCAGGTGCGGGTGCCGATACGGACGCGACACAAACAAACGCTGATGCGGCAGACAGCACGCCCCCACGCCCCGCGCATGCTTTTCAGATCAAGCTAACTGGCAACGGCACGCTCTCAGGCACAGAAGCCACCTTACAGCTTGCGGCTCAGGCCACACCAACAAGCGAACCCAGCCCTCAAAAAGAAAATTCCCAGGCACAGCTTGACCTGCAGGCCACTATCCACCCCTGGCGGCAACAAATGCTCTCTGGCGCGCAGGCGCAATGGCAAGGCATTGACCTGCAAGCCTTTGCCCCCCAAGCGCCCCGCACCCTGCTGCAAGGCCAATTGCAGTTGCAAGCGCAAGCTACGCCCACACAGGAAGCCGCATCAATCGCTACAAACACACCGACACCTTCAGACGATTCGACAGCGCCCAACGACGCCATCGCCCAAGCCTTGCGC
>RRZU011836599.1_pt1 | contig 12065 bp, 11 predicted proteins | sample 2165561 | NCBI WGS metagenome assembly RRZU01 (sample SAMN10456909, study PRJNA506462) | wastewater metagenome | isolation source: wastewater sludge | place: USA: Moscow, Idaho | reverse complement strand
GAAATCCCCAATATTTTTTAAAATTAACCTTTTGCTTGAATATAGTCAATTACATCTTTTACAGTTTTAATATTTTGCTCATCTTCATCAGGTATTTCAACATCAAATTCTTCTTCGAAAGCCATGATAAGCTCAACTGTATCTAATGAATCTGCTCCTAAATCATCTATAAATGATGCATCTTCTGTTACTTGTGCTTCATCTACACCTAATTGGTTGGCAACTATTGTCTTCACTCTATCTAGCATTTAATCCACCTCCATCCAAAGTATTATATCAAAAAAAATTTAATAATGCAAACTTAAATTACACCTATTATATTTAAATATTATTAATATTTTCAATACTCTCTATATTGATAACTTTAATTTCTGGATCAATCTTTTTTATTAGACCAGACAGCACTTTTCCTGGACCTATTTCATATATAGTCACAACTCCTAATTCTTTTAATTTATGTATAGTATCAACCCATTTTACTGGACCAAAAGTTTGACTATATAATTCATCTTGAATTTCGTCTACACTGTTTATAATATTTGCATTTGTATTTGCAATAAGTGGAACTAATGCATCATGCCATTCATACTTACTGAATTCTGATTTTATTAGATCTGCTAGTGGCCTCATAAGTGATGAATGAAATGGACCTGAAACTGGTAATGGTAGTGCTCTTTTTGCTCCTTTTTCTTTAAATATATTCAAAGAATTGTTGATTACATCAATATCCCCTGCAACTACTGTTTGTTTTGGTTCATTATAATTGACTGGCTCAATTATTCCATCTATTTCGTTACATATATTTTCTACATCATTTGATGATAGTCCTAATATTGCTGCCATTCCACCTTTTATTTTAGCATCGCTCATCAATTTTCCACGTGTTGATATCAGACTTATAGTATCATTTATTGATAGAACGCCTGCAGAATATAGACTAGAGTACTCACCAAGGCTATGTCCTGCAACATAATCAGGCTTAATACCTTTATCAATTATTTTTTTTGTTAATATTGTAGAAAGTATCGCAATTGATGGTTGAGCATTTTTTGTATCTTTCAATTCTTCTTCTGTCCCATTAAACATTATATTTTTTAAATCTTTATTATCAATTGTATTATAAATATCATCGATCATAGTTCTTGTCTCTTCATCAACTGAATCGTATAATATCTTACCCATTCCAACGTACTGAGTTCCTTGACCAGGAAATACAAATGCTATTTTATTCATATACTCCTCCTATTTAATTTCTGTTGCATCTTCTATATCTGAATCATTTTGATAATTTCTAATAATTGTTCTTTCAGTATTTATGTTATTTTTTGTAGATTTAGTCTCTTTTTTCTTTTTCTCTGTAATTCCTTTTATCAATAGAATAATACCAAAAAGTACTATTAATATAGGAAATGTTATCTTAAATTGTTCAGGATAAAATTCTTGTACATATAAATATACACCTGCTCCTGCTAGTAACCATCCAAATGTTTTCTTCTTAACAATACCTAAATATAAACCTATTAAAAATAGAATAATTTGCTCATTCAAAAACATTCTTATAAAACTATCAGGTACAAATTGTCGAGTTATAAAAAAGATTCCCATTAACATAAGTAGTACACCTAAAAAGATTTTACTATTCATACTATTACCTCCATACTTCATATTTATAATATTCTACCATGTTTAATTGATTTGTCAATTTATCAAATTATTTTGACCACTGAAATATTGTTGATCCATATGTTAGTCCTCCACCAAAACCAACCATTATTATTTTATCACCTTTTTTTATTCTAGATTCTTTAACTGCTTCATCAAGAGCTATTGGTATTGTAGCTGCCGAAGTATTGCCATACTTATCTAGATTTATATAAAATTTTTCTAATGGTTGCTTAAATCTCTTTGCTATAGATTCTATAATACGTATATTTGCTTGATGAGGTATAAACATATCAATATCATCAACATTTAAATTAGCTTGTTCTAACGATTTTTCAACTGTATCAGGAAATACTTTAACAGCAAACTTAAATATTTCTCTTCCATTCATTTTAACATAATGATCTCTATTTTTTAAAACTTCTTCTGTGAAAGGTATTTTTGAGCCACTAGAAGGTACTATTAACTCATTTGCACCTGATCCATCAGCTTGAAGATCACTAGATAAATATCCACCAGTTTCTACTTCACCCAGAACAACTGCACCAGCACCATCACCAAATAGAATACATGTACCTCTATCTTCCCAGTCTAGCAATCTACTAAATGTATCAGCGCCTATTACTAACACTTTTTTATATATACCTGATTTTATAAAGCTATAACCTGTAACTAATCCGTATACAAATCCTGTACATGCTGCCTCTAAATCAAAACCAGAAGCTTTTATACCTAATTTATCCTGAACTATAGCTGCAGAAGACGGCATAGAATAATCAGGGGTAGATGTTGCTATAATTATTAAATCAATTTCATTTTTATCTATATTTGCATCTTCTATGGCTTTTAATCCTGCTTCATATGCTAAATCTGATGTTGCTTGATCGTCTGCTGCTATTCTTCTTTCTTTAATTCCAGTTCTTGTCTGTATCCACTCATCATTTGTATCAACTATTTTAGCTAAATCATCATTTGTCAATACTCTTTCTGGTAGATATGAGCCTGTACCTAAAATTCCTACTTTCATATTTCACCACCATTTTTATTTTATGTTTAATCATTTGTTTACTTATAATAACATTTTTTAAAAACTTTTTCTATTGATTTCTGTAAAATAAAGCAAATAAAAAAAGCAAGATAACAACCTTGCTTTTATTTTTATAAGTCTGAGCTCTCTTCTGCCTTTAAAACTTGTCTACCTTTGTAAATTCCTGTTTCTAAATTCAATCTGTGAGGTCTTCTTACAGTTCCATCTGCTTCAACAACGATATTGATAGCTGATATTGAATCATGAGCTCTTCTCATGTTTCTTTTTGCTTTAGAAGTTTTTTTCTTAGGTACTGCCATTGTAACGACTCCTTTCTACAAATAAAATATGTAATTAATTAATATTATTTTATTAACATAATAAAATGCTTAATACAAGGTATTATAATAAATTACTTTACGTTTGTCAAGTGAAAATTATTGACTTTGCTGTGAACGTTCATATTTCTTTCTTTCATTCTCATCTAGATACTTTTTTCTAAGTCTTATCGAATTAGGTGTTATTTCTACCAACTCATCATCTTCAATGTATTCAAGCGCTAACTCTAATGTAAATTCTTTTGGTGGTGCTAATTTAACTGAATCATCGCTCCCAGCAGCTCTCATATTAGTTAATTTTTTTCCTTTACAAACATTAACAACTAAATCATTCTCTCTAGAATGCTCTCCAACTATCATACCTGTATATACTTCAACTCCTGGTGCTATAAATAATATACCTCTAGGTTGTAAATTATTTAATGAATAAGCTAAACTAGTACCTGCTTCCATAGAAATCAGGACACCTTTTCTTCTTGTTACTACTTCCCCTCTAAATGGTTCATAATCAAAGAATGAATGATTTAATATTCCTGTCCCTCTAGTTTCAGTAAGAAATTCATTTCTAAATCCTATCAATCCTCTTGAAGGTACTTTGAATTCTAATCTTGTATAACCATCACTACCTTGAATCATATTAAGCATTTCACCTTTTCTAAGTCCTATTTTTTCAATAACAACACCTACAAATTCATCAGCAACATCAATTATTGCTAACTCTATAGGTTCTTGCTTTTCACCATCAACATCTTTATAAATTACTTCTGGCTTAGAAACAGCAACTTCATATCCCTCTCTTCGCATATTTTCAAGTAATATTGATAATTGAAGTTCTCCTCTCCCCTTGACAATAAATGCATCTGGTGAATCTGTCATCTCTAATCTCATACTAACATTATGATTAACTTCTTTTTGAAGCCTCTCTAGAAGATTTCTTGAAGTAACAAACTTACCATCTTTTCCTGCAAATGGTGAATCATTTACGAGAAATGTCATTGCTAATGTTGGTTCATCTATATCTATAAGAGGAAGTGGTCTTGGATTTAATTTATCAGCAACTGTTTCTCCTATATCAATTTTAGGAAGTCCAGCTATTGTTACTATATCACCAGCAACAGCTTCATCTAATTCTATTTTTTTAAGTCCTTGGTAACCATAAATTTTTGTTACTTTATAATTTACTAGCTCTCCATCTCTTTTTATCAATGTTACGTCTTGATTTTTTGTCAAAACACCATTATATATTCTACCATTTCCAAGTTTACCAACATATTCATCATATTCAGTATTTGTTATGAGAACCTGTAGTGGCTCATCTATGTTTCCTTCAGGATCATCGACATGCTTTAATATCATTTCAAATAGAGGAGTCATATCCTTATCCTCATCTTCTAACTCAATTTTTGCAAAACCATTCTTTGCAGAAGCATAGACAACAGGGAAATCTAATTGTAAATCATTTGCTCCCAAGTCTACAAATAAATCAAATACCGTATCTACTATTTTATCTGGATCAGAATTTGGTCTATCTATTTTATTTATTACAACAATTGGTCTTAATCCATGTTCTAATGCTTGTTTTAAGACATATTTTGTTTGTGGCATAACACCTTCAAAGGCATCTACTAAAAGTAAAACTGAATCTACCATTTTTAATATTCTTTGAACCTCACCACCAAAATCAGCATGCCCTGGAGTATCTATTATATTTATTTTATAATTTTTGTATTGAATAGAAGCATTTTTAGAAAAAATTGTTATTCCTCTTTCTTTTTCTAAATCATTACTATCCATTACCCTATCATCAACCTTTTCGTGTTCACCAAAAGTTCCAGATTGCTTCAACAAAGCATCGACTAGTGTTGTTTTACCATGATCTACATGGGCGATTATTGCTACATTTTTTATGTTCATTTATCTCTCCTTTTTATTAATTCATAGTATTATATCACAGATAGGTATTTTTTCATAGTTTTGTCAAATATATTTTATAATTTATCGTTAATTTTATGATTTTAAAATAAAAATGGGCATATACATGCCCATTTAATAACTATTTACTTTTTGCCACTTTATCAGATAATTTTTTACCTGCTTTAAATTTAACAACTTTTTTAGCAGCAATTTTAATTTCTTTTCCTGTTTGTGGATTTCTACCTTTTCTCGCATTTCTTTTTTGAGCAGTAAATGTTCCCCATCCAACAAATTGTACTGTTTCACCTTTTATTAGAGATTTTTCAACAGTCATTAAAAATTCACTAACTAATTCTTCTGATCTCTTTTTTGTTTCACCAGTAGCTTTTGCATAAGCTTCCACAAATTCTTTTTTTGTCATTTTAAATCCTCCTAATTTTCAATACCAAGTTATCTACTATCACAACTATTGTACCCATTTTTTTATGTTTGTCAAGATATATCAATTGAATTTAATTCAATATTAATCTGATAATGCTTTTGTTAAAGGTGGTACAATTTGTTTTTTCCTAGAAACTATGCCATCTAGAGTAATTACATTTTCATTAATTTTACTATCAAAAACTTTTTCAACTAAATCTAGTTTCTCTCCAATTACTATACCAATTGAATTATTTGTAAGAATATTTGTTATAACAAACATAAATAAATTTAGTTTTTCATTATTTATTATATTGTTTATTTCAGATATAATTTCAGTTTTTTTTGCTAATAATGAATTCTCATCTACTGAATTAATTTGAGCAATCCCAACTTTTAAATTTCCCATATCAAATATTTTCATATCCATATTTAAAAGCTCATTTACTGATTTATCTTCTAATGCTGTACCTGCTTTTAGCATCTCAATACCATAAGTTGGTATATCTATTTCAGCTATTTTAGATAATTCTCTACTTGCTACTGTATCCTTTCCTGTACACGTAGGTGACTTGAATAATAATGTGTCTGATATTATAGCACTTAACATTATTCCTGCTATTTTTTTACTAGGTTGTATATTATTTTCCTTGTATAAATCATAAATTATAGTTGATGTGCATCCTACTGGTTCCATTCTAACCTTTAATGGTTCATCAACATTAAAGTTTGCTATTCTATGATGATCAATTAATTCCAATATTTTAGCATCTTCAAAACCATCAGCTGTCTGTGTTCTTTCATTGTGATCAACTAATATTATACTTTCACCAGATATATCCGTTTTTAAACTAGGAATTTCAAAGTCAAAATGATTTAATACAAATTCTGTTTCTTTATTTAACTCACCAGCTCTTACAGGTTTTGTTTTAAAACCTAAGCTATTCTTTAACTCAGAATATGCAATTGCTGAACATATAGAATCAGTATCAGGATTTTTATGACCGATTATTAATATTTCCATATTTCCTCCTATTATTTTTTATATTTTTTCTCTTAATTAATTATACAAAATACCAAAATGAATTACAATACCCATTATAATAAATGCTATCAAAAAACCAATTAATCCACCAATTATTACCTCTTTTATGCTGTGTATTTCTGATTTAACTCTACTTTGTGCTACTAATATTGCCATAAATAGCCCTAAACCGATTATTCTTATATCTGGTGTTATAAATAGTATCATTGCAAATATAGAAAATGCGATTGCACTATGACCACTAGGCATACCGCCTTCAAGGGGAGTTCCCCTCTTATAAAATGCTTTTATTGTTATGACAATAAGTGAAGTCAATGCCAATATTAATACTAATATATTCCCAGTTCTCCCAGCAATTCTAGTGATTTGAATGTTCTTACTAAATAGCAAAAGAGCTTTATCATAAAACATTAAATATGCTACACAAATTGCATTTATTGCAGCTATCAATACTGCACCAGCTGCTACATCTTTTGCTAGTTTAGCTAAAATATGTCTTTGAGGAGATATAAGATCTACAATTGCTTCAACTGATGTATTTATTAACTCCGTTATCATCACAAAAGCTATAGTAATAGATAAAATCATTATTTCAATTTTACTTGCATTCGTCAAAATTGCTATAATCATTATAAAAGCTGCTAAAATTACATGTACTCTCATATGTTTTTCGTTCCGTATAGCTTCTATAGTACCTTCAATGGCAAAATTAAAGCTATCGACAATTCTTCTATCTCTCTCTCGTTCTCTTTTAATATTCCAATCAATTTTCTTATTTTTATCCTTTATTTTATTATTAAAATTAGTCATTCTACTCCTATCTAATATATTCAAATTTTGATAAAATTTCCTCTTCTCTTTTTCTCATTATCTTTTTATCTTCTTCAAGAACATGATCAAAACCAATTAAATGCAACATTCCGTGACCTAAGACATAATAGAATTCTCTTTCAAAATTATGATTATATTCAATAGCCTGCTCTTTAACTTTATCAAAAGATATTACTATATCGCCTAATATATTGAATGGTCCTATATTTTCAGTTTCATTATATGCAAATGAAATAACATCAGTGGTTGCATCTTTTCCTCTATAATCTCTATTTATTGTTTGTATTATCTCATTTGTTGTTATCAAAATTGATAAATATAATTCTTCGTTTGTATCTATTTTCTCATCTGTATTTAATATGTATTCTATAAAATTTTGTATTTTTTCTTCTTCCATAAATTCCTGTACTTCATCAATATCATAGCTAATATCTATATTTAACATCATCTCTTTTTCTCCATTTCATCTAATAGTAAGTTATCTCCTACTTTCTGATATTGTATTCTTTGGTGATAAGCACCTAATAAAACTGATACAAATGCGTTAATTATAGTCTCAATTTCTTTTAGCGATATATCTGCATCTGATAATTGACCATCATCCATTTTATGTTTTATAAGACTTCTTATTAATCCTTCTATAGTTTCTTTACTCTTATCTTCTGATGCTCTTACTGCTGCTTCAATTGTATCTGCTAATAATATAATTGCAGATTCTTTACTTTTTGGCTTAGGTCCAGAATATCTAAAATCAATTTCTCTAATCAACTCGCCTTGTTGCTTAGCTTTATTATAAAAATATTGAACTAATGTTGTTCCATGATGTTCCATCATAATACTTAATATATCCTTATGCAATTTATATTTTTTTCCCATAATATACCCATCTTTTGTATGAGACATTATTATTAAAGCACTTAATGATGGTTTCAAATTATCATGTGGATTTGGTCCACCTTTTTGATTTTCAACAAAAAAATTAGGTCTCTTAATCTTACCAATATCATGATAATATGATGCAACTCTTACAAATGTTGCATTAGCGCCAATAGATTCAGCAGCTCTTTCTGATAATGCTCCTACCATTATGCTATGATGAAATGTTCCAGGAGCTAATATCAATAATTCTTTTAATAATGGATGTGAAAAATCGCTTAATTCTATTAACTTAATATTAGTCAATAAATCAAATGAATTTTCAAAATATGGCAGTATTGCTAAACAAATCATACCTGTAAATAATCCAGATAAAATTGACGATATTATCAAACCTACTAAAAGTGGCATAGGAAATTGATTTATTAATCCATATCCCAGAGATAATATAGCTTCAAAAATACCAATAAAAATACCTAATTTTACAATATCATTTCTACTTGTCATATTTTCAGTACGATATAAAACAACAATTGTTACTAAAAACATTACTAAAAACCATGTTTCATTTTTTGATATAACTAACATATTCATAAACGTCAGTGTCAATGCAAATACTTTATCGCCAGTCATTGATAGTATTATTGGTACAATTGCAAAAGGTAACATATATATTAAAAAATCTTTATTAAAAAATAATACGAATAGTGTATTTAATAATATTATTGTTATAAGGCCTGGATAAAATGCGTTAGATTCCATTACTTTTTTAGAATATTTTTTTAAAACATAATATGAAACAAACATTAATACCATGAAAATAATCCCTAAACCAACTAATTTTACAAATTTATCAGTTCCCCTAACAAGATTTAACTTCTCCATTTTTTCATACATATCAGCATTAATAACTTCACCTTTTTTTACAATTATATCACCTTTATATATTTTTATTTCTTTGTTTTTCAATGAATTTATATTTGCTTGTATTTTTTCTTCTGTTTTATTATCATTAATTTTTAGATTTTTGTGAACAAAATTTTTCAAGAATTTTTTATCCAAACTATCAATTTTTATTTCTTTATCAATAATTATTTTATCAAAATCTTGCTCATCATTTATTCCAATACTATAAACTTTCCCTAAAGTATTTATAAGGTTAACAATATAAGATATATCTTCACCTCTATTTAAAACTTCCTTTGCATCTTTAACAGTTAAATTATATTTATTATCCCTTATATATTTTTCTAAAGATAAATCATAATCGTCAGATTCTGACTTCATAATTTTTGCATTAGCAAAAAAATTATTTAATTTTTGTATACTTTCATTAGAAACTTCTGGAATTATATCATATTCTGGTGTGGTATTTTCCATAACCTTTTTCCTAATATTTTTATCCAAAATATCTTTAAAATACACTACATTTTTATACGCTATTATATCACTCGATGCAATATCCCCTATTTTATAATTTGCCTTTAATTCCGATATCTGTATAATTACACCAAAAAATAAAAAGACTGCCATCAATATAGAAAAGCGATAAGCATATTTTTTGTTGAATAAATTTTTTAATTTTGAATTTTTATGATTGTCTTCTTTAATTTCAAAAATTATTTCTTTTCCTAATAAATTAATTCTCATACTACCTCCACATCTACTTTATATTATCATATTAGAAATAATATAACTAGATGTTCAAATAATTTCTATAATATTTTCTCTACTGTCAATAATTATATTTGTTTTTGGTAAAGAGTTTATAAATTTTTTTCCATAATATTTTGTTACAACTCTATTATCTAATATCGTTATAATACCAGTATCACTTTTACTCCTTATCAATCTACCTATACCTTGTTTAAATTTTATAACTGCTTGTGGTACTTGAAAATCATTGAATGGATTTCCTTTATTTTCTTTAATGTGTTCTATAATTGCTTCAGTTACAGGATCATCAGGTACTCTAAATGGCAATTTGACAATAATTACTGATTTTAATTGATCACCTTGAACATCAACACCTTCCCAAAAACTATCAGTTCCAAATAAAATTGGTTTTCTTGAGTTTCTAAACATCTCTATCATTTCATTTCTAGAATAATCACCTTGTCTTAGTAGTGTATATTCATTTTTATTATAATATTTTTCAAGTTTATTATACAAATAATTTAGCATACTATAAGATGTAAATAGTAAAAAACAGTGTCCTTCTGTTTTTTTTATCAATTTTTCAATGAATAGCTCATTCTCATCAATGAAATTGATTGAATTAGGGTCAATAATATCATTTGGTATAAATACCTTCATTTGATTAATATAATTAAATGGGGACTCAATTAAATTTTTCATTATTTCCTTATCATTTTTATCTAACCCAATACTTTTCATAAAATAATCAAACTTACCTTCAATCGCTATTGTAGCCGATGTAAATATCATTCTATTCATTTTATTTAATAATGTTTCTTTGAGATTTATTGAAATATCAAAAGGAGTTGCTAATAATTTTACATTATTTCTGTTTGAAGGAATATTTAACCAGTATACATATTCGTTACTGTTATTACTTATTATAAATTCTAGATTCTTATAGTATTCCTTCAATCTATCTATATATCTATTAAAATCAAAAATTATCCCATCCTCATCTTCTAATTCATAATTTTCAATTAAATTTACAAATTTAGTTATAGTTTTTAGTAATTTAACATATAGATTTTTTAATTCTGAATTCTTATTTATTATATCTTTCCAAAATATTGATTCCTTTATCTCTTCTTTATCTATTCTTCTTTTAATTTCAGAGTTTCCTATTTCTTGAGCAAAAGGATATATTATTTTATCAAATATTTCAATTCCTTTGTCATAAAATTCATTTAATTCATCTGTTAAATCTTTTTTTAGATTATCTACTTTTTCATATTCTGATATTTGAAGTTTTAAATTTAAATAATGTAAAACTTTTGTAAGCGCACTATAATTTGATGAGTTAGTTGCTCTTCTATTATAAATAAATCCTATCAATTTACCAAAACCAAATCTTGAAACTTCATAAGTAAAGTAACTCCTAGCAGTATCTTCAATATTATGCGCTTCATCAAAAACAACTATATCATAATTTGGTAAAATTGAGTATTCTGTATTAAATCCTACCTCATTCCGTATAGATAAATCAGCAAAAAACATATGATGATTTACAATTATTAAATCTGATTCAGATATATTTTTTCTTGCTTTAAAAAAATAACAAGAACTATAATAATTGCACTTTGGTCCTGTACATAAATCTGACTCACAGTTTGCTTGCTCCCATATTTTATATGGGATTTCATACTTTAATTCACTTTTATCACCTGTAATACTTGTTTCATCCCATTTTTGTAAATTTTTTAAAATTTTTTTATCATTCTCATCTTTAAATTCTTCATATTCTATATTGTATAACTTTCTCTTGCATAAATAATTTCCTCGTCCTTTTACTAATGCATAATAAAATTCTCTATTCAATATTTTTTGTAATAATGGTATATCTTTATTTAATAGTTGTTCTTGTAAATTTATTGTATTAGTTGAAATAATTAATTTTAAATTATTTTCTATTGCATAAAGTAATGTTGGCACTAAATATGCTATAGTCTTTCCAGTTCCAGTTCCTGCTTCTATAATTATTTTTTTGTTATCATTTAGTGATGTTTCAATTGCTTTTGACATTTTAAATTGCTCATCACGTATTTCAAAATTTTCTATTTTTTCATTTATTATTCCTTCTGATCCAAAATAATTATCAATATTTATTCTATTCATTTTTCTTAATGGTACAATCACATAAATATCATCAACATCATTATTTACAATATATGAACCACCACCGGTTTCCCCATAAATGCTTGAAATTTGAATATCATTTTTTGAAGGTACAAGAAATCCAGATGGATGATTATGG
>RRZU011393910.1_pt1 | contig 12066 bp, 11 predicted proteins | sample 2165561 | NCBI WGS metagenome assembly RRZU01 (sample SAMN10456909, study PRJNA506462) | wastewater metagenome | isolation source: wastewater sludge | place: USA: Moscow, Idaho | reverse complement strand
TTACCTTAGTGCTTCATGCCAGGCATGCCGCCAACCGCTGACTTCAATTGGCTTTCGGAGTCGAGCAGAAAATTGGCTGAAGTGACGACGTGTTCGCCCTCCTGGATGCCATTCAGTATTTCCACCCAATCGCCGCTGCGTTGGCCAATTTTGGCATTGCGCCATTCGAGCCTGCCGCCACCAAGATGAATAAAAATGATCTGCCGTTCACCCGATTCCAGAACCGCATCCTTGGGTACAATAAGTCGTACGCCCAATGGAATTTTGAGTTCCAGATTAGCGTACATGCCGGGTTTGAGCTTTTCTCCCGGATTATCTAACTCGAAGCGCACCTTGCCGGTGCGCGTTTGTGGATCGATAGTGGGATAAATGAAGGTGATGCGAGTTTGAAGCGTCATATCCGGCACATAGGATAGTGTTACGGTAGCGCGCTGACCTATCTCTATCAGCGGCATCTCATATTCGTAGATATCGCCCATAATCCAGATGTGAGATAAATCGGCGATAGTATAGAGTTCATCGCCAGGCTTCACGTGCAATCCTGTTACAGCCGTTTTGTCGATTACGGTGCCGCTTTGCGGCGCATGGATTGGTAGGGTTGTGAGTACAATCCCTGTACGCTCAAGATCTTGAATATGGTGCGGTTCTATATCCCACAACAGCATTCTACGACGTGATGCTTCCAGCAAAGCTCGTGCACCTTGTGCTACTTCTGGAAACTCACTTTTTCCCAATGTCTGACTGCTTTGTAGCGAAATCAGATATTCTTCCTGCGTTGCCAATAATTCAGGACTATATAAAGTGAACAATTTTTGACCTTGCTTAACGTGTTCTCCTGTGAAGTTAACAAACAATTGATCTACCCAGCCCTCCAGTTTTATGGTCACGCGGGAAAGCAGCTTTTCATCCACTTCTACTCGGCCTACGGTACGAATAACGTGATCTACTGTCTGTCGTTTTGCTGGTTCGAACGTGACGCCGATTGATTGCAGTCGTTTTGGGCTGACAAACAGCGTATTCTGCGACTCAGTAGATTTCTCGGTCTGTGGAGAATGTGCATATTCCAGATTGTCTTCGATTATCTGCTCTTGATTTCGATGTCCGGTTTTATCCACACTCATGTCCATGTCCTGAGGAGAATCTTCGTTAAGTTCTGATTGATTAAAGTGGAAAAACAAAAAAACGGTGTTTATGGCAATTGCCACGGCAAGGACAACCAAGCCATAGCGCATACGTGATGTCAGGGAGGAGATGTTCATGGAGCTACCCCTATGATTCCTTCCAGCCGGGCCAACGCTTTTTTATGTTCAACCATTTCACTGTGGAATTCCAGTTCATTTTCTTGTAAGGTTAGTAAACTATTAAGCAAAGTCAGAAAATCCACACGACCGACAGCATAGCTGGCTTGAGCTGAAGCGAGCGTTAATCGTGATTGGGGAATAATGGCATCTCTCAATAACTTGATAAGTAACTCAGCGCGCTCGGCTTGAGCCACGTCATCTTTAATGCGAGCCAGTAATTCTTGCCGTAGTGCATGAAGATCCTGAAATACCGCTTCACGACTTGCAAGTGCTTCATTCACGCCTTCTCGTTGTTTAGTGGCGTAATAAAGTGGAATTTTGATATTCAACATAACCTGGTAGCCATTCATGTTCATGACTGGATCGCGTGTTCCAAGGCCACTGAGTTCGAAATCCGGATAGTATTCCCGCTTGGCCAGCGCAATGGCCTCATTACCTTGCTCTACGGTTCTTTGCTGACCGTGCAACAAAGGAGAAGATTGATCCAGTAAATCGTTTAGTTCGGCAATAGAATGACGCATTGGTGTGAATCGAATTTCCTCGGGTGTGCCTAGTGGATCGCTAGGAAGTCTATTCAGAATTCGATTGATGCTAGCGTGAAGTGATTGCCGACGTTGTTCCTGCGTGGCTAATCGTGCCAGTAAGCGTGAGATTTCGGTTGAAGCCCGCAAAACATCCTGCTGTGCTGCCTGGCCAACCGAATAGCGGGCAGTGGCAGTCTTTTCAAACTCCTGCAACAGCAGCATTGTTTGTTGTAAAACACGAATTGAGTCATGTACGAAGTGCAGATCGTAGAAAACCTCTTTTAATCGGGCTACCACTGTTAGTTGTGTTGCCAGATAATCCTGTTCAATGCGATCTGATCTTCGAGCGGCAATCTCGCCTTTAAGTCCTAACTTACCGGGGAACGGAATTTCCTGACTTAATCCATACATTACATCCTGTCGAGCCATATCGCGATATCCCATCGTTACTTTTGGGTCAGGTAACGTCTGTACTTGTGGAATCACAGCCCTGGCTGATTCCCATCGCTGCAAACTTGCACGAATATCTGGGTTATTAGCTAGCGCTTCCTGAACAAGTTCGTCTAGTCTGGAGAAAACCTCACCACCGAAAACTAAACTACAACATAAGAAAGTGCTCAGAAAAAAAACGATTTGCGAATAAATAGCTGGGGATTTTATGCCTCTCATTGCAATCTACCCATTTCTGAAGCCAGTGGTAGATTTCCAGCATTGTGACTGATTTCGAGATTAGGCTGGGCGCCTTGAGATGGAATCGCCACTAATGCTGCGGCTCGTACTCGCATTTGCGTCAAATCTGGATTATATCGAGCCGTTAGAACATTATGATTTGTTTCAGCAGTAGCACTGTTTACAAGTAGTAACATGTCAAAAGAGATGCTGTTTAACATAATAAATAGCGGGGACATAAAATATCTCGTATTCTTGGCACCAAAGCTTAAAGCGAGGTCCAGCCCATGAAAGATTCGGTGCGTGTCTTATCGTTTAACTATATAAGATGAATTACTTGAATTTTTTATAAATGAAATCCATCGAACTCAATTTAGGTAACACCTATCACTACTACCAATGCTGTAGAAATTTTCTAGGTGATGCGCACGCGCGCAGCGGAACTAAGCTAGAGGAGGACGTTGAGGTTGCTCAGGAATGAATGAGATAGGTTTAGTTATTAGCGAGATTGCATAGGAAAAGCTATCAGAGGGAATTGCCGCAGAGAATGCAGATGTGATAACTGTACTAAAGCTTGCTTGACATAAAGCGTTCGCCTCACACTCTTGATTAGAGATCATGCTGCTATCCATTGGTTGCTCGTGATGAATAGTGAGGAGGTGGTCATTAATTGTGAGAATAACATCTGGATTCCACTCGCTACCAGCATTTTCTTCATGTAAGCACAGTGGTACCCCCGCAGAAAACGTTCCTTGCACTGGTAACCAAAGCATAATTAGAACCAAAAATAATCTGTGCACTAAAAGTTTCATCCGATCCGTTCAAATTTGATTTTGATTGAATTGTAGAATACGCAAATGTTATATATTGAAGTTTTGTACACTAAAGCACACTTACTGTCAATCATACTTTAGATAGAGCTTTTAAACTATAGTAGTAGGGTTGAAAAACATCAATTAATTGATTGTTATATCAAAAGGTTTATTCAGTATTACTTGCACTGATGTTTTTACCAGCAAAACAGCCCTACTTTGAAGTAAATGTTGACGCCTATTTGAAAATAGGCCAAGTATAAATTATCAACATAGCATGCTGCTCAGCTGTGAACTTGCGATTCCAATGATGGGAAGGTTAAGCATTTCAAATGAAAAACCAGTGTCACGGAAAAAAATGCGACACAAATATTAGAAGTGCTCGGACTGGATTAAATATATATATATATAGAGAGACTTTTGCAAAAGTGTACTTTGTAATTCGCAATTTATTTATTGTATCAATTGAATAAGAATTTCCAGAAAGGGTTTTGCAAAGGTCTCATATATTGAGTAACAGAGAAAATGCCAACCACTCACTATCAAAATATTTAACACAGGCTTTGATTAGGCTAAGTTGTAGAACTTGTACTTCTTTAGAAGGATAGAAATTATGCGAATAGAACACCACAAACATGCAAAAAAGATTGGTGATGTTTCTCAGTCTACTGACGACACAGAGGTGATCTACACCTGTCCCATGCACCCGGAAATACGGCAAAAAGGGACGGGGAATTGCCCAATTTGCGGAATGGCTCTGGAGCCAGAAACAATAACAGGCGAGGAAGGTGAAAACCCAGAGCTGGCAGATATGAGCAAACGCTTTTGGATCGGCCTTGTCCTTACCTTGCCGGTTTTTGCACTGGAAATGGGTGGTCATATTCTTGATCTTCATCATTATATCAGTGGCACGCTATCCAACTGGATACAGCTGGTACTGGCCACACCTGTTGTGCTTTGGGCTGGGAAGCCGTTTTTTGAGCGCGGCTGGGCCTCCCTGAAAACCCGCAACCTGAATATGTTTACGCTGATTGCCATGGGTACGGGCGTAGCATGGCTGTACAGTATCGTGGCGACACTGGCTCCCGGTATTTTTCCTGAGGCTTTCCAGCAGGAGGGCGCTGTCGCGGTATATTTCGAGGCTTCCGCTGTTATCACGGTACTGGTGCTATTGGGGCAGGTTCTCGAACTGAAAGCGCGCGAACAAACAGGCGGTGCAATCCGTGCCTTGCTTGATCTAGCACCGAAAACAGCCCGTCGGGTGAACGAAAGCGGCGAAGATGAGGATGTGCCTTTAGATCAAATTAAGGTTGGTGATCTAATACGTGTGCGCCCCGGTGAAAAAGTGCCACTCGACGGGATTGTAGCCGAAGGCCAGAGTGCTGTTGACGAATCCATGATTACGGGTGAATCGATGCCTGTTAAGAAAGAGCTGCAGAGTAAAGTTATCGGTGGAACAATGAATCAGACCGGTAGTTTTGTCATGAAAGCCGAACATATCGGCAAAGACACCATGCTTTCGCAAATCGTCCATATGGTTGCGGAAGCGCAGCGCAGCCGTGCCCCGATACAGAGGTTAGCAGATATTGTTGCCTCATGGTTTGTTCCGGCTGTCATATTGGTGGCTGTGCTTGCTTTTATCATCTGGGGCATATATGGGCCTTCTCCAGCGTTTAGTTATGCGCTTATCGCCGCTGTCAGTGTCCTGATTATCGCCTGCCCCTGCGCTTTAGGGTTAGCCACACCGATGTCCATTATGGTTGGGGTGGGTAAAGGTGCTCAGGCAGGCGTACTGATCAAGAACGCAGAGGCACTGGAGCGTTTGGAAAAAGTTGATACGCTGGTGATTGACAAGACCGGAACATTGACCGAAGGCAAGCCGACTGTGACAAAAATTGTAGCCACTAACAGTTTTGAAGAGGATGATCTTCTGTTGCTTGCCGCTTCACTGGAACAAAACAGCGAGCACCCGCTTGCCCATGCCATTGTTATGGCGGCGAAAAAAAAGGGGTTGAATTTGGTTGCGGCAGATGAATTTGACTCGCCAACGGGCAAAGGAGTAATCGGTAAAATCAACGGACAGGCCGTTGTGCTTGGTAATGTCATGTTGATGGAGGAGAAATCTATTAATGTATCCTCTTTATCAACGCAAGCCGACGAACTGCGCTCCGACGGCGCAACCGTGATCTTTATCGCCGTGGACGGTCAGGCTGCCGGGATTTTGTCTATCGCCGATCCGATTAAGGAAACAACACTGGATGCAATCCAGCAAATTCAAAATCTGGGCATTCATATTGTCATGTTAACGGGTGATAATCGCCGTACTGCAGAAGCTGTTGCAAAAACGTTAGGAATTGAAGCAGTAGAAGCTGAAATTCTGCCGGGAGACAAAGGCAAGATCGTTAAAAAGCTGCGCGATGAAGGACGTATTGTTGCCATGGCCGGGGACGGCACAAATGATGCTCCAGCGTTGGCTGCTGCCGATGTTGGCATAGCGATGGGAACAGGTACAGATGTAGCCATGGAAAGCGCAGGCGTGACCTTGTTGAAAGGCGATCTGATCGGTATTGTCCGCGCCCGCAAACTGTCTGTGGCTACCATGAACAATATTCGGCAAAACCTGTTTTTTGCTTTTATTTACAATACGGCAGGTGTACCCGTAGCGGCAGGCATACTGTACCCATTCTTTGGAATCCTGCTTTCACCTATCATCGCCGCTGCAGCAATGTCATTATCCTCGGTCAGCGTTATAGGTAATGCCTTGCGGTTAAGATTATTGAAATTGTAAGATTTTAAATCGAAGTTATTTTTTCATAAAGGAGGACGCCAGAGGAATTGCTCTCCCGAATCCTTCTGGCGTCCTTAAAATGATAATTACACATGCATTTGACGAAATCAGCGTCAAAGAGTGATAAAAAACTGCACTTTAGAGAAATTAAAATATCGTATTCTAAGGCTATGTAACAATTAATTATTGAATTGTTTGTCCAACGTGCATTGAGATATAGAGGTGCGCACAATGAAATCAACGGAATTCAAAGCATGGATGGAATTGATTGAACGCATGAGTCGTAATCAGCGAGACAAACTCCGAAAAAGGTTGGAAGGAAAAGAGAATACTGATGAAGTTATTGGATTAATCGAACGTAATCAGGAGGACAAGCCCGCTTGTCCCTATTGTAGGGCAAACAATCTATATCGCTGGGGAAAAGCCAGTGAGCTACAACGTTATCGTTGTCGTCAATGCAACCGGACGTTTAATGCACTTACGGGCACACCACTGGCACGGTTACGGCACAAAGACAAATGGTTTGAATATGAGCAAACGATGATTGAGGGATTAAGCATCCGAAAGTCAGCGGACAACTGCGGGATAGCCAAGAATACAAGCTTTAAGTGGCGCCATCGTTTTTTACAAATACCTGCAACGCATCAACCTAGCAAAATGAATGGTATTGTCGAAGCAGATGAAACCTATTTTCTGGAATCCTTTAAAGGACAACGCCGATTACCCAGATCTGCACGCAAACGCGGTGGTAAAGCCGTCAAGAAAGGGACATCAAAAGAACAGGTGCCCGTATTAGTGGTACGCGACCGTCAAGGTGAGACTGCAAACTGTATACTGCATGGCACAAGTGCGCAGCAAATTGAACCAGTGCTTATTCCTCTGTTAAATAAGGATGTAATCTTGTGCACTGATGGGTTGCCCACTTACAAACAGATTGCCCGACAAGCAAACATTGTCCACCGTCCAGTCAATATTGCTGCAGGTCAGAGAGTTATAAACAACATCTATCATATTCAGAACGTCAATGCTTATGACAGCCGGCTCAAGCAATGGATGAGGAAGTTTAATGGAGTGGCGACACGTTATCTTAGGAGTTACCTCGGATGGCACAGAATGTTTGACCGTCTCGGTCAAAGTATTACACCGATCCTTTGTTTTATAGCATCTCTTGGCAAAACAAGGCAGGTTCAACAACTAATTGTGACATAGCCTATTCTAAGATTATTTTAAAATAGAATCATCAGATTAGAGAAACGTTGTTTGCACACGGCCCCTTTTGTCCTTGCCCGACATCATATTCTACTTTCTGGCCTTCATTGAGAGTAGCATACCCACCTGAGTTCCTGATTTCAGAATGGTGCACGAACAAATCTTTCCCGCCATCATCTGGAGTGATGAAACCGAATCCTTTGTCCGCTTTGAACCACTTTACTGTACCTTTACTCATACCGAACTTTCCTCGTTGGATTAATATTTTCTCGATCTTTATTTATAAAACAGCTGCTGCCATGGATGCCCTTCTAAATGTCAAGCGGCAATTAGTGCGCTATTGATTAAATTATTTCTCTTTCTCAAAGTGTAATATAGGGTAAATTCCAACAAAGGTACGTAATGCGCCATTAAATATTGTATAACACATTATAAAAACCTTTTTATCGGTTTTGAATCTCTATTTTTTACCCTTTCTTATGTGACCAATTTTGAGAATCATAATAGCTATTGTATCTCAGAGTCCTGCTCCTGCGCAGTCGTGCGCCTTTTAGGAAGTTTCCTTGAGAAATAGCAGAGTCATTGGCTTGAGCATCCAACATGCTGACCTATCATACATTTCACTGCAAGGTTACGTCTTCATTCTGCGGAAACTCATGCTGTGAATGACACATTACGTACCTTTGTTGGAATTTACCCCATTCACGGTTATGTTGCGATTCTTGCAATAGCCATCTCAGTGAATACTAAGCCACATAGCGAGGGTAACCAGCGTGACAAGCAATACTGGCACAGTCAACACAATCCCAACCTGAAAGTAATACCCCCATGTAATAACCGTATTTTTCCGCGCAAGCACATGTAACCACAACAAAGTTGCCAGGCTGCCAATCGGAGTAATTTTTGGCCCCAGATCACAACCGATCACGTTGGCGTAAATCATGGATTCCTTTACCACACCGGTCGCGCTGGTTGCGTCGATCGACAACGCGCCGATCAGCACCGTGGGCATATTGTTCATAATGGACGATAAGAAGGCCGCCAAAAAACCGGTGCCGAGCGTTGCACCCCACACGCCATAACTGGCGAAGACATTAAGCAGACTGGTAATGTACCCGGTCAAGCCTTCATTACGCAAACCATACACCACTAGATACATTCCCAGTGAAAAAATAACGATTTGCCACGGCGCTTCGCGAATTACCTTGCGCGTGTTAATAACATGACCACGCGCTGCCACCGCGAGCAGTATTAGAGAGCCGGTCGCCGCCACTAGGCTGATGGGTATGCCATAAGATTCAAGACCAAAAAAGCCGATAAGCAGCAATGTCAGGACCACCCAGCCAGCACGGAATGTTTCCATATCTCGTATTGCTTCATTGGGTGCCTTCAGCTGACAGATCTCATAGCTAGCCGGAATACTGCGACGGAAATAAAGGAAAAGAACGCCTAAACTTCCCACTACTGAAGCGAAATTGACCGGAATCATCACCGCCGCATACTCGGTAAACCCGATCTTGAAAAAGTCTGCCGAAACAATATTAACCAAATTGGATACTATAAGTGGCAAGCTGGCTGTATCGGCAATAAAGCCCGCTGCCATGATGAACGCGAGCGTAGCAGTTGGACTAAACCCAAGTGCGAACAACATTGCCATCACGATTGGAGTTAGAATCAAAGCTGCACCATCGTTAGCGAACAGCGCCGCAACCGCCGCACCCAGTAATACAATATACACGAATAATAAATATCCATTGCCGCGACCCCAACGCGCCACATGCAATGCTGCCCACTCAAAGACTCCCGCTTCGTCGAGCACTAAGCTGATAATAATGATGGCAATGAAAGCCGCCGTTGCATTCCAGACAATATTCCACACTACCGGAATGTCACTGAGCTGCACCACACCAAGAAGCAATGCTGCGATAGCGCCAAGCAGAGCACTCCAGCCGATGGCGAGGCCACGCGGCTGCCAGATGACAAGCACGAGCGTTGCGATGAAAATGAGGATGGCAATCAGCATGTCAGTATGCACCCATTGCTATCTTTTCTTGGTTTGTGGCTATCACTCTTTGTGCGTCTGTTTAAATTTCAAAATGCCAATGTAGTCCAGTTTCGTCTTGAAAGCGGAAGAATTTTGACGCAAGTCATCCAATGGGAGCGATAAAACAATCTCGATACCTTCACGCAAGGTACGGTAAGCTTGTGTGAATGCCGCATCAATCTCTTCATCGGTTCCGGTGGCTTTGGCTGGATCATCGACACCTCAATGGGTCCGCAGCGCAGGGCCTCCAAGATACGTCGGGCAAGTTTCTCCAGTCGCGCTGCCGCAAACATTGATCACGATGTCTGGGGTCGTTGGTAAGTTGTCCCATGATTTGCTGAAATATCCCTCAGTTGAGATACCTTCTCGTTCAAACAATACGAGTGAACGCGGATGAACCTGGCCGGTCGGTTTGCTATCCGCGCCCATCGCTTGCCATCCTTTGGGTGCAAGTTGATTGAAAGTAGCTTCCGCAAGGATAGAGCGGCAGGAATTTCCGGTGTACATTCATGATTAAGACGCGCAGCAGGATTCAGTTTTGACAGGAATAGAAGTATCTTGGCCAAATGTCGGGATTGTTGTTAGTGAATGAAATGTTTCCCAAGGGATGCCCTGTGGATCAACCGTCCAATTTTTATTAGATGTAGCATAACAACATTGCGCATTAGTTTGCTCCGCAGCGGGAAAAGTCGCTTGAGTTAAGCGCTGATTTATTTCGTTTAATTCTTCGGCTGAATCAACTTGAATTCCCACATGGTCTAAACCTGCTTTTGAGCCTCTGGCAGATATCGCGAAATTAATATACGGATCATCCAGCATCCACTTGGCATAATCCGATTTGCTGACAGCGGGTTCAGTGCCAAATAACAAAGAATAAAACTGAATGTTATCCTGCAAGTTATTGACTGCAATATGTACATGAAATCGTTTCATGGCGTTGTCTCCTTATTTAAATGGACAGAAAAGTATGTTTAGCTATTCTTTTCATCACAGCAAACTTCAACAGTGCCGCAAGAAATACCCGCGCAACAATTCTCTGTTAGATACCCTAATAACGCATTCATGGTTTCAAAATTTGCCGAGTAATAGATAAAGCGGCTTTGTTGTCGAGCAATAACCAGTTCTGCATTGGACAAGTCTTTTAGATGAAAGGATAAAGTAGCATTTGGAATATTTAATTCCTTAGCAAGTTGACCCGCTGGAAGCCCAGGTTCTCCAGCTTGAACCAGTACCCGGAATATTGTTAAGCGAGTTTCCTGAGCTAACGCAGCTAGAGCTTTAATAGCAATATATGTTTCCATATTTCCAACATAATGGAAACATATATTTTTGTCAATTAAATACACTTCATTTTTTGCTCTTCTGAATGGGGTGGTGGATGCAATTGTGAGGGTTCCTTACCTAACCGCCACAACAATCGCCGCTGTTTTCGCCGTGCTCTTGAATTGGTGGGCATGGAACCGTACCATAGGAACAGTAAACACAGCAGTCACACGGCTTCGGCTTGAGCACAGTGTGGCACTGTTCGCATTCGTAGAACCACTGGCATGCATCCGTTGGCATGATCTCCGTCTTGGCGTGGCCGCAAACTGGGCAGGTCAGCATGGATTCAAGAATGACAGCACTCATGAGGATTTCCTTTCGATGGTAGCGTCCGATGTTTCGTTGAACAAGCGGCACGGTAGCCACCACAGGTAGAACGCCATTCCGAACAACTCGATCAACGACTGGAACACGATCACTATCACGGTGGATTCCCAGCCTGCCGGTAAAGCGAGCGCGAATGGCAAAACCACGAAAGAATTGCGCGTGCCGAGACTGAAGGCTAACGTGCGTCCGATATCCATTGGCAGTCGTAGTGCCCGTGTGAGCAGGCGTGCCAGCAGCGCGGCTACCAACAGATAGCCCACGAATACCGGCAGCACCTTCAGCAATATCGGTCCGGCGTTGCGCACCAAACCCACCTGTGCGCCAGCGACCAGGAGCACGACCACCGCCAACAGAGGCACGGGCCACCAACCCAGTCGTTCCCGCCAAACCACCCGTCTGGGTCTGGCCTCGACCCAACGCTCGGTCAGCGCGGCTGCCACCAAAGGGATACCGATCAAGGCGAACGTAATTGATAACATCTCTTCCGTACGCAGTACAGCCCCGAAATCGGCTGCTGGAAACATTAGCCACAGATAAATCGGCAACAGCATCAGTTGCACCACGAGATTGATTGGCGTGACTGCAGTAGCCAGGGGCGTGTTGCCTCGCCCGAGCTGGGTGAAGGTGATGAACCAGTCAGTGCAGGGTACCAGTAGCACCAGCAGCACGCCGAGGTGTAGGGCTGGGTCGTTGGGTAGCCACTTCAGCGCCAGCCAGACCACCAGTGGAATCAGCGCGAAGTTGCCAACCAGGATAGCGAGTACGAAGCGCCGGTCACGAAAGGCATCGCGTATATGCAGCAGCGGTACTTGTACGAAGGTGGTGTAGAGCAGCACCATCAAAACCGGCCACAGCAAGGCCTCGAAGCGAGGCCCGAGCGAGGGTTGGAGGCTACCCAGCATCAGCCCTCCGGCAATAGCAGCGAGATAAATCCAGACTTGGTGGCGTTCGAGAGTCAGGCGACCCATCAGTCGCGTAACCGTGTGATTGCTAGCGTTCCCGCCAACATGAACCCGGCGGCTAGCGCAAATGCCATCTCGGGAGAGACTGCCGTCCAAACTATGCCGAC
>RRZU010315518.1_pt1 | contig 12066 bp, 8 predicted proteins | sample 2165561 | NCBI WGS metagenome assembly RRZU01 (sample SAMN10456909, study PRJNA506462) | wastewater metagenome | isolation source: wastewater sludge | place: USA: Moscow, Idaho | reverse complement strand
GTCGCTTAGGTGGAAGACCTGAAAAACTCACCGACAGTGAAAAACAAATGATTCGCCAATTGATGAGCGACCGCCATAGCTCAGCCACTGAAATTGCCAAACGTTTTAGCGTTAGCCGAGCAACCATTTACAAAGTTGCCAAAGGTGTTACTCTCCTCAATTAATCATGTTAGCAAGGTTTGTTTGCTATGCCCCGTCGGTCCATCTTATCTATCACTGAAAAACAGTCACTCATTGCACTCCCAGACAATCAAGCAGAATTTATCCGTCACTACAGCTTTAGTGAAAGCGATTTATCCATCATCAGACAACGCCGTGGTGATGCCAATCGGTTAGGTTTTGCTATACAGCTTTGTTATATGCGATTCCCTGGCATCATATTAGGGATTAAGCAAACCCCGTATCCCCACCTGTTAAACTATGTGGCACAGCAATTAAATATATCACCGAATGCCTGGGAGAGTTATGGATTAAGAGAAATTACCAGACGGGAGCATCTAATAGAACTACAACAACGATTTGGCTTTCAGACATTTTCCCATCTCAACTACCAATCCTATGTCAATTATCTTACTGAGTTGGCTCTAGATACCGATAAAGGAATATTGCTTGCTGAACAGTTTGTTAATCATCTTCGCTCACAGCGAATTTTATTACCTGCAATCAATACCCTTGAACAAATTTGTGCTGAATCCATCATTCGTGCTAATAAAGAACTGTACGAACGACTAACCATCGATTTAACGCAAACACATTTAGAAAAACTTGATGGCTTACTGCAACTCAAAGACGGTACGAAATTCACACATCTTGGTTGGTTACGCCAATCACCACTAAAACCAAACTCTCGGCACATGCTAGCACATATCGACAGGCTAAAATACTGCCTAGCCTTTGAATTACCTGACGGTATCGAACGGCGGATACACCAAAACCGCCTACTTAAAATCGCCCGAGAAGGCAGTCAAATGCAGCCTGCAGACTTGGCTAAATTTGAATCTAAACGGCGTTATGCAACGTTGGTTGCATTGCTGGTAGAAAGTAAAGCCACTATTATCGATGAAATCATTGACTTGCACGACCGCATTATTGGTAGAATTTTCAACCAAGCGAAAAATAGACATCGGCAAGTTTTTCACAATGCAGGAAAATCGATTAATGAAAAAGTTAAGCTGTACAGCCTTATTGGTCAAGCTTTAATTCAAGCGAAACAACAAAACGTTAATCCATTTGATGCCATTGAGCATATCATCTCATGGGAAGCATTTACTCAAAGTGTTGAAGATGCCCAAAGCCTAGTTCAACCTAATGACTTTGACTTTTTACCAAGGATTCACGATAGCTATAAGACCCTACGTCTGTATGCCCCTGCCATGCTTAATATGCTGCCACTTTACGCAACCTGTGGTACAGAGAGTTTATTACAAGCGATTGGCGTATTACGAGAAATGAATCAAAAAAGCAGTCGCAAGTTGCCTGATAACCCACCCACACAATTTATCAAAAAGCGGTGGCAAAAACTCATCCATACCGACAACGGTATTAATGTAAATTACTACGAACTATGCGTACTCTCTGAACTCAAAAACGCCTTACGTTCAGGCGACATTTGGGTGCAAGGCTCACGGCAATTTAAAGCCTTTGATGAGTATTTGATGACTACCAATACCTTTGAAACCCTCCTACAAACCAAGAAATTGCCGATTGCCATAGAAACTGACTGCAAAACCTATTTGCAAAGCCGTTTAAACTTGCTAGGTGCTGAACTTAAACAAACCAACAAACTAGCAAAGGACGAAGAATTACCCGAAGCAACTATCAAAGCGACTACAGGATTAAAAGTCACCCCACTTGATGCCGTATTACCCGAATCCGTTCAAAATTTAATTACCAAAGTTTCCCGTATGCTCCCCTCTATTAAGATCACTGAATTGCTTTTGGAAGTTGATGAGTGGACAGGGTTTAGCAATCAGTTTACCCACTTAAAAACAGATGAAACAGCCAAAGATAAATACCTACTTCTTGCCACCATTTTAAGTGATGGCATTAATTTAGGACATAGCAAAATGGCAGAATCCTGCCCTGGTGTCACCGAATCTAAACTTGCTTGGCTACAAGCGTGGTATATCCGTGACGAAACCTATGCGTCAGCACTCGGTGTGCTTACGAATGCCCAATTGACCAATGACTTTGCTCATAACTGGGGCGATGGTACAACCTCATCTTCAGATGGGCAACGCTTTAAAGCAGGCGGTCGTGCCCAAAGCACAGGGCATATCAACCCAAAGTATGGTTCAGAACCTGGCAGACTTGTCTATACCCATGTTTCTGACCAATACAGCCCGTTTCATAGTAAGCTGATTAATGTGGGTATTCGAGAGTCAACCTATGTATTGGATGGGTTGCTGTATCATGAATCAGATTTGAAGGTGGAAGAACATTACACCGATACCGCAGGTTTTACCGACCATGTGTTTGCCTTGATGCACTTGCTGGGGTTTAAATTCGCCCCTCGGATTCGAGATCTGGGTGAAACCAAACTATTTATCCCAAAAGGCGATAATTCTTACCCCATGCTTAAGCCTATCATTGGTGGCACAATCAATACCAAGGTGATTGAGGAAAATTGGTCAGCTGTCCTACGATTGGCTACTTCAATTAAACAAGGCATAGCAACGGCTTCCCTGCTGGTTAAGAAACTTGGTAGCTATCCAAGGCAAAATAGCCTAGCACTAGCATTACGAGAGATTGGTCGTATCGAACGCAGTTTATTCATTTTACAATGGCTACAAAGTAAAGAACTACGTCGACGGGTGCAAGCAGGGTTAAATAAGGGTGAAGCTCGCAATGCTTTGGCTCGTGCAGTGTTCTTTAATCGGTTGGGTGAAATGCGTGATCATACTTTCGAGCACCAGCGTTATCGAGCTAGTGGTTTAAATTTGATTACGGCAGCGATTGTGCTGTGGAATACGGTGTATATTGAGCGAGCGGTGAATGCGTTGCGACAACAAGGGCAGGTAATTGATGATGGCCATCTTCAGTACCTGTCACCACTGGGTTGGGAGCATATTAATTTGACTGGCGATTATCTCTGGAAAAGCAGCGTTGAAGTCGGGAATGGGAAGTTTAGACCACTGAGACATGTTAACGGTTTTTAGTATAAATTTTAACCCTAAATTAGTTGAAATAATTATGCTAGAGAGTATTAAAACTCGAATAATTTCCTTAGCGTACTATTTTCTCCGAATTCTGGGGTAACCCCTTGCTGTGCTTGAGGTGATTCGCTGGCTCGATAGGGGTACATTCCCTCGTGAGATGGTGTTGTCTGTGCCTAAATCATTGTCTGATTTGCCTGATACGTCTGCGAATAATTGGATGCCAATGCATGGTGAGTCGTTAGCAGTCCTAAAGGGTAATGTGAATTCTTATCGGGCTCAGTTGATTGCTAAGTTGATTGGTATGAATATCGATAAGACTAAGTTGTTGTCTTTTGCTAAGGTTAAGGATTATGAGTATTCGTTAGATACTCAGTCGGTGGTTAATTTGTGTGACAAGGTATTGTTTACGATTAAGGTTGCAGTGGTGATTCATTTTCATAATCTAAAAGTTGCTGAGTTTGATTCACTAGTCGGTTTGTTTTTTAATGCTAAGTCGGCTGATTCAGTTTATAGCTGGGTAGATTGTATTAATCATTCTGAGGATATTTTTAAACTGGATAAAGTTTCTAAAGATGGATTTATGAGTAATTTATAGATAATTTTTTTATTGTCTTTTCTCTGTTTTTTTATCGTTTTTTACTCAATTTTTTAATGGTTTTTTTAGCTGTTAGTTTTTTAAAATAAAAATCTTTGTTTTATTGTTTTATTGTTTTATTGTTTTATAGGGGGTCGTAAAACCGCACAGGATAAGGGTTTTGGATTTGATAAAAGGACGTTTCCCTACCAATAAAAGGACGTTTCCCTACCAATAAAAGGACATTAATTTATAATTGACCTTATAATGATTTCTAATGTAATATGTCCTTGTTATTTTAGGGGAATAAAATGGGAAATTTAATTGTGAAAGACAATGCTTTGATTGAAGCAAGTCATAAGCTAACAGAGGTAGAGCAACGGTTGGTTTTACTTGCAATCTTGAAAGGGCGTGAGTTTTGCGACAGTATCGAACAATTAAAAGATAAAGAATTAATTATTCATGCCGAAGATTATATGAAATCGTTTGGCGTAGAACGTCAAACTGCTTATGAATCTTTAAAAAAGGCGGTTTTGGGGTTATTTGAAGCAAAATGGGGTTACCGTTTTGTGAATAGCAAAGGCAATATCGAAGTGGCTTATGAACGCTTTACCCAATCCGCCAAATATATTGAAAATGAAGCCACCGTCAAATTTATGTTTGCCAATGCCATTATTCCCATGCTCGTGGAGTTGGAACGCAACTTTACCAGTTATGAGATTGCGCAAGTGGCACACCTGCAAAGTCGCTATGCCATGCGGTTGTATGAGTGTTTGATTCGCTTTAAAGCCAGTAAAACGCTGACCATTACCTTAGAGGAGTTACGCTTTCGCTTTGGCTTGCTCGATACCGAATATAAGGTAATGAGTGATTTTAAAAAACGGGTGTTAGATATGGCGGTCAAAGATATCAATGCCAATACCGATATCACGGTCAGTTATGACCAGCACAAACAAGGTCGCACCATCACAGGGTTTACCTTTAAGTTTAAACAAACCGCAAAAGCCAAAACCGCCAAGGCGCAACAAGCCGAGCGTGACCCCCATACGCTCGATATGTTTGTACCGATGACCGATAATCAACGCTTTGCTTTTGCTAAAAAAATCGCTCGTCTGCCCGAAGCCTCGCACTTGGCGAAAGGGCTAGCGAATCAAAGTTATGATGCCTTTGCCGAGCAAATCGCCAAAGACTTATTGGATAATGACAAACAAAAGATTTATTTGCCGTTTTTGGAGAAGGTGGGGTTTAGACAGTTTAACTAATCTCAATACCTTCACATACACAATATATTTCAGCACCATAGGAAGGAGATAAGCAGAATAATAAATTTCCTCCTTTATTCTTAAGGTTAGATATATATTCGTCTGATATTAAATAATTAGGGTGGTTGATAGCTCTCTTAATACCAGTTGAAATATACTCATCAGATTTGTTTTCAATTTTACTGACTGTGACATCAAGTACGATATTACCTATACTAAAATCAATTACATTTAACAGGATTACATTTCTTAAAGTTAAGGTAATGATTTTTTTATTAACTAGTAGAAAATTTAAACTTAAATTTTTTGCCTCTATTACATTTATACTAATCAATTGAGAGTCATGTAATGTTGGTTCAACAATAGCATCAGCATCATCTAATACAATATTCATTTAATATTCCTATTTATTTAAACCCAGGGTCACCAACTTTAGGTGGGCGTCCTTCTCCCCTATTAGACTGGTCTAGTCTATCACCTGGAGATGGATTCCAGCCAGATGGACGAGTCCAGTCGTGAGAGTGTGGACTACCTAATCCATCGTGAGAATGGTCCCAGTCAGTATCTATATCAGGGTATCCGTCTGGAGCATAACGACGTGTTTGCTTTCTATTCCCTTTTTTATTTTGGCATGTTAATTCACTACCAGGTTCACCAATTATAGGATTTTTATTGTCAGGGTTGTTAATTTCAGGACCGCAATCACATGTAGCCTCATCAGCTTTAGTATCAGGCACATCTTCAGCATCATTCGAAGAAGCTATCCAAGCATCATAGGCATCACTAATAGCATGAGATAAATTTTGACAAGCCCCTGTAGCATAACAAATACCCACAGCCGCCGCAGCGCCTACAGCAACAGGAACAGCAATAGCAAATTGCCCTTTGGGGTCATTTGCGAGTAATGGACTTCCCCCCACATACCCATACCGATTCAATCCCCCTGCCAAATCAATCGGGTCATTCTCCACATACCTGCCCGTTTTGGGGTCATAAAAGCGGAAGTAATTGTAGAATAACCCAACTTCTCTATCTTCATACTGTCCAGCATGACGAAGTGGCATTTTCACCATTTCAATTTGTGGTAACTGACTACCAAACGGGTCTCCTTCCCACTGCCATAATTTTTCATTTTTAGCATTTAATACAGCTCTAGGCGTTCCCAAATGGTCGCTACTAATCATTAGTACTTCATTCGGCTTTTCACTTGAAACCATCGCAACAGGCATATTGCCTAGATAGATAAATTCTCTATCACCATCGCTGAACAACTTCCCACTTTCATCATAACTAAAATACGTTTTGGTATTACCGCTATTTTTCTGTACCCGCTGACCCAGTGCATTATAAGCATTCACCACACCGACAGAACCGTTTTGAATCCGCTCAATGCGTCCCTCGCTGTTGTAAGTGTAGCTTCGTGTGCCGTCCCCCGTCGTTTTACCACTGGCATCATAACTGTAGGCTTGATATTGGTTCGTGCCAGTTTTGACAGGGGTATTGCTCGATTGGACGATGCCGTTGGTCGTGGCGGTTTTTTGGGTGCGGTTGCTGTTGTTGTCGTAACTGTAGCTAAAGTTGCTAGTGCCCTGACTTTGGTTTAGGGTTTGATTGGTCAAGCGGTCGAGCCTATCATGGCTAAACAATTGACTAATATTAGCTTTGCTATCGGTGACATTGGTAATCCGATTACCCACATCATACTGGTAGCTACGGCTCAATGCAGGGTCATTGATTTGGGTTAGTCTGCCGTCCGTGTCGTATTGATAGGTCACGGCTTGTTTGGTTTGCGACCAGTTATAGCCCTTGATACCATTCGGGCTGTAGTTGATATTATCAATCACCTGTACCGTTTGGTTATCGGTGGTTTTGACTTGGACGCCTGTTAAAACACCTTTATCGTACTGGTACACCGCCAACTGACCACTGGGGTAACGAATCTCATCGAGCTGACCGCCTAGCGTATAATGATAACGAGTGGTTAGGGTCGTTTGTTCGGTGGTCTGTACCTTTTCAATCAACTGGTTATTGGAATTGTACTGGTAACTGGTTTGTCCGCTGGTATCGGTGAGCTTACTTATACGCCCTTTGTCATCATAGCTGTAGCTGGCTAAGACTTTGCCTGTGCCGTCGGCTCTTTGGGTCAATCTGCCTTTGTCATCGTAAGTATAGGTTTGGGTGCGATTGGCCCCATCGGTTTGGCTTATTAACTGACCTTTGGCGTTATATTGGTTGGTTGATGTGCCGGTATCAGGGCTTTGGGTGGTCAATACCTCACCAAACGCATTGTAAGTATAGCTGGTTGTCACCTTGTTGCTGTCAGTCACGGTTAGTAGCTGGTCAAGGGCGTTATAGGAGTAGGTGACAGGCTGACCGTTGGCATCGGTATCTCGTATTTTACGTTTAAGGTTGTCGTATTGACTGGCTGTGGTGTGTGCTAGGGCATCTTTGGTGCTTGTGAGGTTGTCTTGGTTGTCGTAACCGTAACTTTGATTTTGCCCATTGTTGCCTGTGTCAGCAGTTAGGCGACCGAGCGTGTCATAGCTTTGTTTGTGACTATTGGCTAATTGACCTTGTGGGTCTAGATTTTGTGTTTCAACAATATCACCAGCACCGTTTAGCGTGTAGCTGATTTTATTACCTAGACTGTCAGTCATAGCAATCATACGGTGGGCATCATCGTACTGATAGCTAATAACTTGTCCATCAGGTAGCGTGGTTTGTATCAGTTGTCCTACGCCATCATATTGGTAGCTAGTGGTGGCGGTTTGGCTATCTTGTTTGGTGATGTCGTATTTGACCACGGATTTATCATCTCTAAAGACCGAAGTTATTGCATTGACGATAGTGCTTAACATGCCTTGGTTGGCACTGATATTACTCAGGCTTGGATAGCCTATCGTCACGCTTTGGGTAAGTACCCGCCCTGCATCGTCATAGGTGAGTTTGGTCACTTGTCCTGTGGGGCTGGTAATGATCTGCGGTTTGCCATCAAGGTTGTAATCGCTGTAAGTGGTGACTAACCCTTGAGCGTCCACGCTTTGAGTAAGATTGCCTTTGGCATCATACGTCCATTGAGTGGTTTGTCCTTGCGGATTGGTTGCCGTCAGTTTTTGGGCATTGGCGTTGTAGGTGTATGTCCAAGTGCGGCTTTGGTTTAGGAGAGGGTCAGTGATGGTTTTTGTTAAGGCGTTGCCTTTGTCATCATAGCTAAAACTGGTGATACGCAAGGCTTGTTTGAGACTGCCATCAGGATTTGCCGAGCCTTCGGTGATTTTGGTTTTGACGGGTAGATTGGTTGCCCATTCAGTGAGGGTGATTCGGCTGTCAGGTTTGCCGAAGGCTTCGATTCTACTGGTTTCGAGATTGCGTGTTTCATCAAATGTGAACTTGGTTGTTAAGCCGTTTTTGGTTTCAGATATAATGTTACCGCCTTGGTCATACTGGCGGCTGATGGTTTGCCCTGCTATCCTTTGATAATTAATACGGTTTGTGCCTGATACAAGAGCTAGGTTGTAGGTTCTGTTATTGCCGTATTCATCGATAACTTGAGTATTATTGTTGCTATAGCTTAATGTAAATTTCTGTGTACTCCCTGCATGTTCGGTTAAGATGCCTCGATTTTGGTTGTCATAGGCATAGGTGGCATAGCGTTTGCCATTTTCATCAATGATGCCTGTGAGTAGGTTGATGTTGTCATTAGGGGCTTTGTCGGCTTCGTCATAAACGTAGGTTTTGATGCCATAGCCTGGACGTTTAACGGTAACTAGGCGACCTAAATTGTCATAGCCATAGTCAATTGTTTTGTCATTAGGTAAACCAATCTGAAAAAGTTTACCATTGGTATCATAGCGATAGCTTAAGGTATTACCAAGTTGGTCGGTAGCTGTGGCTAATTTGCCGTTTTGATAAGTAAGACTGATAAACTGCCCATTAGGGTAGTCGATGCGGGTCAGGTTAAATTGGTAGTTTTCTGTGGATACTGTGATTGAAGCTGGTTGTGTGATTGGGGCGATTGCTTGATAAGTTTCAATTACCCCAGTTTTGACGTTTTTGACTTGCCAAGTATCACCGCTATCATTCAGTTGTAAACTCATATCTCGGTCGATAAACCATTCGCTAGTGCCTGCGACAGTGTTGTCAGTAAAGTTACGCTGAGCGGTTACTTGAGAGCCATCTGCTCGTTGTAGTACAATGACGCTAGTATCTTGGGTTAAGCTTTGGGGATTGATGCCTAGATACGCATTTTGTATTTCGCCTATGGCTAGATTACTGTCATAGTTATTTGACCATGCAGGGGCAATCGTCGAGTATAGGCTACTATACATTCGGCTGACTTTTAGTAGGCTATTTGAGCTTGACCAATCAGTTTCTGATAAGGTTTTATTGCCTGTAGTAAGTGAGCATGGATTGCCAACACTTGGTGAACAGGTTAGTCTTTTAATAGGTAATCCACATTTAAAAGGTGGCTGTTGGGGTGAGGTGACTGGAAACAAATAATTACGGCTAATTTTAATAAATCCATCTTTACATGACCAATCTTGTACAGATTTTTTAGCATAAAAAAGCCAGGACCACGTGCTTTCCCAAGTTGTCCCATTAGAATTATAATGTACGAAAGGTCCCTGAACTGAAATACCTTTAGCTGTGGGTTCTCCAGAATAAGCTAATTTGCCTCTAATACTTTCGGTAAAAGAGTACCTACTAATACCTCTCAAATCCCAACTATTAGTTTCTTCCTGATATCGCCACAAATCATGAACTGCTTCATCTAATGTCGCTCGCCATTCATAAGGGGTCATATATGTAGCACTTGTATATCGCCATTCGCCAACTTTTGGAGGAGTGGGGTTAATACAAGAATAGGTGCCGCCTTCATCTGTACAATTAAATATATAAGCATTGGATTTATTACAAATACCTAATCCCGCTAACAGTAACAGTAACACCTCTATCAACTTTAACCGCATAACACCTATCCACTAATCAATTACTTTACTAATTCTAACTCAACGCTTTTTTTTGCTGACATAAATCCGATTAATGGTTGACTATCTTTTTCTTTAAAAACAACTGTTTTTGTTGAATATGCCTATCCTGTCCAATGCAACCACAATGACAGGCTTGGCGCTTCAACAATACCCTGTCGCATTGATTTCAATAAAACCCTTTCTACTTAAAAGCCTAGGCTTGGCGAGGAATAGGTTGTTCTTTTAGGCTCAGACGATTTAGGCTGGCAGTCGATTGGCTTTGCCACCCACCACAATTCATCTTGTCCAATGTGATATTTTTTAGCGTGCTGTTCGGCTTTATGGGCATAAATCCCTTTAAAGTCGGTTTGGGCTTGTTTCACTCGCTCATGTCGGGAGAGGACAGTTTCTTTTTTGGCATTGGGGGTGGTGGTGTTAGTCAGGTCTATAATTTGTTTTGCTTGATAATTTGCAAAATCAAAACTTTCATCAAACACAAAGCCTTTAAGCCGTATCGGCTTTTGTCCACCCACAGGGGTCACACTGATAAATTTGGCACTTTGGCGGGTGATGGTCAATTCTACCTCAGGCATAGTCTCCAATTCTTTGACCACATCCGATCGGTTTTTTAGTTTGCCAGTTGTTAACTTTAAGTGAAGGTAGTCCTCAATTTGCTGTTTAAGGCGCTTGTGGCTCGTTTTGGAGCTTTGGTTGCTATCATAGGGGGTAACTAGCCTAGCATGGGTTAAATCGTCAGGATCGCTTAATTTGAAGCGATCGTTGACTAGGGTCTGCCATGCTCGAAAATACTTGGCATCTTGGGCATGGTAGTATGGCTGTAAGCGTTTACCTGTGTAAAGTTCCGTGTTGGCAATTAGAAAGTTTAACTCTAGGCGGGGCTTTCCTGTAGCAGGGTTGGCTTTGTCCGTATGCTCGACCCAAAGCACGTTATATCTATCGTGTGCCATTCCTGCAAATATAGTCGCTTCAAAGTCTTGAATGATTGCCTGTTTATCGGCTTCGCTAATCTCATTAGGGGCTTCTTCAAACGATAATACCCCTGCAGTATAACGGCGGGCAAAGTTACTGCTGTTAATCATCGCTTGGGTCACCACAGGGTTGCCACTGATAATCCTTGCCCCAGCTCGCAATTGACCTTCGTTCATGTAATCGTTACCTAGCAGATAGTTGATAGGGGCATTACCTGAGCCTTTGCCTCGACTAAAGATTTTTAGCAACATGGCGACCTCCCCTTAATGCTATTCGGCTTGTTTAATGAGTTGGTCAAGCAAAGCATTGGCTTGAGCCAATTCACGCAAAACTTGGACATCAAGCTGTTTTTCCGTGTTGGTATGCCGTGCGATTTGATTCAGGTTACTGCCAATCCGAGCAAGGTGACGTATCAGTTCAGGGTCAGCTTGGCGAATCGGCATAGCCCCCAAGCCTAAATCTCGTAGCCACCCTGCTAGGCTTTTGGTTTTGCGTTGCTGGAGGGATTGCCATTCATTGTCGGTTAGGCGGATTTTAACTTCTCGGATGCGTTTATCCCCTTTAATTCTTGGCATAAGGTTTCCTTGATTGGCAGTCAGGTTGACAAGCCCCTTTGGGATAGACCAAAGGGGCTTGTGGGGGTCTTGGGGGTGGTAACCCCTAAGCCAGTATCACTATATCACGTTTGAAGCATGGCGTAAAAAGGGGTATTAGTGTGTACTGGCTTTTTAAGAAATAGGGTAATTAATTATTTCTGTTTATACCCACTGTCCATACCTATTCATTTCTGCGTTTATACCTATCGTCTATACCTAAATATTTTTTCTGTCTATACCGCTGTCTTTTTCGTGTGTATACCGATATAATTTGGTGTGTCTATACCGAATAATACGAGGGAGCAATGATGTCGGATAATTATCGTCGTGCTGAGATGCACAAGAAGAATCGACTGCGTGCGTTAAAGGTAATTGCTGGGGTTACCCCAGAATTCGGAGAAAATAGTACGTTAAGGAATTTAGTCGAGTATTTTTAAAATTGATAAAGGTCAAGGTGTCTAAAAAACGTCGGTTTTATAGACACTTTATTTTTGCTTGAATTTAGCGTCTTTTTTC
>RRZU012115802.1_pt1 | contig 12068 bp, 10 predicted proteins | sample 2165561 | NCBI WGS metagenome assembly RRZU01 (sample SAMN10456909, study PRJNA506462) | wastewater metagenome | isolation source: wastewater sludge | place: USA: Moscow, Idaho | reverse complement strand
TCGTCGATGCGAACAGTGGGAAAATCTTTGCCTACGAGTTGCTCGGGCGAGCAAATCATCCGCAACTGTCTGGCAGTCCCATCCGCCTGTTCCAATTGGCAACATCACTGAACCGCGAACTCGATCTCAGCGTGGCCTTTCGCAAATTCGCGATCACCTCGATGGCTCCGCGCCTGCACAACTTCCCCCTGTTTATCAACACCCACCCCAAGGAGACTTTCAGCAAGCCGTTTTTTGCTTCGCTGACTGTCCTGCGCCAGCAGATGCCGGAACTGCAACTGGTTATCGAAATCCATGAAACCGCAGTCACCGACCCGCTGCGTTTACGTGAATTAGGCGCTTTTCTGCGCGACATCGGTGTGCGTTTTGCCTACGACGATTTCGGGGCAGGGCAGGCCCGCCTGAACGAACTGGGCGAAGCGCCTGCGCACTTCGTGAAATTCGACATGGGTCTGCTGCACGACATCCATCTGGCCAGCGAACGCAAACGCCGGGTGATCAGCGATCTCGTCAAACTGGTGCTGAACCTGGGCTCAGTGCCGCTGGCCGAAGGCATCGAGCTCGAGGCGGAAGCGCAGGTCTGCCGCGACATGGGTTTCCAGCTGATCCAGGGCTATCTGACCGGCAGACCGATTGCCGCCGACCAGTTGTAGCGGGGGGTCTCTTGATGTTCTCCCGTATTCAGACCCGCTGTTTCCGCAGCCTCCAGGCGGTCGGCGAGTATCCCTGCTTCAGAATACCATTGGTCAGAAAATGCCACCCGAAGGATGCCCATGCCCAACTTCCACGTCATTTCCACCGAACGCCACGCCAGCAAGCGCTGGCAGCGCATTTCGAGTTATGCTTTCGCTGCCCATGAGGCAATTGTTCCACTGACTGCAGGCGAACTGCCGCGTGCGCTGTTGAGTCTGCCGATTGCCTTTGTCGAGCAGAATGAAACCTTCGTTCCTGTCGCCGTTCTGGGTTTGGCAACAGGCAAGAATCTATTTGCCGCACCCGACGGCCGTTGGGCAGGAAAATATATCCCGGCCATCTTGCGTAGCTATCCCTTCTGCCTCGCCAGCAGGGATGACGGTCAGCAGGTACTGTGCATCGATGAAGATTCGGGACTCCTTGGCGACGGCAGTGAAGGCGAACCCTTTTTCGATGATGAAGGCAAACCCTCGCCAGCGATTCAAGGCGTCCTCAACTTTCTGACCCAGATCGAGAACAATCGGCAGATCACCGTCAGGGCCTGTACGGTACTGAAGAAACACCACCTGATCAAAGCCTGGCCAATTACTGTCAAGACAGGGGCTGGTGACCAGCCGATTGGCGGACTCTTTCAGATTGACGAGGCCATTCTGAATCAGTTGCCCGCCGAAGCCCTTCATGAAGTCGCCAAAGCCGGTGCCCTGGTCATCGCCTATTGCCAGTTGCTGTCGATGCAGCAGTTGCCTGTTCTCGGCGAGCTGGCCGAAGCCCATGCCAGCGCTGCCGCCCGAATTCCTTCCGCCGGCAAAGAACTTACCCTGGACTACTTGAACAAGCACGAAACGCTCAATTTTGGTGGACTCGGCTAACGGTCATGACTTTGCAAGACATCCCCGATGATGAAGTCATGACCGTTTCCCTCTCCCCCGACCCCTCCCCCGCAAGTGGGGAGGGGAGATTCGTGAGTCGCTGACGCGACTTTCACATTAAACCATTCGACCATTCACTCCATGCATGCCGATCAGTACAAGCCATGAAGATTCTCCTCATCCATCAGAACTTTCCGGGGCAATACAAACACATTGCCGCAGCTCTGGTGGCAAGGGGAGATGAAGTTACGGCGCTGTGCATCGAGACCAACCCGGTTCCCGCCGGTGTTCGTGTGATCCGTTACGGTCCAAAGCGAGGCAATACACCCAACATTCATGCGTGGGTGCAGGAAACGGAAACCAAGGTGATTCGCGGCGAAGCCTGCTTCAAAGCGGCGAAACGATTGCGCGAGCACGGCTATCACCCGGACCTCATCTGTGCCCACCCGGGCTGGGGCGAAGCGCTGTTCATCAAGGAAGTCTGGCCGCAGATCCCGCTGCTGAATTACTTCGAGTTCTACTACCGGGTCCATGGCGCCGATGTCGGCTTCGACCCGGAGTTTCCCGACGATCCGGACGAGGCGCCACGCTTGCTGGCAAAGAACTTCGCCAACCTGATGAACCTCGAACAATGCGATGCCGGAGTTTCACCGACGGCATGGCAGAAATCCACCCACCCCGCGAGCTTTCAACACAAAATCCGCGTCATCCATGAAGGCCTGGATACGGCAGCGATCGCCCCAAAGACCGACACCCAGATCACTCTTCAGGGAAAGGCCCGCACTCTGCGTGCTGGCGATGAAGTCATCACCTTCGTCAACCGCAACCTCGAACCCTACCGAGGATGTCACAGTTTCATCCGCGCCATCCCTGAAATCCAGCGCCGACGTCCGAAAGCCCATATCCTGATCGTCGGTGGTGATGGGGTCAGTTACGGCAGTCGGCCAGTCCAGGGAACGACCTACCGTGAGCAGTTTCTCGAAGAAGTGAGGGGCGACATAGACTTCCGGCGTCTTGATTTCGTCGGCACGATTCCTTACCCCGTGTTCATCGGCTTGTTGCAGATCTCGGCGGTTCACGTCTACCTGACCTACCCCTTTGTTCTCTCCTGGTCGATGCTCGAAGCCATGAGTGCCGGCTGCCTGGTGCTGGGGTCCAGGACGCCACCGGTGGAAGAAGTGATCACGCATGGGGAGAATGGACTGTTGGTTGATTTTTTCTCACCGCAACAAATTGCCGAGCAAGTGGCCCAGGCTCTTGAGTTCCCCGGTGATTTTACTCGCCTAAGGCAGCGCGCCCGGCAGACGATCATCGACCGCTATGACCTCCAGCGAATCTGCCTGCCACAACATCTGGCCTACATCGACGAACTGGCTGGACGGTCACTTAAAGATTGATCCATGTCGCCTTGCTCAAACCGCGTCTGAATCGCCTGGCAAGCAGGCCGGTAAGCGGGCCAGATAATCCTGATGCACGCCCAGGCTCAGGGCATTCGGCCGCATTCCTTTGACAACCGCCGTGGCTTCATCTACCGACCAGCCGCGTTCGACCAGGATTTGAGCTGCCATCAGGCCAGTACGACCGGAACCTCCCTTGCAATGGATCACGACTCTCTTGTCGGTGTCCAGCAGTTGATGCACGGCCGGTCGCAGTGCCGACCAGGCGACGGCAAATTCTTCCTCTGGCGCATGCTCATCTTCGATCGGAAGATGAAACCATTGCAGGCCGATTCGTGAACAGAGATCGGCCAGGTTCGACACCGCATTGCTCGCCATTTCGGCGTCCGGCATCAGTGTGATCACTGCGTCAGCTCCGGCCGCTTTCAGCTGCACGAGCGCAGTGCCTGGCTCCACCCCCTTGCTTCCTGGGCAAGGGGTCAGAATCAGGCCTGCACCTTGCGAGTTCAGCGGCAGGAAATCATGGGGATGGGCGTTTATGGTGTGATTGGTCATGGATGGTTGGGGCTCATGGCTATAGTAGAGATCAAGAACAGAGAGTTTTTCGTGGCAACACGCATGGGAGAACCGGGAAGGGGTTTACTTATTTCGAGTATTCTATCAATATAAAAATGTTTCGCAAGCCGGTATCGTTTGCGGCGCTCAAATCGTCGGCTCGCTGGTTTCCAGCCGGGCACCATTCACCCTTCGGAGGAACGAGAAATGACGGTCAAGGTTGGCATCAATGGTTTCGGTCGTATCGGCAGGCTGGCGCTGCGCGCAGCGTGGGACTACCCGGAACTGGAGTTCGTGCATATCAATGAAGCGAACGGGCCGGTGGAGTCGGCAGCGCACCTTCTTGAATTCGATTCGGTCCATGGCCGCTGGCGGCACGATGTCGGGAGCAGCAACGGGCGGATGCTGATCGATGGAAAATCGATCTCTTACAGCACCGCCAGGGACGTCGCCGGCGGATCATGGCGCGACGCCGGGGTGGACATCGTTCTCGAAGCCAGCGGCAAGTGGCGTACGGTCGAGGAACTGTCGCCCTATCTGGCGGCCGGCGTGAAGAAAGTGATCGTCGCCGCACCGGTCAAGGGCGGGGAGACGCTGAACATCGTCATGGGCGTCAATGACCAGCGCTACGACCCGGCCCGCGACCACATCGTTACCGCGGCCTCGTGCACCACCAACTGTCTGGCGCCGGTGGTCAAGGTCGTGCATGAAGCGATCGGCATTGCGCACGGCATGATCACGACCATCCACAGTTCGACCAACACCCAGAGCGTGCACGACCAGATGCACAAGGATCTGCGGCGCGCGCGGGCTTCGAGCCTGTCGCTGGTGCCGACGACGACCGGCTCGGCGACTGCGATCGCGCTGATCTTCCCGGAACTGAAAGGCAAGCTCGACGGCCACGCGGTGCGCGTGCCACTGCTCAATGCGTCGATCACCGACTGCGTTTTCGAGATGCAGCGCCCGACGAGCGTCGAGGAGGTCAATGGTCTGCTCAAGGCGGCGGCCGAAGGAGCATTGAAGGGAATTCTCGGCTATGAGGAACGGCCACTGGTTTCCATGGACTACTGCGGCGATCCGCGCTCGTCGATCGTCGATGCGGCGCACACCCTGGTGATCAACGGCACGATGGTCAAGATCTACGCCTGGTACGACAACGAGTGGGGCTACGCCAATCGTTACGTCGAGCTGGCACGCAAGCTGGCCGCTTCGCTGTAAGCACATGCCCATGGATTCCGTGCCGATCGGGGCCGTCACTGCCTGGCAGGCGATGGTCTCGAAGCACGGTCACCCCTCTGAAGGACGACGATGAACGATCCATCTGCAACCAGAAGTCCCGCTGCACGTGCCGGCCTGCGCAACTACATTCTGGTGACCGCAGCCTACTGGTCCGACACCGTCACCGACGGCGCCACCCGCATGCTGGTGCTGTTCTACTTCTACAGCCTTGGTTACACGCCTCTTGCCGTCGCTTCTCTGTTCATCTTCTATGAAGTCTTCGGCATCCTGACCAACCTCTTTGGTGGCTACATCGGCGCCCGCTTCGGCCTCAAGACGACCTTGTTCATCGGGCTGGGCACGCAACTCGTGGCACTGTCGATGCTCGCCTTCGCGCCACAGGGCTGGCTGGTGGTCGTATACGTCATGGTCTCGCAGGCCTTGAGCGGAATCGCCAAGGACATGACCAAGATGAGTTCGAAGAGCGCGGTCAAGCTGATCGTTCCCGAGGGTGCATCGGCAACGCTCTACCGCTGGGTTTCGATTCTGACCGGATCGAAGAACGCATTGAAAGGGGTCGGCTTTTTTCTCGGGGGTCTGCTGCTGACCCTGCTCGATTTCCAGACTGCACTCAAGCTGCTCGTCGCACTGGTGGGGAGCACGCTGATCCTGGCCGCGCTGCTGATGCGCGGTGGCCTCGGTCAGGCCAACAAGAAAGCAAAGTTCGGGCAGATGTTCTCGCGCAACGGCGCAGTCAACAAGCTGGCCGCAGCGCGCATCTTCCTCTTCGGCGCGCGCGACGTCTGGTTCGTCGTCGGTCTGCCGGTCTTTCTGTCGAGCGTGCTCGGCTGGACCTTCTGGCAGTCCGGTGGTTTTCTTGCGGTCTGGGTGATCGGTTATGGCATCGTTCAGGCGGCGACTCCCGGCCTGCTGCGCAGCCGCGTCGAGGAGCAGCACGAACCCGATGGACGGACGGCAACCATTCTCGCTTTCGTCCTCGCGGTGCTGCCGGCGGGCATCGCTCTGGGACTGAGCGCCGGGCTGGCGCCGAGCACCGTCGTGGTTACCGGCCTGATCCTCTTTGGCGCCGTTTTTGCGCTGAACTCGGCGGTGCACTCCTATCTGATTCTGGCGTACACCGATAGCGACAAGGTGGCGATGAGCGTCGGCTTCTACTACATGGCCAACGCATCCGGCCGCCTGGCGGGAACGGTTCTTTCCGGCGCGCTCTATCAGTGGGGGCTGCAGAGCGGGCCAAGCAATGGCCTGATCGCCTGCCTGTGGGCATCGACAGTCTTTGTGGTGCTTGCCGGCCTGTTGTCGCTGCTGCTGCCACGCCACATCGGTCCACGCAGCAAGCCGATCAAGCTCGATGATCTGGGCGAGTAGCGAAGCCGCCAGCGAACGTTTCGTTGGCCGTCGCGGGCAATCGCAAGACACAACGCCTGGAGCTCAATCCCGCGTCGAGCTGCCGGCGCCACCGACAGCTCGATCCAGGCAAAGGCGATCGGCGCATCGCTTGAGTGACCCGGCAGACGATTCGTGTGGCAAGATGCCAGGACGAGTGGGAGAAACCATGGCTTTTCTGAGTTGGCGGAACGAGTATCGGATCGGCGTCGAGCGCATCGACGAGGAGCATCGCTACCTGTTCGACCTGATCAATGCCTTCCACGACACCCATGTTGGCGGCCCGGACCGCAGCGCCCTGGGGCAGATTCTCAATCGCTTGGTGCACTATGCCGAACAGCATTTTCGGCACGAGGAGGCCATCATGAAGGCGGAAGCCTATCCCGCCTACGTCGAGCACTGCGCGCTGCACGAGGATCTCTATCTGACTATTTTTCGTCTCTCGGAAAAGCTTGCCGCCGGCTCCTTGCGGGACGACATGGAGACCGTCCGTTTCATCCGCAGCTGGCTGGTAACGCACATCGTCCAGCACGATCTGCAGTTCTCCGACTACCTTGCGCGGCGCTCGAAGCCGGCGGCGCCCGACGAAACCTAGCGCCCGCCAGCCTGGGGGGCGCCCGCGAGATCAGCGGGGTTCGCGCGCCACGCCGACCGACTTGCGCCGGCCCGCCGAAGCAAATGCTTGTCCGAAGCGAAGCTGCGTAGCCGTACATATATAACTGGCAAACATGCTGGTGAAGCGGATCGCCAAAGCCTTCTGGCTGCCAATAGCGCGGTAGGATGATCGCTCAATGGCGGATGCAGATCTTGCCGAACTGTGCGCCGCTCTTCAGGTACGCCAGCGCTTCCTTGAGCGCCGGAAACTCGAAAACCCGGTCGACGATCACCGGCACGCGGTGCTGCTCGAGCGCCCGCAGCATCGCCTCGAAACCGTCGCGATGGCCGACGGTGATGCCCTGCAGCCGCACCTGCCGGGTGATGATCAGGCCGAGCGGAGTCGCCAATGAGGAGCCCGAGAGCACACCGATCATCGACAGGGTGCCGCCGGGGCGAATGCAGCGCAGCGACTGTGGCAGGGTTTTCTCGCCGCCAAGCTCGACGATGTGGTCAAAGCCGCGACCATCGGTGAGCGCACGCGCCGGTTTCGACCATTCGGGAGTCGTCCGGTAGTTGATCGTCGCGTCGGCACCGAGCGCCTTGAGCCGCTCGATCTTCTCGTCGCTCGACGAGATCACGGTGACCCGTGCGCCGGCGATCCTGGCAAACGCCAGAGCGAACAGCGCCACGCCGCCGGAGCGCTGGGTCAGTACCTGTTCGCCGGGCCTGACCGCGCCATGCGTGGCCAGAGCACTCCAGGCAGTCAAGGCCGCGCAGGGTAGCGTCGCGGCTTCGACGTCGCTGAGGTATGCGGGCACCTTGACCACGCCCTGCTCGGACAGGCACATGAACTCCGCCATGGTGCCATCGATCGGGCCACCGAGCGACCCGGTCATGCGGGGAAGATCCGGTTCGCCGGCGATCCAGCCCTGGAAAAAGGTCGGGCAGACGCGGTCGCCGACCGCCACGCGGGTGACTCCGGGGCCCACCGCAACGACCTCGCCGACGCCGTCGGACAGCGGGATCAGCGGCAGTGTCCCGGTAAAGCTGCCATATCCGCGCTCGGGAACGACCAGGTCACGGAAATTCAGCGACGAGGCGAGCATCCGCAGCAGCACCTGTCCCGCTCCGGGCTGGGGTTGCGGGCGATCGGCGAGTTTGAGGTTGGCCACCCCCCAATCATCCTGAATCTGAAAAACGCGCATGATGCACCTCCAAGTATCCAGCGCCGCAGCGCCAGAGTTTGCCTGCCCATTTGCATGACCTCCACGACCTCGACGACGCGTTTCGGCGGGAGGATGGAAGGGCACTTCCGAGAGTTTCTCCGAGCACAGCGGTGGCCGTCAATCATTCCCGGCCACGCGGCTACAACACCCGTTCGACTTCGACCAGGCAGTCGTAGAACGTCGCCCCGCCGCCCATCTCGGTCAGCGCCTGGCTGGTGACTTCGTTGCAGTTGCGTCCGTCCGGCGAGAGCTTGCGCCACCAGATCGAGGTGGCCATGGCGACGCCCGGACGGATGCGGTCGCTGACGACAGCGCGGGCACGGAATTCGCCACGCTGGTTATGGATGCGCAGCGGGCTGTCGTTGGCAATGCCGCGTGCCGCGGCGTCGACCGGATGGATGTGGAGCGCGGGCGACTTTTCCTGCGCCAGAAAGCGTGGCGAGTTGGCAAAGCTGGTATTGAGAAAGTTGCGCGCCGGCGGTGTGATCAGCGCCAGCGGAAATTGCGCTGCCAGCGGACTTTGCCGCCATTCGTGCGGTTCGATGAAAGTCGGCAGCGGGTCGAGCCCTGCACTGGCAAGCATCTCGCTGAAAAATTCGCATTTTCCTGAAGGTGTCGGGAACCCGCCCGCTGCGAACGGCGCTTCGCCAAGTGGCAGATTGAGGCGGGCGTGACCTTCGGCCTTCAGCCTTTCCCAGGAAAGCCCGGCAAGGCGCGGATCGCTCCAGTCGAAAGCCTGGCGGCACAGGTCTTCGTCGCTGTCGGCAAAACAGGCTTCGCTGAAGCCCATTTGCCGGGCCAGGCGGCGGAACAGTTCGGTGTTCGGCAGCGCTTCAGCGAGCGGCACGATCGCCGGCAGGTTGACCTGCAGGTGCAGGTGCCCGTAAGACTTGTGGATGTCGAGCTGTTCCATGTGGCTGGTGGCCGGCAGCAGGAGGTCGGCGTAGTCGGCGGTATCGGTCTGGAAAAGGTCATGAACGACGGTGAACAGGTCGTCGCGGGCCAGGCCACGTTCCACCTCGGCCGACTGTGGAGCAACCGCGAGCGGATTGCTGTTGTACACGAACAGCGCCTTGATCGGCGGTTGCGCGCGCAGCAGCTCATGGCCAATGGTGCTCATGTTGACCGTTCGCGGTGCCGGCGTCGGCATCAGGTCCGGTCGTTCGAGGGCGGCGGTATCGACCGGGTAATTGCCGGAACTGGACAGCAGCACGCCACCCGCTGCGTCTCGCCAGGCACCGGTGAGCGCCGGCAGGCAGGCGACGCTGCGCAGCGCCATGCCGCCGCCGGCGCTGCGGTTGATGCCGTAATTGGTCCGAATCGCTGCTGGTCGAGTGCTGCCGTAAGCATGCGCGAGGTTTTCAATCTCCTGAGTGCTGATGCCGCAGATCGCCGCGACCCGCTGCGGCGGGTATTCCAGCACGCGTTGCTTGAGCGCTTCGAAGCCGAGCGTATAGCGAGCAAGGTAATCGTGGTCGAGCAGATCGTCGCGAATCAGTACGTGCATCAGTCCGAGCGCCAGGGCGCTGTCGGTTCCCGGCAGCAACGCGATGTGCTGGTCGCACTTGTCGGCGGTGGTGGTGCGGCAGGGGTCGATGGCAATCAGGCGCGCACCGCGCCGCTTTGCCTCCTGCGCCAGGCGCCAGAAGTGCAGGTTGGAGACGACACTGTTGGTTCCCCAAAGAATGATCAGGCGCGCATCGACAACGTTTTCGGCGTCGAAACCGACGCTGGCGCCGATCGTTGCCCGGTAACCCATCGCGCCGGCGCTGGCGCAGATCGTTCGGTCGAGTTGCGAGGCACCGAGACGGTGGAAGAAGCGGCGGTCCATCGAAGCATAGCCGAGCATGCCGGAGTTGCCGGCATAGCTGTAGGGAACGATTGCCTCGGCGCCGTCTGCGGCGGCGATGCGGCGGAAGCGATCGGCAACCGTGGCCAGAGCCTCATCCCAGGGGATGCGCTCGAATCTTGCTCCCGGACCCTTGGCACCGATCCGGCGTGCCGGGTGCAGCAGGCGCTCGGGATGGTAGATGCGTTCGGGGTAGAAAGCGACCTTGGTACACAGCACGCCGGCCGTCGGTGGGTGATCGGTAGCACCGGCGACCTTGAGCACGCGGCCCTCGCTGACCGTGACGTCGAGCGCGCAGGTATCCGGGCAATCGTGTGGGCAGGCGCCGCGTACCGTGTGGGTGGCAGTTGGCGCAGAAGCGGGGTTGGCCATGGGGTGTTTCCCTGCGGGTGTCGATGGCGAGAAGATAGCACACCGACTGGAGTAGAATGCTGCCAATGCTGGTTCTTGGCATCGAATCCTCCTGCGATGAAACGGGTATGGCGCTGTACAGCACCGATGCTGGCGGCGCTCTGCTTGCGCACGCCCTGCACTCGCAGGTGTGCATGCACGCCGACTACGGCGGGGTGGTGCCGGAACTCGCGTCGCGCGATCATATCCGACGACTCGTACCACTGCTGCGCCAGGTGCTGGCCGACAGCGGCTGTTCGCTGGCGGGACTCGACGCCGTTGCCTACACGCAGGGGCCAGGCCTGGCGGGAGCCCTGCTGGTTGGGGCGGCTTTTGCCGAAGCGCTGGCGACAGCGCTCGGAGTCCCGACCGTGCCGGTGCATCACCTCGAAGGCCATCTGCTGTCGCCCTTGTTGTCGAGCAAGCCGCCGCGTTTTCCCTTTGTTGCCCTGCTCGTTTCGGGTGGCCATAGCCAGTTGATGCGGGTGACCGGCGTCGGGGAATACGAGTTGCTGGGCGAAACCCTCGATGACGCCGCCGGCGAAGCTTTCGACAAGACCGCCAAACTGCTCGGTCTCGGCTACCCTGGCGGCCCGGCACTGGCTGCACTGGCCGATACGGGTCGGCCCGGTCAGGTCAAGCTGCCACGCCCGATGCTGCACTCCCCTGACCTCGACTTCAGTTTCAGCGGTCTGAAAACCGCAGTGCTGGTGAAGGTGCGCGAGCTGGCGACGATCAGTGACCAGCAGCGGGCGGATATTGCGCGGGGATTCCAGGATGCGATTGTCGAAGTCCTGGTCAGCAAGGCGCTGCGCGCGGTAACGGTCAGCGGTCTGCAGCAACTGGTGGTCGCTGGTGGCGTCGGTGCCAACCGCGAACTGCGGCGCCAGCTCGACGCCCATGCAGCGAAGGCGAGGATCGCCGTTTTCTACCGGGAACTGGAATTCTGTACCGACAACGGCGCGATGATCGCGCTGGCCGGAGCCTTGCGGCTCCAGGCGGGAATCTCCAGCAAACCGCCCGGCGCTTTCGCGGTGCGACCGCGCTGGCCACTGACTGGCGCTTGATCCAGCCCTTGTTATTGATTGCGCAAGCGGTGATGGGTATGGGGTTTGCTCAAGTTCGGTCATTTCTCGCCTGAAGACTCTCGCCTGGGTGGGATAAATGGAATCAGACCTTTCTCGAAAGCCATCTGCTGTACTTCGAGAGGCATTTCGCGTATATCGACCGTGAACCCGTTGACCTGCAGCAACCAGACCAAGGGGTTGTCAGCGAGTCGGCTGGGCAAGTTCCATTCAGGAGACATCGGACTCATCTTCAGCAGATCCCGGATTTCCTTTGATTTGTTCTGCCCGGTGCTTCCGGCTACGCCGAAAAACTCACAGATGGCTCTTGACTTGCAATGCGGCGTTTGAGATGAGTCATCGAGAAAATTGATGCGCCCGACCGCCAGGACCGCAGCGGCCGCCCAGACATTCTCCGTGCCTCTTGACAATGGCGAGGGTCGCTTCCTGGCCAGAGCGCCGACGACGTGATGGATCACTTGCCGATATTCTTCGTTAAGCTGCCTAGCGCAGAACTCATCGGTGAGTGCCGTGATGGCAGCGAATTTATCGGCCATGAGTTTGGGAATTTTTTCAGGCGATGATGACATAATGACAATAGATAAATATTATTTTTATGTAAAACAACGTCTTTGCTATGTGATTTTTACTTTACCGTCAATTGGGCGTTGGTGCATAAATACTCTCTTTAAAAATCAATAGCTTAAAGCGATGGAGGCGTCAATTTATGACAAAATTTGACGTTCCTGGCATATTTTCCGAAAGTTGCTTTTTCTAACATGCTGTTTTTATGTTAATTTTTC
>RRZU011435588.1_pt1 | contig 12068 bp, 9 predicted proteins | sample 2165561 | NCBI WGS metagenome assembly RRZU01 (sample SAMN10456909, study PRJNA506462) | wastewater metagenome | isolation source: wastewater sludge | place: USA: Moscow, Idaho | reverse complement strand
TACGAGCACATGCGTCACTTCGCATGGAGCAAATTCATCAGGGGTATAACCTAAAAAATCCACAAACTGTAAAAGATCTGTTTTATATGCTTTTACAGTTTGTGGAGAATATCTTTTTTCCGCAAGAAGGTATTGTCCAAACTGAGCTATCATACCTTCTAAGATAGCCTTTTTTGACAATCTTGTAAAGGACTCTCAGTTAATTTCTACTACTCTTCAGTACGTTGTAGTTGCTGGATGTAAATAGCCTTCTTAATTTGCTCTCTACGCTCAATAGATGGCTTAGTAAAGTACTGACGATTTCTTAACTCTTTAAGAATGCCTGTCTTCTCAAATTTTCTCTTAAACTTTTTAAGAGCCTTCTCAATGTTTTCTCCTTCTTTGATTGGAACGATTATCATGGTTACAGTTTTTGTTTTCGAGCCGCAAAGTTACTAAATTTTTGATTTAAAAAACAAGCGTTTTGATTTTCTTTACTCAATTTGAGTAATCAATGTACTCGCTTAACTTTTCAGCCGTAGATTTTGAAATAATTCGATTCTCGACGAGCTGCTGTAATGACCTTATCGGCCCTTTCTTAATACGAAAGTATACAATGTTTCGAGCCTCGTAAGATGACAAATAAGGATGCCGTTTAAGTTCTTCAACCTCAGCAAAATTTATGCGTATTCTATTCCATTTAGAAGGTTTCTCAAGCTGATTGCTCAACAGCAAATACCTCGAAGAGTCGATACCATAAATCTCTAGAAGTTGCTCATTTCGAGTAAAACCACCTAATCTATTACGATAATCTATAATTCGTTTTGCAATCGCGGGCCCAATACCCCTCAACATTTTTAGTTTTACACTATCTGCAGTATTAATATCAACCAATTGATGTGCCATGGAAGAATTTGGAATAAACCTCTTTACAGAATCACCCCCGATACGATTGATAACGATATAAGCAGCAAGCAGTTTATAATGCTCTTCAGACACGACAAAAGACCTCCCAAAATCCTCCGGTGTCCTAAAACGTCCTCCTTTCGCCCTATAATTTAATAGCACCTGCGCCTGCTTTAACGAAAAACCTAAAATTCTGAAGTCTTCCAATGTTGCCGTATTCGGATCAAACTTAAAAAGAGTAATAGCATCCTTCTTCCTACCTAGTGGTTCGTTCCAATTTATGTCCGAATTAAATGATGCTTTTTTTTCAGACAGAAGCACCTGCTTCTCAAAATCTTGGATATACTTCGATATTGCAGGAGCCACAAAGACTTCTTGTTTAGGATTATAGAAAAGAATGAAAATAGCTATAAGGACTAGTGCCCCTGATAGTAAAACAATCCCCCTCTGCTCCCATTTGGCAAAAGTGAAGAATTCCTTTATATATCGTTTAAGCGCAGACATTACTACTCTAAAAAGGATAACCTATACCAATATGATATGAAAAGTAATCACTAGTTGGAATCTGGTTAAGCAAAAAGCGGCTTCCATATGGCTTAGAAGGATCAATCATTCGCATTCCAACATCGAATCGTGCAATAAGGTAGCCTAAATTCAACCTTAGACCTAAGCCTGTATTTGCAGCTATTTGACTCAGAAAAGTATCAACCTTAAAAGTAGCCTTTGAAGCCATATGATCTCTTGGAAGGAACCATACATTTCCGGCGTCAAGAAATAGAGCACCCTCAAAAGACCAAAAGAGTTTATACCTATATTCAAGATTCCCTTCAAGTTTAAAATCTCCCAATGCACGCTGTCCTTTAATCACGTCTAAATCATCCTCAGAATCAGATATTGCACCAGGCCCAAGCATCCGAACCTGCCATCCGCGCATACTATTTGCACCTCCTACAAAGTAGTACTTTTCGTAAGGTAATGCTGCAGAGTTCCCGTATGGGAAAGAAGCACCTACTTGAAAACGGAATACCATTCTATTTTTAGAATCTAGACGCTGATTGTAAACTAAAGTATAGTCAGTCCCTATAAATTGAGCATATGGCATTCCCCAAATAGAACTCGACACAGATGCATCTGCGTCACTTTTTACCCTTTTTAGTAGCGGATTAAATAAGCTGACTAAGTTTCCACCCAATTCTAAATTTAAAATGGAGTAATAGTAGCTATCCTGACTATTAAGTCTCTGCGTGTTGTAGACAACAGAAAGCACCCCCGATGAAATAAAATGATCGGAAAATGCGGCATATAATAAAGGCTTGGTTTTCAGGTTTTCCTTAAGTTCATCATCGTTCGACATCTTAATGATGCTCAGATTAATGGGGGTATACGATATTTCCAGTTTCTTTTTAGTTATCCAACTATAACCAAATCCAAAATTAACCAAGCTCCGTGTATAGTAAGGACGGCTTTGATAGTTATACCCTCCAGTAAATTGAGTTTTAGGACTCTGCAATATCAACCTTTTCTGAAGATTAAAAGGCAGTAAGAATCTCGGAATGTATATAGATGACAAAACGCCATATTCTGTTGACTTATCCACTTTGTTAATAACATCTTCCTCTCTATTTCCTTTCAAGAAGTCTATAGACCCATTAAAACTCAGATTTAGCAACTCTCCTCCTTTTAATAAATTTAAATGTGAATATCCCAAACTTCCTGCAACTCCCCAAATTTCCGAAGACATATACAACTCTCCCTCAATTTTATAGCTCTGAAGCAACATTGGCGTAAGGAAGATATTGCAAGCAAGTTCTTTCGTGGCTACAAAATTCACAGCCGAAATTGCACTTGTTGTACCTGCACTAGAACTAAGAATAGAATCTTTGGCTAATTCCTTAAACTGAATATTTACAGTACGAAACATTCTCAATCCAGAAAAGTTATCGTAGGTAGCATTTACTTTAGAGTTATCATACAGTTCGTTTGGCTTAATCTGAACGGCTCTATTAATTAATTCCGAAGTAACATTTCTCTTGTTCAGATACTTTATATTCAACCCACTATAGGTATACGAAGAAAACTTACCTAAATAGTCCTTGTCGACTAAGGCTTCTGTTGGTTCGTAATTCGTATATACATTTATCTCTTTAATAATGAATTTCTCGTGTTTTTTCTCCTCAACGCTTCCACTATCAGCATTATAGACCAACCCATTTTTTACAATAAGATTCAAACTCACTCTTTTTTGTCCAACAGAAGAGTCTGCTTCATAAACAATATGACTCTTATTGAAAAAGAAATATCCCTCATTTCTAAGCGATGAGGCAATTCGTTCTCGCTCCTTTTCAAGTATATCAGAATCGAAGATCATTCCTTGCTTTAGTAACGAAAAAGAGGAATTAGATTTTACTCTTTGAACCAATGTTGAGTCAGAGCCCGTAATTATGTAATCTGACGATCTATAAGGAGCATTCGTTTTAATACGAATCTTAGCCTTTACATATTTATTTTTCTGGTATGTTAAGGTATCGCTGACAACCGCGTTGTAGTATCCTTTTGAGATCAAATACTGATTAATACCTACAAGAGAACTAGCGTATAAAGAAGAATCGAAAATAACAGGGGGCTCCCCTATCTTCTGAAATGTTTTATTAATCCAACGTTTGAATCGCGTTTTCCCAGTGCTATCCGACAAGTTGTAAATCCACAATTCTGCTGGAACACCTAAAATTCTTTTCACGGGTTGCTGCTGAACGATTCCAGCCAATGCACTCTTACTAACTTTCTTATTATCAACCTTTAAATCGACATTCGTTAGCAGATAGGCTCCTTGGGGAACAAACTTTGTTTGGGAGCATCCTCCCAGAATCAAGGTGCACAATAAGATAAGAATCAGTTTTTTCACGAAAGGATTGGTTACATTTTAAAAACAAATATAATGGGAATGACTAAAATATTGATAAATATAAAAAAAATGCTCGATTCACATCGAGCACTTTCAACCTCTAAACACCATTGCTACTTAATAGTAGCGAAGTTAACCACTTATCTATTAGTCTTTAGCAATTCGAGCGAATTGCTAAAATCCCCCTAAGCATAACCGCTTATAAGAATTTAGGTGCAAAACTACGAAATAAATCCAAATTCCAACTTTTTCTATCAAAAAAAATGCTCCAAATGAAAACTATTGCACAGGCAATCTTTATACTTAACAATTTTATCTTATTCAAATAGGCTTTATTGATCTAGTTGTTTGCTCTACAAAAGATTAAACGCTTACCTTTGCATCTCAAATACGGCAAATGACAAAAAAAGAAATTGCAGAAGTAAAAAAACTTGCTCAAAAAAAGTATAGATATGAGCAAGGATTGTTTGTTGCTGAAGGCCTCAAGGCAATAAGAGAAATTATAGACGCGGGATTCCAAGTAGAGATACTATACGCAACCTGTCCAAACGAAATCCCTGCAAAAAAAACGTCCATCATCAGCGAAGTTGAGATGGAACGCATATCTTTTTTACAAAAACCAACGAGCTATCTAGCCCTGATCAGAATTCCTAATAGCACGAACAACTATCAAACTGAAGGTTCTCAACTAACGATTATACTCGACGATGTCCAGGATCCAGGTAATTTAGGAACCATTATACGATTGGCAGATTGGTTTGGCGTACAAACCATTGTATGCAGCATAAATACAGCAGACTGCTTCAACCCTAAGGTTGTTCAGGCAACAATGGGTGCCATTGCCCGTGTAAAAATTATATACACAGACTTACACAAACTACTAAAAGACGCCAAACAGCATAACATCCCAATCTTTGGTACCTTTATGAGCGGAGAAAATATTTACACAGCCAAACTACCCAGGAATGGAATTATCGTTATGGGAAATGAAGGCTCTGGAATAAGCAAAGAGATAGAGTATCTAATCACCCATAAGATAACCATCCCATCATTTAAAGCAGAAAATGTAGAATCACTAAACGTAGCCATTGCAACAGCAATATGCTGCTCAGAATTCAAACGACGTATTTTTTAGTGCTTTGCCCAATCGGCAACCTTATCAGCAACCCTCTCACCATCGATCGCCGCAGAAACAATCCCACCAGCATAACCAGCACCCTCGGCACAAGGGAATAGCCCCTCAATCTGAGGATGCTGAAGGGTATTGCTATCGCGAGGAATACGAACAGGAGACGATGTTCTCGATTCCACCCCAAGGATTAAGGCTTCGTTCGTTAAAAAGCCTCTCATCTTTCCATTAAAGGTTTTAAATCCTTCCTGAAGTCGTTTAGAGAAAAAGCCTGGCAACCACTGATGCATTGGTGAAGACTGAACACCTGGATGGTAAGAAGTTAAAGGTAAATCCTGAGATATCTTTCCTTGCACAAAATCCGCTAATCGCTGTGCAGGTGCAACTACCCCATTCCCTCCATTCTTAAACGCAAGACTTTCGAGTTCCATCTGCATGTATAACCCAGCCAACACTCCATGCTTTGCATAAGCAGCGGCATCCTCTATTCGCGTTTCAACAACAATACCCGAATTTGCAAACCTAGAATTACGCTCCGAAGGAGACATGCCATTTACAACAACCTCTCCTAAACCAGTTGTTGCAGGAACTATAAAGCCCCCAGGACACATGCAAAAAGAGTAAACTCCTCTCCCGGCCACCTGATTAACCAAGCTATATGCGGCAGCGGGAAGATACTCCCCTCGACTCTCCTTATGATATTGAATCGTATCTATCAACGCTTGTGGATGCTCTACGCGAACTCCCATTGCAAAAGATTTTGCTTCGAGTAGAATACCTTTTTGATGTAGCAGATGGTATATATCCCGAGCAGAGTGCCCTGTTGCCAAGATTACAGCACGACCTGTTACAATATCTCCATTGGCTGTTTTTACACCTACGGCCTTGCCTTCCTTTAGAAGGATATCTGTAACTCGCGAGTCAAAGTAAACCTTCCCACCTGCTGCAATTATTGTTTTTCGAATGTTACCAATAATACGAGGAAGAACGTTGGTCCCAATATGAGGATGAGCATCAGAAAGAATATTCTCGCTAGCACCGTGAAAACAAAGTGCTTCTAATGCTTTGCGGTAGTCTCCTCGCTTTTTCGAACGAGTGTACAACTTGCCATCAGAAAATGTACCTGCCCCACCCTCTCCAAATGCATAATTTGAATCGACATTAATCGGTTGATTTCTGTTTAAAGAAGCAACATCTCGCTTTCGTGACGAAACATCTTTTCCTCTTTCCAAGACAACTGGCTTATAACCAAGCTCTATTAAACGAAGCGCAGCAAATAATCCAGCAGGACCTGAGCCTACAATAACGACCTCATCCCTTTTAGAAACATCTCCGTACTCGAACTGGTGGCTCAAAATTTGAGGAACTTGCTCATCTAAAAACACCCGAACGCCCATACTCACCTTAACATCTCGGCTACGAGCATCAATAGAACGCCGAGTAACCATAACAAAGGCGATTTGAATAGGATCTACATTTAGCAGTTTTGCTATTATTGGCAGGTAGTATTGCTTGTCCGACGCCTGTTTTGGCGTAAGTAACAGATTTAAATCCTGTGGCATTGACTTTATTTTACCACAAAAGTAAGAATTTAAATCCTATTCGAAGTTAAAAGATATTACGACCATATCGGTAATTATCCCATCTATCGATTGGGGGAAATACTCATATCCATCCCTAGTCCGATCCGAGAGCATATTGTTCAGCCCCCTAGTGTACTTTATTTCTGTGCCAAATTTGAAATAAGGAAGATAAAAGTCAAAGCCGAAACCAAGTTCAACATAAAAGTTCAGCTTGTTCAAACCCAAATAAACATCATCGGTGAATCTTTTACGGGCCGCTAAATCATAGCGAGGAGTAAATCCGCCTATTAAATAAGGTCTAATATCGCTATGCCTAACGGCACTATACTTTAAAAGAATAGGAACCTCTATCATTGAGGATTCAATTTTCATCTTATGGTAAAGGGAGTCCTTTTCGTTAGCCGCATTTGTTATAGCATAGAACGAAAACGTTCGCTGTCCAAACGACATTCCAGGCAATACTCGAAGTCCAAGATTACGGGTTATTCTTAACTCAGATATGATGTTTACATTAAAACCAGGAAGTACTTGAGATATATCTGTCCAAAGCAAAACGGTCTTACCATACTCATCGACAGCAAAGAATCTTTTACAATCAACCTCTGCATCCATGCTGTTTATCCCTAATGAAAATCCAAAGTGGATACGCTTTCCTAAATCATAAGCAGGGTTGGTAAGGGGACGACTCTTTTTTAACTGCCCATAAGAAAAGTTTGCCAAAAACACGGCAACAATCACTAAAAGAGCAAACCTTCCCCTACTATTCATACTCACTACTTCTCTCCGATATAGATATTTGCAACACCAAAAGTTAATGGAATGATCCTCGCTTTTGTAAAACCAGCTTCTTTAAGTAACGCTAAGAAACTTGCTCCACTTGGGAAAGCCTCCACCGATTCGGGTAAATAAGTATATGCCGACCGATCCTTAGAAAAGAACCTACCAACAAATGGAAGTATCCTAAAGAAATAAAACTTGTAAAGATTTCTAATGGGAAATTTTGTTGGCATGGCAAACTCCAAAACAGCCACACCTCCTCCAGGCCTTAGGACTCGATGCATTTCTCTTAAGCCAAGTAGCGGATTCTCAAAATTTCGAACGCCAAAAGCAACTGTAGCAAAATCGAAGGTGCCGCTGTCAAAGTTAATGGTTTCCGAATCACCTTTTTGAAGAAAAATTATACCATCAAGTTTTTCCTTTTTTACCTTTTCAACCCCCACTTCTACCATTTTTGTGGAGATATCAATCCCTACAATATTCTGAGGTCTAAGCTTAGACAATGCGATTGCAAGATCTCCAGTTCCTGTCGCAACATCAAGAATTCGAGAAGGCCTATACTTGCCAACTTCCTTTACCAACTTTTTACGCCAAAGCTTATCTATCCCTAACGAAAGAAAGTGATTTAAAAAATCATACTTATACGCAATATTGTCAAACATGCTTGCAACCTGCTCCTTCTTCGTCGATTGTGAATCTGCGTAGGGCTTAACAACCTTTTTCGATGCCATTTTCTTTATATTATTATCGAATGCAAAGGAAACTTTCTTTTTTAAATCAGCAATAAAACCATACGAAACATCGTCTATTCTTATTTCTCCTTTAGTTACATGCCCCAGCAATGTTATAGGCACCCCCGTTTCTTGCATAAAATCAACAAAATGAGCTTCATGCTCTTCTGATACGACTAAAACAGCACGCCCAATAGAGTCATCAAACAAAAATTTTTCTGAGGATTGTTCCGTATCACCAGTTATATCGAAGCCTAAATTCAGGCTTTCACCCATCGAAAATAGAGAAAAGAAAAGGCCTCCTCGTGAAATTGGAGAAATGGCATTTACTATTTTGGAACTAACCAAGTTTGATATTATGCGATTTGAAAAAGGCAATTCCTCGTTGGAAGATGTTGAGCAACCAGTTCCACAAGAAGCAAGGTCTATGGAATAAATTAGTTCACCTTTCTGCTTAAAACCCGACATTAGTTCGGAAACCTTATGTTCCAACTTAGAGACTAGTCCAAAGGATAAAACATAATCAGCCGATATACTAGCAATCTCTTCACGCTCAATTTTGCATCGTATCGAGAATATATCCAAAAATCTAATTAACTCATCAATCATCCTCTGCCCATAACCGCCATTACTACCAGTCCGCTCAATCAACCGAATTAAGGCTAAACTAGGGGTAGCACCATAAGCCTGATGCTCAAAAATCACCCTCAAGGTAGAGTCCAACGCTCCTCCTAAATCGGCATCGTGTACATACGTATCTAATGACACCATGAATCTACCTATACCTTTTACGGCAAAATACGTTACGTACGGAGAACGAGCAACGCTCGTTTGATATGTATTAATACACGAGTCAAAACGAGACGCTAGCAAACTTGGAGATACATATTCGATGTTTTCGAGAACATCTTGAATAGAGCGTTCTACATGATGACTTTGAGGGACAAAAGTCTCCTCGCTCCTATGCAACTTTACAGATGAACTACCATAGCATTGATAGTTTGCCGCTAAAAGAATAATTTCGTTAACTAGAATTGAGGAAAAAAGAAGCCTTTCTCCATTTCTTATAAAGACACTCTCTTCAACTCCTTCAAAAACAGTTCCGCAAGAAACAGCATTAAGGTTTTTACACACCTCTTCAAACCTATCTACAGCAGTAGGAGAAACAACGCACAAAAACGTTTTATGCCCGGCAGATTCCTTCAGCAAATCCGTATCAAGCAAAAACTTGTATCCAAACTGGGTAGCTAACCGAACAACGAAGCAGCAATCAGACTCTTCCTCAATCGGACTATAAAAGATATCGCTCCCCACGCTCCTTAAAGAGCATAGGATATCAAAAAAATCATACTCCTTCAGCAACGACGAACTCGACTCTCCAGAAAAAGTAACCGCATACACTTTATAAAATGGCTGAGTAAGCGAGAAAGCCTCAGAATCATTAGACAACCCAATATCTAACGAAATAAGCATCGGTTTAGTAAGAGTTTTCGAGTAAGCCATTCGAGAAGCAACTACAGCACATCCACTCGAAGCATAGAATTTGGCAGTATAGTCAATAATTTTCCCCAGATGAAAGGAGGTTCGGTTGTAAAAAGGGACTACACCGGAGAGCAAGGAGAAGGAGGGCTTCGGATTGCTCAGCACAATAGAACTCATCCCTGCATCTCGTTGTCCAAAAATACTTTGGTGAATCCTAAAATTAATAGGCAGATCATCAAATGCACTATCAGAGCAGGCAATACAATGCCGAAACAACATCCTAATAAGACTCTTACGCGAATCGGGCATTGCATTATAATCGGCAATTTTTGCTGATAAGAAATGACCGATTTGATCATTTTCGGTAGGTGAATTTCCCGTTTTTGCTATTAACATAGGAAGCACTTTAGCATCAAATATAAAAAATACTTATTGAAATACAAGACACTCCAATTTTATGCTAAACAACTAATTAACATTTCAGATATAACCTTAAAATTTAACTCTTTAAAATCTCGATTCTACGAAACGAGAAGGTCTTTAGCTATTCCTTAAAATCCTTTTTCGTACCTTTGCAGGACATTTTTGCAACAGCTCAAAAACACAACAGACCAAATGAAAAAAATTGCACTTGTAACTGGTGCGACTTCAGGAATTGGCAGAGCCACTGCACTTCTTCTCGCAGAAAACGGCTATAACCTAATAATCACCGGACGGCGTACAGAACTTTTAGACAACTTAAAGAAAGAAATTGAGGTTAAGTATAAGGCGGATGTGCTTCCTTTAAGTTTTGATGTAAGAGACAAGGATCAAGTAGATGCTGCTATTAGCAACCTTCACGAACGTTGGAGAAAAATTGATGTTCTGATAAACAATGCAGGATTAGCCGCAGGATTAAACCATGTCCAAGAAGGACTGGAAGAAGACTGGGAGCGTATGATTGATACCAACATCAAAGGATTGCTATATGTAACCCGCAGGGTTGCCCCCATAATGATTGAGCACAAGGGTGGCCATATTGTAAATATAGGCTCAATTGCAGGCTCGGAGGTTTACGAAAACGGGAATGTTTACTGTGCTACAAAGCATGCTGTTAATGCCCTTTCAAAAGCAATGCGCATAGACTTGCTCAAATCCAACATTAAGGTAACGCAGATTCGCCCTGGAATGGTAGAAACGGAATTCTCAATTGTCCGCTTCCATGGCGACGAAGACAAGGCGAAAAATGTTTATTCTGGCATTACGCCTCTTTTTGCCGAAGATATAGCACAAACAATTTTATTTGTCTTAACAAGACCTGCCCACGTAAGCATTAACGACATCGAAGTAACCCCTACACAGCAAGCGAGTTCGACATACGTAACTAGAAATTTGTAACCAAGTTATTCATAATGCAAAAAAGGCCGCAAGTAAGCGGTCTTTTTTCATTTGGAAGCGCATCTAAAACAGACATTTTTTATCTTGCCATAAAAACAAAAACTCCAATGGCTACAAAATTTAAACACTTGCTGATTTTAAGCGCCATCCTTATGGGGATACTATCGTTTAAGCAGGCAAATAACAAAGAAACTTTTACGACAAATGAAGGCGACCTAAACATTACGCTTTTAGGACATGCCAGCCTACTGTTGCAATTTAATGGCAAAAATATATACATAGACCCATGCAAGGCCTTTACAAAGGAAGCCCCCCTCTTAAAGCCGATGCTATTATTATAACTCACAGTCATTTTGACCATTTTGATGCAAAAGAAATAGAGCGTTTATCAACAAAAAACACAATAATTGTTGCACCAGAACAGTACAGCAATATAAAGCCAGCAATCATACTAAAGAACGGGCAGAAAAAGATCATACTTGGGATAAACGTTGAAGCAGTTCCTGCATACAATATCAAACATAAAACAGACAATGGAACTTTATTTCATCCAAAAGGAGAAGGAAACGGTTATGTACTAACAATCGGAAATAAAAAGTTTTATGTAGCGGGCGACACTGAGGATGTCCCAGAGATGGCAAATTTAAAAGAGATTGATGTCGCATTCCTACCATTAAACCTACCTTACACAATGGATATCAACATGTTTGATTCGACCGTCAAAATAATTAATCCTAAAATTGTATACCCTTATCACTATAAAGGATCAGACCTTAATGCGTTGAAAAGTAAATTAGAAACTTACAAAAAGATTGATGTTCGAATTAGGAATATATACTAACACAAGCTACAAACATCTACAAACAGCCCAATAGAGATTTACAATTAACATCGCAAATCAAAGATTCTGAAATTACCTTGATCGCTTAAAAAGGGAAACCGCTCAAGAATTTGAGCGGTTTCCCTTTTTAAGCGATCAATTTCCAACTAACATTTAAGCAATTTCAGAACAAACTAACTTAACTGTTCTTGTAACTTCATGGTGTTTATTAAGTTGAAAGTCTCAAAACAAGCATTAGATATCGCAGCAAAACTTTTTTTGAGAGTATTCACTGTCTTTGTTACAAATGTAGGCTCTTTTTTGACCAGCAAGTAGTGCTAGTTTGCCAATTATCACATTCAGAAGAGAAATTAAAAGCATG
>RRZU010099803.1_pt1 | contig 12069 bp, 10 predicted proteins | sample 2165561 | NCBI WGS metagenome assembly RRZU01 (sample SAMN10456909, study PRJNA506462) | wastewater metagenome | isolation source: wastewater sludge | place: USA: Moscow, Idaho | reverse complement strand
TAGATGACCTCCATGTGGTCGTTGATGAACCCGAACGGCACGGTCACCACGTCGGTCACGCCGTCGGCGGCGAGTTCCTCCATGCGGTCGTTGACGTCCGGTTCGAGCCACGGAATGTGCGGGGCACCTGACCGCGAGCAGTAGGCGATCTCCCAGTCCTCCACCCCAACCTCGGACGCCAACCGCTCGGCCACCCGACGGTGCTGGGACGAGTACCGGCCCTCCGGGCCGGTCGAGCCGGACGAGGCGTCCATCGACAGCGGGATCGAGTGGGTGACGAACAGCACTTTCGCGCCGGGCTCGGACGCCGCCACGGCCTCCCGAACGGCGTCGACCCCGGCCGTCACGAACCCGTCGGTCTCGGCGTAGGGGCCGACCTTGTCGACCTCGATCGTGCCGGTCAGGCCGGTCTCCTCCAGCGCTCGTGCGACGTCTTCGCGGTACTGGCGACACCCCGAGTACGACGCGTACGCCGCCGTGGTCAGCATCAGCACCCGTCGCGCCCCGGCCGCCGCGAGTTCGCGCAGCGTCTCGGCGATGTAGGGGTGCCAGTTGCGGTTGCCGATGGTGAGCGGCACCCGCGACCCGCGCCGCTGCAGCTCGGCCGACAACGACGCCAGCAGCTCGGCGTTGCGCTCGTTGATCGGGCTGCGGCCCCCGAAGAGCATGTAGTGGCCCGACACCTCGACGAGCCGCTCATCGGGGATGCCGCGCCCGCGCGTCGCGTTGCGCATGAACGGCAGCACGTCGTCGGGCTGGTCCGGCCCGCCGTAGCTGACCACGAGCACCGCGTCGTACGGCGCGAGCGGATCCGACATCAGATGGCCTCCTCGTCCTGCTCCGCGAGCCCGATGTCGCTCAGCGACAGCCCCGTGACGGGGCACTCGTCGGAGTCCAGCGTCTCCGGTTGCACGGCGTGGGCCCGGAACTCGAGGTTGCCCAGACCGGCCGGTGCCTCCTCCGGGTACAGCTCGGCGTTGATGCCGTACACCTCGCTCAGCGCCGCCAGGTAGGACGCCCCCCGCCCCTCCTCGGCCGCCTTGCGTGCCCGCACACTCGGCACGTGCACGAGCCGGGCGGCGAGGCGCCGCAGCGCATGCGCGGCCTCCTCGGCGCGGATCGGACGCCCCGCCGGCAGCCGGGCGATCTCGTCGTCGACGTGGGCGGTCACCGTCTCGCGCAGGGCGACGACTGTCGGGTCCATCTGGCGTCCGCGCAGCGTCACGAGCAGGTCGGAGACCCCTTCGGCGACAAGTTGGTGGGCGCGCGCGACCTGCGCGGCGGACGCCTCGGGCACGTGCCGTTGGATCACGGCGAGGTCGACCAGCAGCACCCCGGGCAGCGCGCCGACGGCGGCGTCCACGTCGGGCTGCACCGACAGGTCGAGCGCCACCAGCTCGTCACCCGGACGCCGCGCCATCACCTCGGCGACCGAGTCGGCGTCGAACACGACGCCGCGGCCGCGGCAGGTGACGACGACATCGGCCTCAGCCAGGGCGTCGGCGACCGAGCCGGACGCCGCGTCCAGCCGGTGCGTCTGCGCGAACTGGTCGGCGCGTCCGCTGCCGGAATGGACGGTGATGGAGGGGCAGCCGCGGGCGCGGAGCGCGGCGACGACGGCGCCGGCGTAGGCGCCGGTGCCGACCAGCAAGGCGCGGGTCCGCGTCCAGTCGCGGCGCAGCAGGTCGAGTCCGACCGCGACGACCGATCGGCCGTGCGCCGACACGTCGGTGGCGGTCGCGACGCGCCGCGAGGTGCGCAGCGCCCGCTCGACGCTCTCGGTGAGCACGAACGACGACGTGCGCTCGCGGTGGGCGGCGGCCAGCGACCGGCGGAGCTGCCCCGCGATCTCACGCTCCCCCACCACCATCGAGTCGAGCCCGGCCGCCACTTCGAACAGGTGCCAGATCGCCTCTGAGGCGAACTTGGCGACAGGTGCGCAGCCCAACTCGTCGGCGACGCGGCCCGCGATGGGCGCAGCCTCAGCCCCGGGGCGTGCGTCGACGTAGACCTCGACGCGGTTGCACGTCGACAACGTCAGGACGCCGCGGGCCTGCGGGCACGCGTCGAGGACGCGTCCGCCCAGGCCTGAGGTGGCGGCGGACGCGCGGGCGACGGTATCCAGACCGTGCTCGGCGAAGTGAACCGAGTAGAGGTGCAGTCCCACAGTGAGGTCCATTCAAGCAGCGTCTGAGAGATGGGGCACAATCTCTCGCGTGATGGAACAACGACCGCCGCTGCTCGAAGCCCTTGCCGGACGCCGTACGGACCACCGTCCTGTCTGGTTCATGCGGCAGGCCGGGCGGTCGTTGCCCGAGTACCGGGAGGTGCGTCGGGGGGTCGGCATGCTCGAGTCGTGCCTGATCCCCGACCTGGCCGCCGAGATCACCCTGCAGCCCGTCCGCCGCCATCGGGTCGATGCGGCGATCTTCTTCTCCGACATCATGGTGCCGCTCAAGCTGGCCGGGGTCGACGTCGAGATCGTGTCCGGGGTCGGACCGGTCGTGGCCGAGCCGGTGCGCACGGCGTCCGATGTCGACCGGCTGACCACGCACCAACTTGGCGACACCTCAGCGATCAGCGACGCCATTGCGCTCATCACCGCCGAGCTCACCGGCACACCGTCGGGCGCCGCCACCTGGACGCCCCTGATCGGCTTCGCCGGCGCACCCTTCACCCTGGCCGCCTACCTGGTGGAGGGACGCCCCAGCCGCGACCACCTCGCGGCCCGCGCGATGATGCACGCCGACCCGGCGTCCTGGCACCGGCTGCTCGGCTGGTGCGCCGACGTGTCGGGGGCCTTCCTGACGGCGCAGGTCGACGCCGGCGCCTCCGCGGTGCAGCTGTTCGACTCGTGGGCCGGCTCGCTGTCGCGCGCCGACTACGTCAAACACGTCGCGCCACACTCCCGTGCCGCTCTGGACGCCGTGGTCGGCCGCGTGCCTCGCCTCCACTTCGGCACCGGCACCGGCCACCTGCTGACCGAGATGGCGATCGGCGCCGACGCGGTGGGCGTCGACTACCGGACGCCGCTCGACGAGGCCGCCGCTCTGCTGCCCGGCGTCCCATTGCAGGGCAACATCGACCCGGCGCTGCTGGCCGCCGGCTGGGACGCCCTGGCCGCCCACGCCCTCGACGTGCTGCGCCGCGGCGAGGCCGCTCCGGGGCACGTGGTGAACCTGGGCCACGGCGTCCCGCCCGAGACCGACCCGACGGTGCTGACGCGGCTGGTCGAGCTGGTGCACGCATCGTGACCGAGGCTTTCACCGGGCGGCCGACCGAGGCTCCAGCCGTCGTCGTCGGCGGCGGGGTGGGTGGACTCAACGCCGCCTTCCGGCTGGCGCAGCTCGGCCTGTCCCCCACCCTGCTGGAGGCGCGCGGCGGCGCCGGCGGGCTGGTCTTCTCGGCTCCCATCGGCGGGATCCGGGTCGACCTGGGCGCGGAGTCGTTCGCGAAGCGGTCCCGCTACACCGCCGATCTGTGCCGCGAACTCGGCCTTGAGGTGGTCGACCCGGCGGGGGGCTCCTGGATCTGGGCCGACGGCCGCGCCGGACGCATCCCGCACGGCGTCCTCGGCATTCCAGTCGACCTCGACGATCCCGGCCTGACCGACCTGCTCACCCCCGACGGGCTCGCCCGGGCCCGCGACGACCTCACCCTGCCGGTCACCGAGACCCCCGACGACCTGGCCGGCCTCGTCGAGACCCGGCTCGGACGCGAAGTGCTCGACCGGCTCGTCGAGCCGGTGGCGGGCGGCGTCCACTCGGCGCCGTGTTCGCAGCTCGCCGCCGACGTGGTCGCGCCGGGCCTGAGCGACGCGCTGCGTCGCGAGGGTTCGCTGGTGCGGGCTGCGGCCGCGTTGCGCGCCGGCGCGCCGGCCGGGGCGGTCGTCTCGTCGGTCTCCGGCGGACTGTTCCGGCTGGCCGGCGCCCTCCGCGATCGCATCGTCGAGGTCGGGGGCAGCGTCCTCACCCGTCGCATCGTGACCGCGATCACCCGCGGCGGCGACGGCTGGCTGGTCACCCACCACGGCGTCCGACCCGGGCCGAATCCGGCCGCGCCGCCCGAACCCGACGGCGAACCGGTCGTGCTGCGGACGCCTCGCCTCATCGTCGCCCTCGACGGACGCGCCGCCCTCGACCTGATGCGTCCCCTCGACGAACTGGGCATCGGCGACTGGACGCTGCCCCGCGGCGCCGACCTCGTGCAGGTCTGCCTCGCGATCGACGACCCCCGTCTGGACGCCGCGCCGCGCGGCTCCGGCCTGCTGGTCGCGCCCCCGACGCCCACCGACGCCACGCCGATGACGGCCAAGGCCCTCACCCACTACTCCCACAAGTGGGGCTGGGTGCGCGACGACCAGCCCGTCCACGTGCTGCGGGTCAGCTACGGCCGCGCCGGCGTCCCGACGCCCGAGCCGACGCTGGCCGCGGCGCTGCGCGACGCGTCCGTCCTGCTCGGCGTCGACCTGTCCGAGGACGCCGTCCGCGGCCACGCCGTCATCCACTTCGACAACTCGCTGCCGCCGCAGACGCCGGCCCACCGCGTCCGGGTCGCGGCGCTCGACGCGGCCGTGGCCGCGCTGCCGGGTCTCGGGGTGAGCGGCGCCTGGCTCGCGGGCACGGGTTTGGCTGCGGTGCTGCCCCACGCCGAAGATGTCGCCAGGAGGCTCGCATGACCATCAGGCTCGGTACCCGCGGATCCGCCCTCGCGCTCACCCAGTCGGGGCACGTCGCCGACGCCCTGCGCGCCCTCGGCCACGACGTCGAGATCGTCACGGTCACCACGGCGGGCGATGTGACCTCCGGCTCGCTGGTCGTCGCCGGCGGCACCGGCGTCTTCGCCGCGGCCCTGCGCACCGCGCTGCTCGCCGGCGACTGCGACATCGCCGTCCACTCGCTGAAGGACCTGCCGACCGCCCCGACCGCCGGGCTCGTGGTGGCCGCGATCCCGCCGCGCGAGGACCCGGTCGACGCCCTCTGCGCCAGAGACGGGCTTACCCTCGCCGAGCTGGCCCCCGGGGCACGGGTCGGCACCGGTTCGCCGCGCCGCGCCGCGCAGCTGCGTTCGCTGCGCCCCGACCTGAACGTCGTCGAGATCCGCGGCAACGTGCCCACCCGGCTCGGCCGAGTGCGCGGCTCCGGCGCCCGCACGGCCGATCTGGACGCCGTGGTGCTCGCCCGCGCCGGCCTGGCCCGGCTGGGGCTCACCGACAAGGTCACCGACGTGCTCGACCTGCTGCCGGCCGCCGCCCAGGGGGCGCTGGCGGTCGAGTGCCGCACCGGCGACGTGGCGACCCGCGAGGCCCTCGCCCCGCTCGACGACGCCACCACCCGCGCCTGCGTCACCGCCGAACGGGCCGTGCTGGCCGCCCTGCAGGCCGGCTGCGCCGCGCCGGTCGGGGCGCTCGCGACGGCGTCCGGCGACACGCTCACGCTGGTCGCGGCGGCGTTCTCGAATGACGGGACGCGGCAGGTGCGCGCTGAGCAGAGCGGTCCGTTCTCGGGCGCGACCCAGCTCGGCACCAGCGTCGCCGCGCTGCTGGTCGCCGACGGCGCGTTTGCGGTCTCACCGATCACGGCGTCGCGGGAGAGTCGCCTCGCCGACATCCACGACGACGCGTCGGCCTTCCACGACGAGCGGACGCTGTGGGCGGCGGGCACGCGACCCGATTTCGTCGGACGCCGCGTCCTGCTGGCCAGGCCCGACGGACCGCTCGCCGAAGGGCTGCGCGAGGCCGGCCTGGAGGTGACGAGCGTGCCGCTGACCCGGACGGTTCCCCTGCGACCCGCCATCCCCGAAGGGTTCGACTGGGTCGTGCTCAGCTCCCCGGTCGGCGCCGGCATTCTGGCCGGGCTGGCGTCTGACCCGGCGCGCGTCGCGACCCACGTCGCGGCGGTCGGCGAGGCGACCGCCGAGGCGCTGGCGGCGTCCGGCCTTGTCGCCGAGCTGATTCCCGGGGGCGAGGCGTCGGCGGCCGCGCTGGTCGAGGTGTTTCCTGACGGCCCCGGCACCGTGCTGCTGCCCGGCTCGGCGCTCGCCGCGCCGACGCTGGCCGAGGGGCTCGCCGCCAAGGGCTGGCGGGTGACAGTGTTGCCCACCTACACGACAGAGGCGCTGGCGGAGGCGCCGGCCGAGGTGGTCGCCGCCTGGCGGGCGGGCGCGTTCGACGCGGTGGTTCTGACATCGGGTTCCATCGCCCGGGCCACCGCCGAACTGCTGGGCGTCGACCGGGCGCCGACCGCGGTCGCGTTCGGGCCGCCCACGGCGTCCACTGCCCGCGATGTCGGCTTCGACGTCGCCGCCGTCGCCACCACCCAGGACGTCGCCGGCGTCCTCGACGCCCTGTCCCACGCCCTTCAGAAGGAGTCGCCGTGACCATCCCCCTGACCCCGCTCGTGCGTCCGCGCCGCCTGCGCACCACCCCGGCGATGCGTCGGCTGGTCGCCGAGACCCGCATCAACCCCGGCCAACTCGTGCTGCCGGTCTTCGTGGCAGACGGGTTGGAGGCGCCGCGTCCCATCGGCTCGCTGCCCGGCGTGGTGCAGCACACGCTCGACTCGGTGCGCGCCGAAGCCGAACGCGCTGCGGCGGCCGGGCTGGGCGGCATCATGCTGTTCGGCGTCCCCGCCGAAGCCGACAAGGACGCCGTAGGCTCGGTCGGTGCGCGGCCCGACGGCATTCTGAACCGGGGAGTCGCCGCGGTCCGCGACGCGATCGGCGACGACCTGGTCGTGATGGCCGACACCTGCCTCGACGAGTTCACCGACCACGGCCACTGCGGCGTCCTGGACGCCGACGGCCGCGTCGACAACGACGCTACCCTGGCCGCCTACGTCGACCTCGCCGTCAGCCAGGCGGACGCCGGCGCCCACGTCGTCGGGCCGTCGGGAATGATGGACGGCCAGGTGCTCGCCATCCGCGACGGGCTCGACGCGGCCGGCCACGCCGACGTGTCGATCCTCGCCTACTCGGCCAAGTACGCTTCCGCGTTCTACGGCCCGTTCCGCGAGGCGGTCGGGTCGTCGCTGCAGGGCGACCGCCGCGCCTATCAGCAGGACCCCGCCAACCGGCGCGAGGGTTTGCGCGAGGCGCTGCTCGACCTGGCCGAGGGCGCCGACATGGTGATGGTGAAGCCGGCCGGCTACTACCTGGACGTGCTCGCCGACGTGGCGGCGGCGTCCGACGTGCCGGTAGCGGCCTACCACGTGTCGGGTGAGTACGCGATGGTGTGCGCGGCCGCCGAACGGGGCTGGATCGACCGCGACCGCGCCCTGCGCGAGGCCGTGACCAGCATCGTGCGCGCCGGCGCCGACATCGTGCTGACCTACGCCGCGCTCGAGCTCGCGGCGTGTTGACAAGGCTGTTCGAAACGGAGGGTGAGTCGTGACGACGATGGACGAGGTGTACCGGCAGGCGTGTGAGCTGATTCCGGGCGGGGTGAGTTCTCCGGTGCGCGCCTTCGGGTCGGTGGGCGGGACGCCGGTGTTCCTGGCGTCGGCGCAGGGCCCGCACGTCATCGACATCGAGGGACGCCGCTACGTCGACCTGGTGTGCTCGTGGGGTCCGGCGCTGCTCGGCCACGCCCACCCCGAGGTGGTGGATGCGGTGGTGGCCGCCGCTGGGCGGGGACTGTCGTTCGGGGCGCCGACGACCGCCGAGGTGGAGCTGGCGGGGCTGATCCGCCACCGGGTGGGCCACATCGAGAAGGTGCGGTTCGTGTCGACCGGCACCGAGGCGACGATGACGGCGGTTCGGCTGGCTCGGGGGGCGACCGGGCGCGACGTCGTGATCAAGTTCGCCGGCTGCTACCACGGCCACAGCGACGCCCTGCTCGCCGCGGCGGGATCGGGGGTGGCGACGGCCGGGCTGCCCGGGTCGGCGGGGGTGACGGTCGCAGCGGCGTCCGACACGGCCGTGCTGCCCTACAACGACGTCGCCGCGCTGGAGGAGGCCTTCGCGACGCGCGGCGCCGAGATCGCCTGCGTGATCACCGAGGCCGCGCCGGCCAACATGGGCGTGGTGGCGCCCGAGCCCGGCTTCAACGCAGCGATTCGGCGTCTGACGAGCGCGAGCGGCGCGTTGATGATCAGCGACGAGGTGCTCACCGGGTTCCGGGTGGGTCCGGCCGGTTGGTGGGGTGTCGAGTCCGGCGCCGGCGGGTGGAGGCCCGATCTCGTGACGTTCGGCAAGGTGGTCGGCGGCGGCATGCCGCTGGCCGCGCTGGCCGGCAGCGCCGACCTGATGGACCTGCTCGCCCCCGTCGGCCCGGTCTACCAGGCAGGCACCCTGTCGGGGAATCCGCTCGCGACCGCCGCCGGCATCGCGACCCTGCGCCTCGCCGACGCCGGCGTCTACGCCCACGTGGACGCCGCGTCCGCCACCCTGCAGGCGGCCGTCGCCGACGCGCTCACGCGCGCCAGCGTCCCGCACCGCATTCAGACCGCCGGCAACCTGTTCAGCGTGTTCTTCGGGTCGGACGCCGCAGCCGGCGTCCGCAACTACGAGGACGCCAAGGCGCAGGACCAGCGTCCGTATCCGGCGTTCTTCCACGCGATGCTCGACCAGGGGGTCGCCCTGCCGCCGAGCGTGTTCGAGGCGTGGTTCCTGTCGTCGGCGCACGACGACGAGGCGCTCGGCCGCATCATCGACGCCCTGCCCGCGGCTGCACGGGCTGCGTCAGAGGCGTCCGGGTAGGCGCCGACAGCGCTCTCGCGGGTCAGCGACCGAGCAGTCGGGCGAAGAAGCTCTTCTTGCCCGGCTCCGTGGCGTGCCCGTCGCACCATTCGGACGCGGGCACGCCTGCCTTGACCGAGGCGATGTGCATGCCGCACCCGGCCCACGTGGTCTTGCCACACTGACGGCAGGTCACCGGTCGACACATGGGGTCTCTCCTTCACTCGTTCGCACGCCAGCAGCAGCTGCTGCGGCATGACACCACTATACCCCCAGGGGTATAGTCGTGCCATGCGCACCATCATCATCGGCGGCGTCGCGGGCGGCATGAGCGCTGCTACGCGGCTGCGCCGCCTGGACGAAACCGGCGACATCATCGTCGTTGAACGCAGCGGCCACGTCTCCTTCGCCAACTGCGGCCTGCCCTACCACGTCGGTGGCTTCATCGAGAGCCGCGACGCCCTCCTGCTCCAGACGCCCGAGTCGCTGTCCGCCCGGTTCCGACTCGACGTGCGCGTCCACACCGAGGCCGTGGCGATCGACAGGACGAGGCGGGTCGTCACGGTGCGTCAGACGCAGACCGGCGAGTTGGAGGAATTGGCCTACGACAAGGTCATCCTGTCGCCCGGAGCCCGGCCCGTCCGACCGCCGATCCCCGGCATCGAACGGGCGCTCAGCCTGCGCGACATCGAGGACATGGATGCCCTGGTCGGAGCCGTCGGCGACGCGCAGACCGCGGTCGTCATCGGCGGTGGGTTCATCGGCGTCGAGCTGGCCGAGAACCTCCTCCACCGCGGGCTCCGAGTGGCGCTGATCGAGGCGACCCCTCAGGTGATGGCCCCCCTGGACCCCGAGATGGCGGCCATCGTGCACGCCGAGCTGCGCAGGGCCGGGGTCGACCTGCGCCTCGGCGACTCGGTCACCGCGATCGGGGCCGACACCGTGACGCTCGCCTCGGGGGCGGTCATCCCGGCCGGCATGGCGGTCGCGGCGATTGGCGTCCGACCCGACACGACGCTGGCACAGGACGCCGGACTCACGATCGGCGACCGCGGCGGGATCGTGGTCGACGAGGTGCACCGCACTTGCGATCCGGACATCTACGCCGTGGGCGACGCCGTCGAGAAGGTGGACGCTCTGGACGCCTCGGCCACGCTGGTGCCGCTCGCCAACACCGCCAACCTGCAGGGACGCCGCGTCGCCGACCACATCGCCGGCCTGACCGGCACCGGACGCCCCGTCCTCGGCACCGCGATCGTCGGCATCCTCGGCCTTCAGGTGGCGACGACGGGCTGGAACGAGAAGCGGCTGCGCGCCGCGGGCGTCCCCTACCGTGCGATCCACACGCACCCGGCGTCCCATGCCGGCTACTACCCCGGCTCCGAGCCGATGAGCCTCAAGCTGCTGGTCGACCCCGACACCGACCAGATCCTGGGGGCGCAAGGGGTGGGCCGAGACGGCGTGGACAAGCGCATCGACGTCATCGCGACGGCCATGACCGGCGACCTGACCGCCAGCGCCCTGGCTGACCTGGAGCTCGCCTACGCGCCCCAGTTCGCGTCGGCGAAGGATCCGGTGAACATGCTGGGACACGTGGCCGACAACCTGCGCACCGGCACCACGTCCTCGATCCAGTGGCACGAGCTGGACGCGGCGCTCGCCGCCGGCGCCACCCTGATCGACGTGCGCACGCCCGCCGAGCACGAGGCCGGATCGATCCCCGGCGCATTGCTGTTCCCGCTGGATGACCTGCGCGACCGGGCCGACGAACTTCCGGACGGACGCCTGGTGGCGCACTGCGCCGTGGGCATCCGGGGGCACACGGCGGTGCGGCTGCTCACGCAGCTCGGGCGCGATGTGGCCAACCTCGACGGCGGCTACAAGACGTGGGCGGCGGCCACTGCAGGGTGACGCCCAGGCCGCCGAGTCGCCGTCAGGCCAACGAGAGGAACAGCTTCTCCAGCTTGGCGGCGTCCACCGCGGCGTCCGGGGAGGCGAGACACTGCCGCAGGCCGGTCGAGATCGTCGCGAAGCCGGCGCGATCGATGGCTTTCCCGACCGCGGCGAGCTGCGTCACGATGTCTTCGCAGTCGCGGCCGGACTCGATCATCGCGATCACGCCGCCCAACTGGCCCTGGGCCCGCTTGAGCCGCGTGACGACAGCCGTCAGGTCGTCGGGATCGATCACCACGGCAGCCTCCTCAGGTCTGGAAGCCGCCAGCATACCCCCCGGGGCATTTTGGATCAGCCTTTCGAGGCGTCGCCCGCCTTCTTCATGTCGCGGCGCAACTCAGGCGGGAGCGCGAACACCAGGTTCTCCTCGGTGAGCCGCTCCTCCGTGGCGGCGGGGAAACCCTGCTCCTGCAGGTACTCGAGGACGCCCTGGACCAGCTCGTCGGGAACCGACGCGCCGGAGGTGACGCCGACCTTCTCGACGCCGACCAGCCAGGCCGGGTCGATCTCGGTGGCGTTGTCGACGCGATAGGAGGCCTTCGCTCCGGCCTCGAATGCGACCTCGACGAGGCGTACCGAGTTGGACGAATTCCGGGAGCCGACGACGATGACCAGGTCGGAGTCGCGGGCGATCTGCTTGACCGCCGACTGACGGTTCTGGGTGGCGTAGCAGATGTCGTCGCTGGGCGGGTCGATGAGCTGGGGGAACTTCTCGCGGAGCTTGGTCACGGTCTCCCAGGTCTCGTCGACGCTGAGGGTCGTCTGCGACAGCCAGGCGACGCGCGACGGGTCGTCGACCTCGACCGACGCCACGTCGTCGGGATGCTCGACCAGCGTGATGTGGTCAGGCGCCTCGCCGGTCGTGCCCTCGACCTCTTCGTGGCCCGCGTGGCCGATGAGCAGAATCTGCAGGCCCTGGCCGGCGTACCGCCTCGCCTCGTGGTGCACCTTCGTGACCAGCGGGCAGGTGGCGTCGATGGTCTTGAGGCTGCGGTCGGCCGCCTCGGTGTGCACCGCCGGGCTGACCCCGTGGGCCGAGAACACCACGATCGCCCCCTCAGGCACCTCGACGAGTTCCTCCACGAAGATCGCCCCGCGCGCCTCGAGATCCTCGACCACGTGCCGGTTGTGCACGATCTGCTTGCGCACGTACACCGGGGGTCCGTACATGTCCAGGGCCTTCTCGACGGTCACCACCGCACGATCCACCCCCGCGCAGTACCCCCGGGGTGCCGCCACCACAACGCTCTTAGCCATGCCGCCCAGTCTAGGCCCGGACGCCGACCGGCCAGTCGTCGAGGCGTTCGGGTTGCGGGGCAGGTCGGGCTCAGGGTTGCTGCGGCGGGCTCGGCTTGGTGCGGCGGGCGGCTCCCGGGGGCGCGGGCATGGGGGCTCCGGGGAAGTCGCCGGGGGCGGGCGTGGTGTCTAAACTATAACGGT
>RRZU011501593.1_pt1 | contig 12071 bp, 12 predicted proteins | sample 2165561 | NCBI WGS metagenome assembly RRZU01 (sample SAMN10456909, study PRJNA506462) | wastewater metagenome | isolation source: wastewater sludge | place: USA: Moscow, Idaho | reverse complement strand
CTTCTCAACAAGCGGTTTACCACAATCCGGACACATTTCACCGGTTTCTTTTACTTCTTGTGTTTTTGCCTTTGAGTTGATAATGGTCTTACAAGTAGGATAATTACTGCATGCGACAAATGGGCCAAAACGGCCTTTACGCATAACGAGTGGTGATCCACAATTTGGACACATTTCACCCGTAAATTGAGGTTCTTCTTTTTCTTTTTCTATCTTTTCGATATGTTTACACGTTGGATAGGTACTACATGCAATAAATGGACCGAAACGACCTTTACGTTGAACAAGTGGATTACCACATACTGGACAATCACGACCGACTTCAACTGGCGCAATCTTTTCCATCGTTTCATACGCTTGGGTTAAGAGTGGTGTAAAGCGATTATAGAAACGAGTTAAAGCTTCCACATGATCTTGATTGCCTTCCGCAATATGATCGAGTTCACTTTCCATCTGAGCCGTATAGTCGACATTAATAATCGATTCGAAATGTTCTTTAAGTTTAGAATCCGTTAAGAATCCTTGTTCAGTAGGAATAAATACTTTCGTCTTACTGGATTCACCCTTCTCTAAGGTCACATAAGCTCTTTCAATAATCGTATCAATGATCATCGCATAAGTACTTGGTCTACCAATTCCTTTACTTTCAAGAGCTTCAATTAAACGAGCTTCAGAATAACGTAAAGGAGGATTAGAGAAACTTTGTGTTCCTTCATTCTTTAGACTATGTAAGATTTCATCTTGGTTAAGTTCTGGTAACCATTTATCCTTGCTGGATTCGTACTTACCATAAACCTTTAAATAACCATCAAACTCTAACTTCGATCCCTTCGCCACAAATTGGTACCCTTTTTGATCCAAGGTAACCGTAATGGTCTTCGTTTTTGGGGAAGACATGAGTGATGCGAGTGAACGAGCATATATGAGTGAGTATAGTTTTAACTCATCTGCACTTAGAATATCTTTTAAATAATCAGGGGTATATTCAATATGCGTCATACGAATCGCTTCATGCGCATCTTGAGCATTACTATTTTCTTTTACTTTATAGAAACCAACATATTCTTGACCATATTCTTTACGAATAAAGTTTTGTGCATCCTTAACGAACCCATCTGAGAAACGAGTTGAATCGGTACGCATGTAAGTGATCAAACCTTCTTGACCATCTTTCATATCCACACCTTCATACAACTTCTGCGCAATACGCATCGTTTTCTTCGCTGGGAAGTTGAGTTTGTTCGCAGCTTCTTGTTGGAGCGTAGACGTAATAAATGGGAACTTATGTGCTTTTGCGCCAGCTTTCTCTACTATGGATTGAACTTTAAACTCATTGTTTAATTCCGATAGTATTTTATCGTTCTCTGCTTGGTTCTTAATTTTTAAAGTCTTACCTTCAAATTTTTCTAACTCCGCATCAAACTCTGTTTTATTTTTTTCAAAATAAGCTTTGATTGTCCATTTTTCTTCTGGAACGAACGCTTGAATTTCTTTTTCTTTTTCAACGATTAAGCGAAGCGCAACAGATTGTACACGTCCAGCAGATTTTGATGAAATCTTACTTTGTAATAATTTGGATAATTTAAAACCAATAATACGATCTAAGATACGTCGAGTTTCTTGTGAACGTACTAGATTCATATCGACATCACGTGGATGTTCAAAGGCTTCAAGAATCGCTGGTTTTGTAATTTCATTAAACACAACACGTTGTGCTTTGGTATTGTCTAAACCGAGCTCATCCGCTAAGTGCCAAGAGATTGCCTCACCTTCACGGTCAGGGTCAGTCGCAAGGTAAACCATTTTTGCTTTTTTGACTTTCGTCTTTAGTTGCTTTACAGTATCACCTTTATCTTTATTGATCTTATATGTCGGTTTAAATCCATTTTCGACATCGACCCCTAAACCACCTTTGCCAGAAGTTGATAAATCACGAATATGACCTTTGGATGAGACAACTTCAAAATCATCTCCCAAATATTTCTGGATGGTTTTGGACTTCGATGGGGACTCCACGATTACTAAATTACGCATAACTGCTCCTATATTAAACGATTACCGTTTTTTTTCACTGTATTTCATAGTTTGGTCAATTCTAGAGGGTTTGTCAAGATATTTGCGCCTTGTTGGATTAGAAAATTATTCCCTTCTCCTTCAACTTGATCACAATTAAAGGGTAAACAAGTAACGTCTTTACCACAATCAAGTGCGACATTCACTGTAATCATTGAACCACTTTTTAAGTTCGATTGCATTAGAAATAAACTTTGACCTAAACCTGCAATAATCCGATTTCGCATCACAAATTGATGTTTACGTACCTCTGTTTTACCTGGATACTCGGATAGAATTAATCCATTCTTCATAATCTTATGATATAAATCTTTATTGCATATCGGATATATGACATCAATCCCACAACCCAATATCGCAATGGTACTTCCATACTCAAGCGCAACTTCATGCGCTAATCCATCTATTCCTTTAGCTAATCCACTCACAATAACATAATTCTTCGAGAGTTCTTTGACCACGATTTCTGTCCATTTAGACGCATATGGTAAAGCATTCCGACTTCCAATCACTGATACACATTCACTTTGTAGTAAATTTAGGTTTCCTCGATAGTATAGTACAAAAGGTGGATTTTTCAATACTTTTAAAGAATCAGGATAAATATCATCACACAGAGTGAAATAAAAACCCTTATCCTTTACGGGATGATAGGGTTCATTTTGATGGATTGCACGTTGGATTGATGCATAATCCCCTTCATATTTAATACTATACGCTAAGAGTTGTTCAGAGTTCATAACTATAGATATGAGTTATAAACTTCCTTCCCTAATCAAATAACGTTTTTTGTGTCATTGACTTTACCGGTTCAAAGGTTAATCGATGGATTGCAGTAATTCCATATTGATTGAGTGCTTCCACATGTTTCTTCGTTGGATAACCTTTATGTTGTGCAAAGCCATATTCTGGATATTCTTTATCATACTCTTCCATCATATGATCACGTGTTACTTTGGCAATAATACTCGCAGCCGCAATATTAATACTTCGTGAATCTCCTTTTACATAATCACGGATATCTTTATCCTTAATTGTAAAAGGCATCGCATCGGTTAAAACAATCTTCGCATCCGAATAAGACGCAATCAACTTCATCGCATTTTTTGTTGCTTGATAGATGTTATCTTTGTCGATTGTTTTAGGCGTTACCGAAATAATCATAATCCACAATGCATCTCTTAAAATATCCTTATAACATTGTTTACGTTGCTTCTCCGATAATTGCTTAGAATCATTGATTAAAGGATGTTGATACCCTTTTGGAAGAATAACCCCAGACACAATACAAGGACCTGCAAGTGGACCACGTCCAGCCTCATCAAGTCCTAGAATGCATTCATCTGTTATTTCATCTTCAAGCCAAATCTTGGACATATTCAAAACTCATTGGACCTAAGGTCCCTTGTTTTAACTCTCTTAAGAATGTGTTATAAGCTTGATCAATTTGTAGTTCATCTTTCTTAATATATAGACGCAATTTACAAATATGTTCAAAGAAATCTTTTGGATCAGTCCCAACAAAATCATAACGATCCTTTAGTGATTCTGGATAGTGTTTTAAAACAAATTCAAACGCAAGATACGCTAACTGATCAATTGGTAATACTTTTTCACTAATCGATCCCGCAAGCGCTAGATGAATCCCTGTTTGAGGATCATCAAACTTAGGCCACAATACACCAGGTGTATCGAGTAAATCGAGTTGAGGGTGTACATTCGCCCATTTAAGTGACATCGTAACGCCAGGTCGATCTGCTGTTGTCATAATCTTTTTCTTAGCGAGTTGATTAATGAGCGTAGACTTTCCAACATTCGGAATTCCTACCACCATCGCTTTGATTCGACGAGCTCCGATACCACGTGCTTTCCAACGTTCAAACTTTGGTTTCATAACCAATAAACACGCATCCAAAACTTTCTTACGAGTATCATCATTGAGTAAATCAAGGGCTAATACAATCGTGTTTTCATTACTTAAATGTTTCATCCATTCGGCTGTTGCCTTAGGATCAGACATATCTAATTTGCTTAAAACAATGAGTTTAGGCTTGTCTTTTGCCAATTCAAAAATAAGTGGATTAATCGATGCCATCGGGATGCGTGCATCACGACATTCAATCACCATATCCACCATTTTTAAGCGTTCTTGCATTTCACGTTTTGCTCGAGTCATATGACCCGGAAACCATTGAATACTCATTTAATCTCCTTTAAACCAATTTATTTCATTAAATGGATAAAAAATATACGCATCTTTTGCGATAATATCCTTTAATTTGAATGCTCCAAATACTCTAGAATCACTGGAATACGGACGATTATCTCCCATTAGAAAGACTTCATCATCACCGAGTGTTACAGAATTAAATCCATTTGTAAATGTTGAGAATTGACTGACATAATCTTGATCTAAGAAATCTTGCTTGATTTCTTCACCATTGACATAGACCTTATCATCTTTGACTTCAATCGTTTCATTTGGTAATGCAATAACACGTTTGACCAAATACTCATTCAACGACTCAACATACACAATCACAATATCATTTCGATTAACCCCAAATAATGTATAAGTTAGGATATTCGAAAATCCTAGTGATTGATCTTTTAATGTTGGGAACATACTGTCCCCATTAACCTTAATCGGTTTTACGACAAAATTCGTTAGTACCAAAACAAAAATTAAGCTTGTAAAAATGCTCTTAGCGAATTCTATAACCGCTGAATAACTCTTGTTTTCTTTCATAATTAGAATAAAAGCCGGTAAAAACCGGCTTTTTCTTATCGAATTTCGACCAAACGAGATGCTTTACCTGAACGTCCACGCATGTAGAACAATTTAGATCTACGAACTTTACCACGACGTAACACAGTAATATTCTCAATAATAGGTGAATGAACTGGGAATGTTCTTTCTACACCGATTTGGGAAGACATTTTACGAACGATAAATGTTTCACCGATACCTTTTCCCTGACGTGCAATTACTAAGCCTTCAAACGCCTGAATTCTGAATTTGTCACCTTCTTGAATACGTACATCCACACGGACTTGGTATCCAGGTTTGAAATCAGGAAGATCAGTGCGTAATTGAGATTGAGTAATTTCTTCAACTAAATTCAATTTCATATTTTCGCGCTCCTTTTTTTTCTCACAGTTCATGTCATCATGTGATCAGCGGAACTGCCTAGCCATAGGCTTTAATAATATATCAAAGATTGAATCAGAAATCAACCTTTTTTCATCTCTTCTTTCAATATTTCAATCATCATCTTCGTCTCTTCTTCATTCAACGGTTCCTTTATAAATAGATCCGGTCGTTTATGCCAAGTTTGACGCAATGATTCTTTTAAACGATACTTACGAATTTCTTCATGATGGCCTGAGAGTAAGACTTCAGGAACTTCAATTCCATCATAAATCAGTGGACGTGTATACTGAGGATATTCTAAACGATGTTCCTCAAAACTCTCATCTTGATGAGACGCTTCTTTGATAACCCCATCGAGTAATCGAGTAATCGCATCACTGATAACCATCGACGCAAGTTCTCCACCCGTTAAGATGTAATCACCAATCGAAATCTCTTCATCCACATAATTTAAGATACGATCATCAATCCCTTCATAGTGTCCACAAATAAAGATAATATGATCTTTTAAGCTTAACTCACGAGCTTTCTTTTGATTGAAGGTTGTTCCTTTAGGACTACTAATCAATGTATACGAATTCGCTTGTTTAACTGAATTCAAGGCATCGAGAACAGGTTGTACTGCCATCACTAAACCTTGTCCACCACCGAATGGGTAATCATCTACCCGATTGTGTTTATTCGTTGTGAAAGATCGAATATCGATACATTCAATTTCAACCAAGCCCTTTAAACGAGCTTTCTTAATAATCGAAGTGTTTAAGAATCCTTCATACATCTCTGGAAACAAGGTTAAAATACTGATTTTCATAGACCTTCCATCCATTTAATCGTGATTCGATTCTTCTTTTCATCAACCTTAATAATAAACGCATCGACATAAGGGATTAGAATATCCTTTTCGTCTGTCTTAATTCGTAAAACAGTATGAGCCGGTGTTTCCATTACATCACTCACAATCCCAATGTGTTTATCATTCTCATCCACCACTTCCATATTCATTAATTGGAAGTAATAAACGGTTTCTTTGGTATCAATGCTCGAACGATCGACATATAAATCAGATTGAGCTAAGGGTTCGACACTGGTTAAATCAGGATAGCCTACAAACTTAATAAGGGCATGTTCTTGATGATAGCGTACCGATTCCACAACCACATCTAAAAATCCTGTATCTCTTTCGATATACAAGGTCTTTTTTGACTTAAAGCGTTTCTCAGGAAAGTCTGTATAAATCTTTACTTTAACTTCACCTTTGATCCCAAAGCCTTTTACAATTCTTCCAACTCTTATTTTTTCATTTGTCATAGGTTTAAAAAAGGATGCGACGCATCCTAATAAGACTCAAATTTAATGGAAATGCGTTTGTTTTGGACACGAGTCGCAATCGCCATTACATTACGTAAAGCGGTAGCCATACTGCCTTGACGACCAATTAAACGAGCCACATCTTCACTTTTTGCATAGACGTAAAGCAATACTTCATTCTCATCCAAGCTGGCCATTTCTTTGACACTCAAACTGGTTTTGTCTGCCACTAAAGGTTGAACCAACTCCAATAATGCTTGTTCAAGATTCATAATGACTTACTTCGCGTTCTTTGATTCGTGGAATGCTTTTAATACACCCGCATTGGATAATAAGTTACGAACTGTTTCAGTTGGTTGAGCACCATTGCCTAACCATTTAAGCGCTAATTCAGTGTCGATTTTAACTTCAGCTGGTGTAGTTGATGGGTTGTAATAACCGATGTTTTCGATAAAACGACCATCTCTTGGATAACGGGAATCTGCTGCTACAATACGGTAAAATGGATTTTGTTTAGCACCCATTCTTTTTAAACGAATTTTTACTGCCATAAGGTCCTCCTAATGTATTTACTTGTTTAGTATAGCGTAAATAATTTATCTGTCAAGTCTTTTCCCTTTACACTACTTAATATTTGGATTGTTCTTTGCTAAACGCTTTAATAAACGCATTTGATCTTTTGCTTTTTCATACTGATTGATTAAACGATTCACATCATTAACGGTCGTACCACTCCCCTTTGCGATACGATTTTTACGTGATGCACGTAATAAAGACGCATCTTCACGCTCTTCTGGAGTCATACTTAAGATAATCGCTTTATTCTTCTTAATCATCGCATTGGATTCATTATCATTCACTTGATTCGCTAATTGGCTTGCGCCTGGAATCATCTTTAACATGTTTTGTAGTGAACCCATCTTTGATAATTGATTAAACTGATCTAACATATCATCAAAGGTAAAGATACCCTCCATGATACGATCCATACTTCTTTGACCTGCTTCAATATCCATCTTCTCTTGAGCTTGTTCAACGAGACTGAGTAAATCCCCCATCCCAATTAAACGATTCGCCATACGATCTGGATAGAAGATATCGGTATCATCTAACTTTTCACCTGTACCAACTAATTTAACGGGTACACCCGTGAGTGCTTTAACGGATAAGACGGCACCACCTTTTGCATCTGCATCAAACTTCGTCACAACTAAACCTGTTAGGTTAAGATTACGATTAAAGCCATCTGCTGTATGAATGACATCTTGCCCTGTCATCGCATCAACCGTTAATAAAACTTCATCTGGATTGAGATAATCATGAATCTGTTTAAGTTCTAACATCAATGCTTCATCAATCGCTAAACGGCCTGCTGTATCCACGATGATGGTATCAAAGTTATTCTTTTCCGCATATTTCATCGCATGCTTAACAACATTGAGTGAATTCTTTTCATCCTTCTCAACAAACACAGATACTTGTGCTTGTTCAGCTAAGATTTCTAATTGATCAATCGCTGCTGGACGTGCTAAGTCAGCCGCTACCAATAAGACTTTACGTTCTTTCTTAGAACGAAGTAATTGGGCTAATTTAGCGGCGGAAGTGGTTTTACCTGTCCCTTGTAGACCAACAAATAGAATAACTTTCTTTTGTCCTTTAGGATAATCGAAACTTGGTGTATCTGGTCCTAAGAGTTCTACAAGTTCGTCATAGACCAACTTCATCAAGGCTTCATTTGGTTTTAACGATGTTAAGATTTTTTGATTCAATGCACTAGAATGAATCTTATCTAAGAATTGATTGACGACTTGCGTATTCACATCCGCATCGAGTAATGCCAATCGTACATCACTTAAAAGTGTATCTAAATGTTTCTCTGAGATACGATCTTGTTTCGTAATTCGCTTAAAGCTTTCTGTTAATTTTTCGGTTAAACGATCAAATGCCATAATGCCTCCTATAGATATGTTTCTTGGTGATATCGAATTTCACTGGTTTCAATCGACTTATAAGCGACTTCAATGAGTTCATCGAGTTCACATTTTGCTTCTTCGAGCAGTACTATTTTTAATTTAGGCTTTGTAATTGGATTGGAAACACTGAATATCGTGCAACAATCTTCATACGGTAAGATGGATGTTTCATAGGTACCAATCTTCTTTGCCACATCGATAATATCATTTTTATCAAACGTTAACAAAGGTCTTAAGATTAATCCATCCATCGCATCTTGTATTGAAGCCATACTTTGTAGGGTTTGACTTGCGACTTGTCCTAAGCTTTCTCCACTGACAAGCGCTAACATCTTGTTCTCACGCATGTATCTCTCAGCGATCTTCATCATCGCACGACGCATTAATACAACGGTATATGCAGGATGAGCTTTCTTATAGATTTCAAGTTGTATGTCCATAAATGGCACGACATGTAGTTTAATGCGTGGTTGATATACACTGAGTTTCTCAGCAAGTTGTTTGACCTTATCTAAGGCTTGTATCGTTGTATACGGTGGAGCCGCAAAGTGTATGCATTCAATCTCTACACCACGTTTCATCGTATAATAACCCGCTACAGGCGAATCAATCCCACCCGATAATAGAAGTAAGGCTTTACCTCCAACACCAATCGGGAATCCCTGTGCACCTAATATGGTCCTTACCGCAATGCTCGCCTTTTCCGCATCGACATCGATACGAATACGAATATCAGGGTTATGAACATCCACACGATGTTCAGTTTGACTTAAGATAGCCTTCGCAACACTAAGGTTTAAATCGTTCGATTTGAAGTTCAATGTCTTATCTTTACGATTGGTATCCACTTTAAATGTCCCAATCTTCTCTTGTTTCATGAGTTCTAAGCAAGCTTCACTAATACGATCAAAATCAGTCGGTGTTACTACTACAGGGCTTAAGGAACGAATTCCGAACACATGTCTTGCGCGTTCTATTACTTCTTCTGAATCTGCCCCATTGAGATCAATCATGACTCGATCAAATTGATTGCGATAACGAAGTTCAGGATAATTACTTAATTGATACCTTAAATTTTGTATCAGTTGTCTTACAAATAAACCACGATTCTTACCTTTATTGGATAGTTCTCCAAATCGAACTAAAATACGGTCTGTTTTAATCTCTGCCATGCTTCACAATCCCTTCCTTAATGACGGAAATAAGCGTTTTCGCTTCTTCCATGGTGTTAGTATAACCGATACTAATCCGGATTACACCATTTAATCGATTCCCTTCAAATCCCATTGCCTCTAATACATGTGATGGTTGTGCATCACGATTGAGGCAAGTCGCCATAGCAGATACATATATTTTGTTTTGATTGAGCCAACTTAGCATTATTTGAGAAGGCACTTTTAAACATGAAATATTCAGAATATAGTTGGAACATCCTTCTAATGGACTATTGATCACAATCCCATCGATTTGGATCAATTCATCAATTAAATACGATTTTATACTTCGAACACGATCTTTGTTTTGACTCAATGCTAATCTTAATGTTTTTGCGAATAAGATATGATGAATCGCATTCGGAGTACCAGGACGTAGTCCATCTTCTTGAGATCCTCCAGTAATTAATGGATGAATTTGAACATTCTTCTTTTTAACAAAGAGTCCACTTCCTTTTACTCCGTTTATTTTATGAGCAGAGAAACTTATACAATCGATCGAACGTAAATCAAGATCAATCTTAGTTAACGCTTGAACCCCATCCACATGAAAGATAGCCTGTGAATTTGAGTGTACAATCTTCGCACATTCTTGAATTGGCATGATTGCCCCTGTTTCATTATTCACAGCCATAATACTCACTAAAGTCGTATCTTTTCTAAGCGATTTTTCTAAATCACCTACTCGAATTCTTCCATCTTGATCAACCGGTAAATAAGTTACTTCAAAACCAAAGAACTTCTCAAGATCTTGAAAACTCTCTAAGACACTTGAATGTTCAACGGATGTGGTAATTAGATGTTTTCCCTTATGTTGGTAAGCGAATGCGATTCCTTTAATCAAGATATTATTCGCTTCTGTTGCGCCTGAGGTAAACGTTATCTCAGAAGCTAAAACGCCAAGAAGAGAAGCAATTGCTTCTCTACTTTTACGTATCATGGTTTGTATCGTAAGTCCTGCTTCATGAAGGGATTCACTATTCGCATAATGAACTAAGGTTAATTCAGATAGATTCTTAATAATCTCTGGATGAACGGGTGTAGAACTTGCGTGATCAAAATAAATTGGACTAGTGCGCACTCTTCGCATTCTCCTTAATTAAACCTTCAAAATGCTTCGGTTGAACGGCTTCAATCGCTGCGATTGCGACTTTAATACCTTGGGTATAATCCCCATTACGATAGAGGAGCTCAGCACGAGTTAACTGTGTATCCAGATCAGAATCTAAACTTCGATATTTATTGCCATACACAATCGTATTCTCAATCATTTCTACGGTTCCTACTAAGTTATTAACATTGTTGTAGAGTTTATAGATATGATCAATCGCATCATTTACTGTTGCGTTCAAGAGTTGAATATCGATTGTAGGCTCATCCAATAACTTCGCAATACTATTGACATATTGATAGGATTTTCTTAAATCCCCTTCATAGGTTTCTGAGATAACTGGTAATCTAAACTTACGAATCTTAACTTGTATTTCATTCATAATAAGATGAAGTTTAAGAAGTTGTTTCTTCGCTCTTTCTTCATCATTACGAGCTGAGGATAATCGTTCTGAAGAATGATTCAAGTCATTACGTGTATTATGAATCAACTGCATCGATTCTTTTAAGTTCATTAATAAAGTTGTACTAGGTAAACTATTATCTTCAACAACTTTCAAGTATTGTTTATGATTCGTTTCCAATAACTTTAATGCCTTCGCTTTATCATTGAGTAATTCGGTTAAATCTTCCCAACCAAAACGACCCGCATCCTTCTTTAAATGTTCCGTTAAGTTATGATGCAACTCACGAATCTCATTAATTCCACTTCCGACTTGTTCGAGTGTCTTAGCACATTCATCATGCGCTAATTCTTCCTTTTGAAGTGATGTAAGTAATTGACTTAAACGCTTTTGATTTTCACGTAAATGTTCTTCTACTTCTTTAACTAAACAACGACTCAAACTAATACGATCCTGTTGAGTTGTCTCAGAGATAAGTTCTAAATTCTTTTCAACTTCTAAATGTTTGGTATAGACTTGTTGACCCATCAAACGTTTGGTATAATCCGCAATTTCATCCATTTGCTTAGGAATAATTCCATTCGCTAACGTAATTAAATCGGGTAAGACTTCCAACCAATTACGGAGTTCATCTAAATTGATTTGAATCTCTTCCATCTTCTCTTTAGCTTTCGCAAATTCAGACGCATACATCCATTCTTCAAAAGAAGTAAATGCCTTTTCAATATCATTTAAACGCGTTTCCAAGGTAGGATAACTATGTGCTAATTGAACACTACGCGCTACTAAATCCGCTTTTGTATGTCTAAAGATTTCCTTGAGTTCAGTAATCTGT
>RRZU010903110.1_pt1 | contig 12071 bp, 10 predicted proteins | sample 2165561 | NCBI WGS metagenome assembly RRZU01 (sample SAMN10456909, study PRJNA506462) | wastewater metagenome | isolation source: wastewater sludge | place: USA: Moscow, Idaho | reverse complement strand
TTAATTTTACAAGCTACGTTGGAATTGAGTCAGGCTGTTCCAAAAGAGATTTACTGACTCGCTTGTACTCGGTTTGAGTTATGTATCAAGTCCAAGTTAAAGTAAGACATAACCTATGGTTGTAGACGAATAAGTTAGCAGATGTTTGGACGTGGGTTCGACTCCCACCAACTCCATATATGGAAGATTACTCAAGAGGCTCAAGAGGCCGTGTTGGAAACGCGGTAGGCGTGTAACAGCGTGCGTGGGTTCGAATCCCATGTCTTCCGTATTGCAAGAACGATTTAAAATCGTTTTTTTTTTTTAATTTTTCAAAAGAGTCTTTCCATCAATGACGTTCATTTTAAGGCACATACAACTTGATTTTTAAGGAAAATGTGGTATGATAAGTGACAATATACTCATGAAAGAGATGTAAATACTATTGAATATTCAGAAATTAGCCAAAACCGAGTTGCATTGTCATCTAGATGGTTCATTGTCGCTTTCACTTATTCGAAAACTAGCTCAATTAGCTAATCTCTCTCTCCCAGAAGAAGATAGTGATTTACGTCAGTTAGTCAGTATTGATGGCAAGGTGGATAGTTTGATGACCTATTTGAAAAAGTTTGATTATACTCGTCCACTGTTACAAACTTCTGAGGCTCTCGAATTAGCTGCGTACGATGTTGTGCAACAAGCTGCAATGGATAATATTTTGTATATTGAAATTCGTTTTGCACCCGAGTTATCAACTGATAGAGGTCTTACTGTCCTAGAGGCCGTAGAAGCAGTTTTGGCAGGATTAGAGCGCGCTCAGAAAAATTTTCATATAATGGCTAAATTATTGGTCTGTGGATTAAAACAAACCAATCCAAGTCAGACTAAAGAAATCTTTTCAGCCATTGCAGATTTGGCCCTTAAAGGCTTAGTTGGTTTTGATTTTGCAGGAAATGAGGCTGAATATCCAACGGAGGATTTAGAAGAGCTTATCCAATTTACACAATCCTTGGGCTAGCCTATCACATTTCATGCTGGTGAATGTGGCTGTGTGACTAATGTTGCTCATGCTCTGGCACTTGGTATTAAGAGGATTGGACACGGAACCGCCCTCTATAAGAACCCGGAGGTTATTCAGGGACTTATTCATAGTAGAGCAACGGTCGAAATGTGTCTAACATCAAACCTCCAAACTGGAGCTGCCTCATCACTAGCAAGCTTTCCTTATTCTCAACTGATAGAGGCGGGAGCAAAAATCACAATCAATACCGATAATCGAACCGTTTCAAATACAAACTTAAATAAAGAGTACCAACTGTTTGTCGAACATTTCGGTACAACTAAAGAAGATTTTTATCAATTTAATCGTCACGCCATTCATGCAAGTTTTGCTAGCGAGAAAGAAAAGGAAAAATTGTTACGCATTCTTTCGCTAGCCTACCAACAATTACCCGCAAAAAGAAAGCTCTAGACCACGTCCGAGTGACATGGGAAGAGCTTTTTATTATTGTAGGTTCAACTTCTTGGTCATGATATAATGGGTACCAAAGTAATACCCAAAGGCCAAAACAATATTTAATAATACAAAGAACGGATTTGGATATAAAGAGCTAATGGTATCTGCATATGCATCTCCTTGGTTAATATAATAGAACATACTGATTGAGCCTGACAAAATACTGATACCGATGTAAGTTAAAATGGCAAATAGTAATCGATGATCTCGAAATAGTTGACCAACTGAAATAGAGAAGTAGATAAGTAGGATTCCCCTTATACTCTCAATCAATGTACTAAGAGCATATGCGATGAATACACCGATATCAACTTGCTGAAACACGTATTGCAGTTCAGGAATTAATAATTCATTCGTTGACATAAGTACGAAACTGATTACTATTCCAATAGCTAGGAGAGCAGTTATTCCTGCCAAGAAGTACCATACTAAAGAGGCGACTAGTTTACTAAGGATCAGTTGGTGACTATTGACTGGAAGGGTCATGGTTAAGTATCCTTGTCTTCCGTAAATATTGCTTCTAAAACGGTTGATGACCAGAACGAAAGTTGATAGAAAGAGTGCTGCAATTAGAATACCGAATACCATTGATGAAGTGCCGAAAAGGAACATTTCTGCGTTTGCAGTACTCACAGCAGATGTAGTTGATTTTAATACCAAAGCCTGTATCCAAAAACCTAATATGACTGAAAGAATAATGACTCCCAAGTAGATTCCTAAATACCATTTTCCAACGGATTTGAATTCATATTTTAATAATTTTTTAAACATTACAATCCCCTTACATGTTCTGCTTTAAAATCTTGACGGAAGAGTGAATCAATGGATTCTCCTGTATCAATTCTCAAATCATCTACGTTCCCTTGTCGGATAACACTACCGTACTGTAGGAAAATGACTTCATCTAATATTTGTTCAACATCAGCAATTAAATGAGTAGAGATAATAACGGAAGCCGTTGGAGAATAATTATTGATAATCGTACGTAAAATATAATCACGTGCTGCAGGATCAACTCCGCCAATTGGTTCATCTAATACATACAATTGCGCTTGTCGACTCATAACTAATATCAATTGAACTTTTTCTTTGTTCCCTTTTGAGAGATGTTTCATTCGACTATTCAAATCAATTTCCAACTCCGCTAAGAGGGTGCAGGCACGTTCCATATCAAAATCTTTGTAAAAATCTGCAAAAAAATTTACAGCTTCAATTACTTTCATTTGTTCGTCCAAATAGGTTGTATCTGGAAGATAGGAAACGATAGCTTTTGTTTCTGGTGAGGGGGTAAGCCCATTAATGAGAACTTGACCATACTCAGGTTGAAGTAAGCCGTTGATAATCTTAATCATAGTTGTTTTTCCTGAACCATTTGGACCTAACAAGCCAATTATTTTTCCAGCTGGTAATTTCAAGTTAACATTGTTCAGTGCGACAGCACCTCCATATGACTTGGAAACTTGTTGTAACTCGACCAGTGTAAACGCATTATTCATAAGAAACTCCCTTCAAGAAATCATCTAGTTGTTTAACTAATTCATCTTGCTTGAAACCTAAATCAAGCATATTTGTAACAAAATTATCTACTTCATTCTGTGCTAATTGGAGACGAGTTCGTCGGATTAATTCTTCGTTATCTGTCACATATCTGCCAGTGGTTCTAACGGAGTAAACGAATCCTTCTGTTTCAAGGTCAGACAAGGCCCGTTGGACTGTGTTGGGGTTTACACCAGCAGTCTCAGCTAAATCTCGGACAGTAGGAAGTTTGTCTCCTGATTTTAATTGGTTTGTTACTATTTGCAATTTTAAGGTATTGCTTATCTGGATGTATATTGGGATGTTATTATCAAATTTCCAAGCCATGATTTGTGCCTTTCTATAGGTTAGGTTGTGTTTGTATTTTTGTTCTATATACATAATACAAAAAAAAATCTTGGACTGCAAGAGAAATGTTACATCAAGATGTATTTTTGACAAGAAATATGAGGTTAGAAAGATTTTTGAATTGAAAATCAGGTGAAGATAGGTTGTAAAACTTGAACTCTGAATTTTGGAATTACCGAACCACGCAATGCGTGCTATCGATATTTTTGGTATAATGTATATAATAATAAAAGGAGAACACCATGCTAGCGCAATTAGATACAAAAACCGTCTATACCTTTATGGATAGCATGGTTACAATTGAAGAATACGTTAAACGTGCAAAAAATCTCGGCTATCAAACTATAGGAATCATGGATATTCATTCTTTGTACGCTGCATATGGATTTTTGGAAGCCTGTCAAAAAGAAGGGCTCAGACCCATCATTGGTTGTGAATTGGACTGGAAATATAATAATGGCCAGTCAGAAATTTTAACGAAACTGATCGCATTATCGACAAAGGGTTACCAAAACCTGATGAAAATCTCTACTGCAAAAATGACCGGTCAAGATGATTTTGATTCGATTCGTCAATTCCTTCAAGATATTGCAGTTATTGTCCCTTTTAAAGATGGTGTCGATAAACTTGATTTAGGGGTAGACTATTATATAGGTATTTATTCAGATACACCAGTTCAGTCTTTTGACCATCCTGTCCTTCCGTTACATACAGTGCGTTATTTTCAAGAAAATCAACTAGAGAGTCTACAAGTTTTACGTGCTATCAAAGACAACATTCCTCTTAATCAAGTAAACGAAATTGAACACCAGCAAGTTTTACTATCTGCTGAAAGATTGACGATGAGCTTCATGGACCGATATCCTCAGGCAATCTCCAATCTTGCACAATTAGTGGAGAATGTTTCTTATCATCTTGATAAAAAAGTTAAACTTCCTCGATTTAATCGTCAGAGACCTGCAGTTGAGGAATTGAGAGAAAAAGCACAGGCAGGCTTAGTGGAAAAACAATTGGATTACCACCTTTATCAAGAACGTTTGGATAAGGAATTGGCCATCATTCATCAGATGGGATTTGATGATTATTTCCTGATTGTATGGGATTTACTTCGATTTGGTCGTAGCCAGGGTTACTATATGGGAATGGGACGAGGATCAGCTGTAGGAAGTTTGGTTGCTTATGCATTAAATATTACAGGTATTGATCCTGTCAAACACAACTTGCTATTTGAACGGTTTCTAAATAGTGAACGGTATTCTATGCCTGATATAGATATTGATATACCGGATGTCCATCGCTCGGATTTTATCCGTTATGTTCGTGATCGCTATGGTACGACGCATGCAGCTCAAATTGTGACCTATTCTACTTTTGGAGCCAAGCAAGCTATCCGCGATGTCTTTAAGCGTTTTGGAACACCGGAATATGAACTGACCAATATTACTAAAAAAATTTCTTTTCGTGATAGTTTGGAGTCCGCTTATCAGAGAAACGCCGCATTTCGCCAAATCATCAATAGTAAAATAGAGTATCAAAAAGCCTTTGCTATTGCTAGACAAATTGAAGGCCAGCCAAGGCAAACATCAATTCATGCTGCGGGTGTTGTGGTTAGTGACGAGGACTTGACGGATACTATTCCATTAAAAATCGGCGAGGATATGCTGATAACGCAGTACGATGCTCACGCGGTTGAAGCTAATGGACTTCTAAAGATGGATTTTCTGGGGTTAAGAAACCTGACATTTGTTCAGAAAATGGCGGAATTGGTCAAGAAGAAATATAATAAAACGATTGATATTGCTGCAATTGATTTGGAGGATTCGGCAACTTTAGAATTATTTGCCAAAGGGCTGACCAAAGGTATTTTTCAATTTGAACAGCCAGGTGCTATTAGCTTATTAAAACGTGTAAAACCTACTCGTTTTGAGGATATCGTAGCTACTACAAGTTTGAACCGCCCTGGTGCGAGTGATTATTCAGAGAATTTTGTTCAACGAAAACAGGGCAAAGAAGCAGTCGTCTTGTTAGATCCATCAATTGCTTCCATTCTTGAACCGACCTACGGGATTATGCTTTATCAAGAACAGGTCATGCAGATTGCTCAAGTGTATGCTGGATTTACACTTGGGAAAGCCGACTTGCTCCGTCGAGCCATGTCTAAGAAAAATGCTCAGGAGATGCAAGCGATGGAGGCTGATTTTTTAATAGGAGCTGAAAAGAATGGCCATGATAAGTCAAAAACCAAAGATATTTTTGCGATGATGGCCAAGTTTGCTGGTTATGGTTTTAATAGAAGTCATGCCTATGCGTATTCAGCCCTTGCCTTTCAGATGGCCTTTTTTAAAACTCATTATCCAGATGTATTTTTTGAAGTGATGTTGAATTATTCGAATGTAGGTTATATTCATGATGCCTTGCAATTCGAATTTCAGATTGCCCCATTGTACATCAATACCATTCCCTACCATGATAAATTTGAGAAAGATAAAATCTACATGGGTCTAAAAACTATTAAAGGATTATCTAAAGATTTCGCTATTTGGATAATAGAAAATCGACCATTCATTACATTCGAAGATTTTATTCTACGACTACCTCATCAATATAGAAAAAAAGAACAGTTATTGCCATTGATACAACTTGGTTTATTTGATGAGATTGAGTCGAATCGGAAGAAAATAGTTGAAAATCTTGAAAATCTGTTCGTTTTTGCGGAAGCATTTGGGACATTTTTTGCGGAGGAAGCCTATAGTTGGAAGCATGTGGATGACTATTCCAATATCGAGAAATATAACATGGAACAAGAAATAATTGGTTTGGGAATTAGTCCACATCCTCTCATTCAATTACGAAAACAATCTTCCCAACGACTTACTGACATTGTAGATTTAGAAACTGAAAGCAAGGCAACAGTTTTGGTTCAAATTCAATCTGTGCGTGTTATTCGAACCAAAAAAACTGGGGAGCAGATGGCCTTTTTACAGGTGACTGATACGAAACAGAAATTAGATGTTACCTTGTTTCCTGAAACTTACAGAAAGTATCAGTCATTATTAAAGGAAAATAGTTTCTGTTATATCACGGGAAGGGTTCAAGAAAGAGAGGGACAGCACCAACTTGTACTAGACCAGTTGGAATTGGTTTCTCAGGAAAAATGTTGGATTTTGATAGAAAACCGGGAAAATGATTTTGCGATTGCTCGAATCTTAGAGAGATACAAAGGCCCCATCCCAGTTATATTACACTATCAAGATCGGAACGAAACAATAAAAGTTGAGCAATTTAGCGTTGTAAAGTCACCACAATTAGTAGAAGAGTTGACAGAATTTGTTATGAAAACGGTTTTTCGTTGAAAAATAGCAAAAAGTCAAGCATCTTCCTTGCAAGTATGTTATAATAAGACAGTTAAAATGAAATTTTAAAGGAGCAAATGAAATGAAGCGTATTGGTGTTTTAACCAGTGGTGGGGACGCACCTGGTATGAATGCTGCCATTCGTGCAGTTGTTCGCCAAGCAATTTCAGAAGGAATGGAAGTATATGGTATCAATTATGGCTATGCTGGAATGGTAGCTGGAGATATTCACCCATTAACTGTCCGTTCCGTTGGAGATATCATCTCTCGTGGTGGTACATTCCTTGGTTCTGCTCGTTATCCAGAATTTGCCAAGTTGGAAGGTCAACTAAAAGGGATCGAGCAATTGAAAAAACACGGAATTGAAGGTGTTGTAGTTATTGGTGGCGACGGTTCTTATCATGGAGCTATGCGTCTTACTGAACATGGTTTCCCAGCAATTGGGTTACCTGGTACGATTGATAACGATATTGTAGGAACTGATTTCACTATTGGTTTTGATACTGCTGTTACAACAGCCATGGAAGCTATCGATAAAATTCGTGACACTTCTTCAAGTCACCGCCGTACTTTCGTTGTTGAAGTAATGGGACGTAACGCTGGGGATATTGCGTTGTGGTCAGGTATTGCATCTGGTGCAGATGTTATCATTATCCCAGAAGAAGGATTTGACATTCAAGATGTTGTTGAAAAAGTTAAATCTGGCTATGAAAATGGTAAGAAACACAATATCATTGTATTGGCAGAAGGTGTTATGCCGGCTAGTCAATTCGCTAAAGAATTGAAAGCAGCTGGTGACGTTAGTGATCTTCGTGTAACTGAACTTGGTCATATCCAACGTGGCGGTTCACCAACAGCTCGTGATCGCGTGCTCGCATCTCGTATGGGCTCACATGCAGTTAAATTATTGAAAGCAGGCCGTGGTGGTTTAGCGGTCGGAATTCGAAATGAAGAAATGGTTGAAAATCCAATTCTAGGGACTGCAGAAGAAGGTGCATTGTTCAGCTTGGCTGAAGATGGCAAGATTATTGTCAATAATCCACATAAAGCCGATTTGGGACTTGCAAAGTTAAATCGTGACATCTCAATCTAATAAGTCACACATCATAGATTGTAAACAAGGGTCATAAGACCAGTTATTTATAAAAGGAGTTTTATTTATCATGAACAAACGTGTCAAAATCGTTGCAACTCTTGGTCCTGCGGTTGAAATCCGCGGTGGTAAAAAATTTGGTGACGATGGTTACTGGGGCGAAAAATTAGATGTTGAAGCATCTGCTCAAAAAATTGCCCAATTGATTACTGAAGGTGCTAACGTATTCCGTTTCAACTTCTCACATGGTGACCACCAAGAGCAAGGGGAACGTATGGCAACTGTACGTCGAGCTGAAGAAATTGCTGGTAAAAAAGTAGCTTTCTTGTTGGATACAAAAGGTCCTGAAATCCGTACTGAGTTATTTGAAGGTGATGCAAAAGAGTATTCTTATACCACTGGTGACCAACTGCGTGTAGCAACAAAACAAGGTATTAAATCAACTAAAGAAGTGATTGCTTTGAACGTTGCAGGTGGTTTGGATGTGTTCGACGACGTTGAAGTTGGTAAACAAATTCTTGTTGATGATGGTAAGCTTGGATTGACTGTTATCGCAAAAGACGAAGAAACTCGTGAATTCATCGTTGGTGTTGAAAATGATGGTGTTATCGCAAAACAAAAAGGTGTAAACATTCCTTACACTAAAATTCCTTTCCCAGCTCTTGCAGATCGTGATAATGCAGATATTCGTTTTGGTCTTGAGCAAGGTTTGAACTTCATCGCAATTTCATTTGTACGTACTGCAAAAGACGTTGAAGAAGTTCGTAACATCTGTAAAGAAACTGGTAACGATCATGTTCAATTGTTCGCAAAAATTGAAAACCAACAAGGTATCGATAATATTGATGAAATCATCGAGGCAGCTGATGGTATTATGATTGCGCGTGGTGATATGGGTATTGAAGTACCGTTTGAAATGGTTCCAGTGTACCAAAAAATGATTATCACTAAAGTGAATGCGGCTGGTAAAGCAGTTATTACGGCAACAAACATGTTGGAAACAATGACTGAAAAACCACGTGCAACTCGTTCAGAAGTTTCAGACGTGTTCAACGCAGTTATCGATGGTACAGATGCCACAATGCTTTCTGGGGAGTCAGCAAATGGTAAATACCCTGTTGAATCAGTACACACAATGGCAACTATTGCTAAGAGTGCTCAAACATTGTTGAATGAATACGGTCGTTTGACTTCAGATCACTTTAACCGTGCTTCTAAAACTGAAGTTATTGCATCTGCAGTTAAAGATGCTTGTCATTCAATGAACATCAAATTGGTGGTAACTGTGACAGAAACTGGTTTCTCAGCTCGTCAAATTTCTAAATACCGCCCAGATGCAGACATTCTTGCAATTACTTTCACAGAAAAAGTTCAAAAATCATTGATGGTGAACTGGGGTGTTATTCCAGTAGTAACTGAAAAACCAGACTCAACTGATGATATGTTTGATTTGGCTGAAAAAGTTGCTTTGGAACAAGGTCTTGTTGAATCAGGTGATGATATTGTTATCGTTGCTGGTGTGCCAGTTGGTGTATCAGGTTCAACAAACACAATGCGTGTTCGCACTGTAAAATAATCTATAAAGAAAAAGCCTATTGTATCAACGATTATTCGTTGTACAGTAGGTTTTTATATGTTTAGCAATTTCAAGTAGTATGAATCAGTTCTCAAATATATTAAATAAAGGGGAAAATAAAAGAGTCAAAGGCTAGTTTTTGACTCTTTTTATATAATTATTAGGTGAGTATGGTGTACGATCAAAGTTTGTTTCGTATCCAAGAATTTCATTTGCGATTTGCCAACCGATAATTGGCCCATTTGTTAAACCAGTCGAGCCTAGACCGCTAGCTACCCAGACATTAGGCATATCCTCAATATTTCCGTAGAATGGAGAATAAGTTGAAGTATAGGCTCGCGTTCCAATGCGAGTTCTTGCTACAGGATAATTTGCCAAATCAGGCATGAATTCGGCTATTTTATCATGCATGGCTTGGTTTTTTTCAGGGTCTAGTTCTAAATCGTACCCCATATCATCTTCATGAGTTGCACCAATAATGATTTTTCCATTTTCAAATGGTAGGATGTCAATCTCTCCGTAAGGCATACAAACTGGCCAATTATCTGTATCGAATTCTGTATCTAATTCTAACAATTGTCCTTTTTGTGGTCGAACATCCACTTGATAACCAAGAGGTTCAAGAATATGTGGCAACCAGGCCCCTGTGGCTAAGATTATATGGTCAGCACTAAACACTTGATGTTCTACTTCGACTGTATTGGCATCTAACAGTTTTGCCTGTCCTTGTAGAAGCGCTCCGCCATTTTTTAACACTTGCTCTTGAAGGATATCGATTAAACGACTGCCATCTATACGACCGCCACCTTCTAAATGAATTCCAAAAAAATCGGGTTTGAGTGGGGGAAGGTACTGGCTGATTTCTGCGCCAATTAAAGGGGTGATTTTCCCAATAGTTGGAGTGTCAACACGACGGTCCTCCGCTATTTTTTGGATTTTATCAAGTAGTTCAGGCTTGCTTTTTAGGCCGATAGTTCCAGTCTGTTTGAAGGGAATCTCAGCAGCACCCGATTTTTTCAAATCGGCTACCAATTGACGGTAGAAAACAGCACCATCGGATGTTAACTTATACCAGTCTTTATTTTTCTTTTGAGCCATCCATGGGCAAATGATACCAGCAGCAGCGCGAGTAGCTGTTCCTACTCCAGAGTCTATTAGTGTAAGGTCAATTTGTTCTTCTTGGGAGAGATAGAAGGCGGCTGTTGAACCGACTATTCCTCCGCCTATAATAAAAACTTGTTTTTTCATAAGTTAATTATATCACAAATTCATAAGTTTATTTATTTTTTTCAACATGATACAATAGAAAATAAGAAAAATTGAGGAGTTCGTGTGTCAGATATAATGTATCCTGAGGTCCTAACCGTTGGAAGTGGGGCCGTAAAAGTTGCAACAGTCGGAGATAGTTTGACTTATGGATATGGCTTAGAGAATCGTGAAAAAGATGCCTATCCTTTTATTCTAGCTGAGAAACTTGGCTCACATTATCAAGTTTCAAATTATGGTTTGAGTGGGCGTTCACTTCAGTCAACTGCAGATTTTCCTTATTTTAATGAGAAAAATGCTCAGTTATCTTTGGATAGCGAAGCGGATATTGTGATCATCATGATAGGCAGTAATGATAGCCGAGCGCCTTATTGGAATAGAGAACGGTTTGTTCGGGAGTATAAAGAAATGGCAGAGCGTTATGCTAATCTCTCAAGTCAGCCAGATGTATATCTAGTTATTCCACCTTTCGTTCCAACTAGTCGCTTTGGATTGAATAATCAAATTGTTGAAGCAGAACTTCAAACAATTATTGCTGAAATAGGGAATCAATTGGATCTTCCAGTTATAAATCTCTATTCGGTAACAAAAGGTCATAATGAGTATTATAGTGATGGGCTCCATTTGAATCCACTAGGAAACCAAGTAATTGCTTCTGAAATTTACCGTCATCTCGTCAATGAAATAGTTTGAAATATGATATAATGTTAAGTGAAAGGGTGAGATTATGGTTAAAAGAGATTTTGTAAAACACATTGTATTGTTATTATTGTTACTAACGGGAATCATTGGTTTACGTGTTTGGTTTTTTGAGCCGGTAACAATTACCAAAGATGAATCAAACACTTATTTACATGAAAATGATTCCATTATTGCATTTAAAAATGCAACGATTGAACATGGAGATTTCATTTTGTATGAGATTGATGGTCACGAATATGTCAGCAGAGTCATTGCGATGACTAATGAGAGAGTTACTTATATGGATGATGTATTATATCGAAATGATGTCGTAGTGGATGAAACTTATTTGGATGCTCCTCAATTTCAAGAATATTATACGGAGGATTTAACGGTGGCTACCATCACAGATGGAAAGCTTCAAGTAATTCCAAGGGATTATTTTTTGGTTTTGAATGATAATCGCACGAATAAAGATGATAGTAGGACTTTTGGATTGATTCCTAAAAAAAATGTTATTGGTCGATTAACGTTTAGGATTAGTCCGCTTTCAGATTTTGGTTTTATAAAAACAGGATTAGTAAACGAAAACTAGTCCTATTTTTTTGCTTACATAAAGAAAAGGGCTATACCAATTTTTGTGTTGACAAAAAGAAACGCTTATTGTATACTGTTTTTACTGGTTTATTGACCTGGAATAGGGCTATACCAATTTTATTAATA
>RRZU010225106.1_pt1 | contig 12071 bp, 9 predicted proteins | sample 2165561 | NCBI WGS metagenome assembly RRZU01 (sample SAMN10456909, study PRJNA506462) | wastewater metagenome | isolation source: wastewater sludge | place: USA: Moscow, Idaho | reverse complement strand
CTGGCCGGGGAGGCGAGCCAGTCGCGGACGAACTGCTTGTCGAAGGACGGCTGGGCGCGCCCCGGCTGCCACTGGTCGGCGGGCCAGAACCGCGACGAATCGGGGGTGAGCACCTCGTCGGCGAGCACGACGACCGGGCCACCATCGGCGTCCTCACGGGTGCGGTCGACCCCGAACTCGACCTTCGTGTCGGCAATGAGAATGCCCTTGGCCGAGGTGATCTCGTTGCCCCGGGCCAGGATCCGCCGGGTGAGCACGTCGACCCGGGCGGCCAACGGGGTGCCGATCGCCTGGCGCACCTCGTCGAAGGTCATCGGCTCGTCGTGCTCGCCGAGCGGTGCCTTCGTCGTCGGGGTGAAGATCGCGGCCGGCAGCCGCGAGCCGTCCTGCAGCCCGGGCGGTAGCGGCACCCCGGACACCGCTCCAGTGCGTTCGTACTCGGCGAGGCCACCACCGGTGAGGTAGGCCCGCGCGACGCACTCGACCGGGATCATCTCCAGCCGGCGCACCAACACCGCCCGCCCCGCGACAGCGGCCGGCACTGAAGGGGCCTGCGCCGACACGACGTGGTGCTCGAGCCCCTCGAGCCGATCGAACCACCACAACGACAGCTGCGTCAGCACCCGCCCCTTGTCGGGGATCGGGGTGGTCAGCACGTGGTCGAAGGCGGAGATCCGGTCGCTGGCGACGAGCAGCACCTGGTCGTCGCGCGGCTGGCCGGTCTGCGGGTCGAGCGGGGCGTAGAGGTCACGGACCTTGCCCGAGTAGAGGTGTTGATACCCGGGCAGTTCGAGGATCTGGTCGGTAGGCACCATTCACCTGCTCTCCGGGATGTGCACGTCGCCACGGGCGGCTGCCGCGGCGATGTCGCTGCGGTGGTGGCCCCCGGCCAGGTCGATCCGCGCCAAGGCCCGGTATGCCGCGTCGCGCGCCTGGGTGAGATCCGGGGCCACCGCGAGCACGTCGAGCACCCGCCCCCCGGCCGACACGAGCCGGCCGTCGGCGTCGCGGCGGGTGCCGGCGTGCAACACCGTGACGCCGGGCTCGGTCGGCGCGTCGAGTCCTGCGATGGGGTCGCCGCCGCGTGGCGCGGCCGGGTAACCTTGCGCCGCGAGCACGACGAGCACCGCGCTGTCGGGTCGGTGGTGCAGATCGTCCATGGTGTCGAGCCGGCCGGTGGCGGCGGCATACAGCAGCCCGCCCAACGGGGTGACGAGCCGGGCGAGCGCGACCTGGCCGTCCGGGTCACCGAAACGGCAGTTGAACTCGACGACCCTCGGCCCACGGGCGGTGAGCGCGAGTCCGACGTAGAGAGTGCCGACGAAGGGCGTGCCCCGCCGGCGCATCTCGTCGACGACCGGCTGCGCGACGTGGTCGATGACCCACTGCCCGAAGTGCGGGGGCGCCCAGGGCAGCGGAGAATAGGCGCCCATCCCGCCGGTGTTTGGCCCGGCGTCGCCATTGCCGACCCGTTTGAAGTCCTGGGCCGGGGCCAGAGCCCGCACCGTCGCCCCGTCGCAGATGCAGAAGACGGAGACCTCCGGGCCGTCGAGATACTCCTCGACGACGACCCGCCCGCCGTCCTTGGCCAGGCACTCCAGACCGTGTGCGAGGGCGACCGCTCGGTCGTCGGTGACGACGACACCCTTGCCCGCGGCCAGACCGTCCTCCTTGACCACGTGCGGGGCGCCGAAAGCGTCGAGCGCGGTCTCGAGCTCGGCTGCGGTCACACACACGTGCGCGAGGGCGGTCGGGACGCCGGCTGCAGCCATGACCTCCTTGGCGAAACTTTTCGAACCTTCCAGGCGCGCGGCCGCCGCGTCGGGGCCGTACACGGCATACCCCCCGGCCCGCAGCACGTCGGCGACCCCAGTGACCAACGGCGCCTCGGGGCCGATGACGACGAGCTCGACGGTATGCCGCGCCGCGATCGCCGCGATCGCCGCCCCGTCGGTGGGATCGGGCAGCGGCTCGCACGGCGCGATCGCGGCAATACCTGGATTGCCGGGTGCCGCGATCACCGCGGTCACCTCTGGATCGGCCGCGAGGCCATGGACGAGGGCGTGTTCCCTGGCCCCGGAACCGACGACGAGCACCTTCACACGGCCAGCGTAGTCACAGAAAAAAGGCGGTGCCCTCGGGAGGCAGGGGGTTACACCCGAGGGCACCGCTCACCACGCCGCGGGCTCAGGGAGGGGGACCCGGCCCAGCGTCGGCCGCCTTACCGGCTGGCCAGCACCCACTATGGCAGACATGAAGGCGGGGCGGTAAGTGGGCGGTGATGTCGGACACGCGACATTGTCGTAATTCCGACACGCACGGTGGGCCAGCACCCTAGGCTTTCGTCCGACCGACCAGGCCGCGACGTCGGAGGCTGGACCGCGTGGCTCCGGTCTTCGCCCCGACGCCGTGCCCAGGACCAGTGCGATCGCTCAGCCGAGGCCCGGTGCCCGGCACCCCTCCCGAGCAAAACTCCCGACCAAGACTCCCCACCAAGACTCTCCCGACCCAAGGAACTCCGTACCATGCAGGGCTTCTACGCCGACCCCGCCGACGACGTCACCCACGCCGTCGTGAGCGACCCCACAGCCGTCCGCACCCGCGAGTCCTACGCACATGTCGACGGCGACATGGGCAGCCTCTACCTCGAGCTCATCGAACGCCCCGAGCTGACCGCGGCAGACCTCGTGACCTCGGAGCGCTCGGCGCAGGACGTCAGCGCCCTGCTCCAACGACTGTCGATCATCGGGCTGCTGGAGCTGGATCAGGACGGCATTCATGTCCTGCCCCCGGACAACGCCCTGCCGGCGCGCGCCGTGCAGTTGGAACGCCGGGCGGCTGCCGCCCGGTCGGCGGTCAGCGAGTTGGCCCGGCGCTACTACGTCGCCCGATCCGAGGGCACGCGAGATCTCGATCAGCTCGTGCGCCTGCTCTACTCGGTCGAGGAGATCGGTGCTGCCTCGTCCGAGATGATCGCGATGGGGGTGTCCTCGATCGTCACCCTGCGCGCGCCGACCCAACGGATCCTCATGATCGCGGGCCTACCGCCCGAGGTGCGGGCGCTGCCGTTGACGAATGCCCAAGGCGTCACCCTGACCACTCGCGTGGTCTACGACTCGCGCCTGCTCGCCGCGATCCCGATGGGCACCGACGTGCTGCTGGAGCGGGCCCATCACGAGCAGCAGCGCTTCAGCCCCGACCTGCCCTGGACCGTCACCGTCGTCGACGACCGCGCCGCGATCATCGACATCGGCTTCCCGGGCCGCGGGGCTCCCGCCGGCATGCTGCTGCGCACCCCCGTGCTCGTCGAGCCGGTGCTGTGGCTCGTGGAACGGTTCTGGCAGTACAGCGTGCCGGTGCCGCGCGCGGGCATGCAGAACACCCTGGACAAACGCGACCAGTACATCCTCGGGATGCTCGCCTCCGGGGCGAGCGATGCGACGATCGCCCGTCAGACAGGTGTCTCACTGCGCACTATAGAACGACGGATCAAGCTCATCCTGGACCAACTCGGGGCGCAGTCGCGGTTCCAGGCGGGGCTGTTGGCCAAGGAGCGCGGCTGGCTCTAGCGTCGATGGCGTGCCGGTCATCGAGGTCTCTGGGTTGGTCAAGCACTACGACGCGGTGCGGGCCGACGACGGGGTGGACCTGCAGGTCGAGGCGGGCGAGTTCTTCGGGGTGCTCGGGCCCAACGGCGCCGGGAAGACGACCCTGCTGGAACTCGTGGAGGGACTGCGTCGGCCGGATGCCGGCACGGTGCAGGTCTGCGGTCTGTCCCTTGGCCGCGCAACGCGGCGCTGCTGCCTCGCCTGGGGGTGCAACTGCAAGCCTCGGCCTTCTTCGAGATGCTCACCGTGCGCGAGCAACTGACGATCTTCGCCGACCTCTACGGGGTGTCCCGTGGCCGCGTCGCGCAGATGCTCGACGTCGTGGGTCTGGGCGAGCACGCCGGCCAACGCACCGAGCGACTCTCCGGCGGGCAGAAGCAACGATTGTCGATCGCCTGCGCCCTCGTGCACGAGCCACAGGTCGTCTTCCTCGACGAGCCGACCGCCGCGCTGGATCCGCAGGCTCGGCACAACCTCTGGGATCTGCTGCGGGACATCAATCGGGCCGGTCGCACCGTCGTGCTGACCACCCACTACATGGATGAGGCCGAGTCGCTGTGCGACCGCGTCGCGGTCATGGACGCCGGGCGGGTGCTCACCGTCGACACACCCGCGGCGATGGTCCGCGGTCTCGCCGCACCCACCCGGATCAGCTTGCCCGACAGCGTGGTCCGCGCCGAGGCCAACCCCGCGGAACTGGGAGTCGAGGCCGGCGACATCGAGACGATCCGCGTGGACCACGGGACCGTCGCGATCACCACGCACCGACCGGAACGGGTGCTCACCGGGTTGGCGACGCGGCATACGCTCCATGGTCTGCAGGTGCGCGGGGCGACCCTCGAAGACGTCTTCCTGCACCTCACCGGGCGGGAGTACCGCGGATGAGCGCCTTCGCCGCGCTGACCCGCGGCAGGCCAAGGGCTACCTGCGGGACAAGCAGATGCTCTTCTGGACGGTGCTCTTCCCACTCGTCTTCCTCGTGATCTTCGCCGGCGTCTTCGGCGACGCCGACCGCCCCAAGGCGACGCTCCCCCAGGTCGGCGCGGTCGAGCTCATCGATCGGATGCCGGGCGCGGCCCGGGCGCAGTTCGACCAGCTCTTCGAGGTCACCCGCACCGACGACCGCGAAGCGGCGCTCGAGCGGGTGCGCAGGGGCGAACTCGACGCGGCGATGTGGGCCTCCGCTGATCGTTCGACCCTCGTGCTGCGCTACTCCCAGGCCGACGCCGTCAAGGCCGCCACGGTGCGCGGCACGCTCGAGGCCTTCGTGCTGCAGGCCGATCTTGCGATGACCGGCACCCCACCGGCGCTCACCCTGCAGGCGGAGCAGGTCGAGGACAGGTCGCTCAAGGCGATCCAGTTCCTCGCCCCCGGGTTGCTCGCCTGGGCGGTCTCGATGAGCGGCACCTTCGGTGCCGCGATGGCGCTGGTGCAGTGGCGGCAGTCGAAACTGCTCCGGCGCCTGCGACTGGCGCCGGTCCGCACCGCCACGGTCGTGGGCTCCCGCACCCTTGTCACCCTCGTCGTGGCACTCGGGCAGGCGAGCATCTTCCTCGGGGTCGGCGTGCTCTGCTTCGGGCTGCGCCTCAGCGGCTCGTGGTGGTTGGCGATCCCCGTGCTGCTGGCCGGGTCGCTGGCGTTCATGGCCGTCGGGCTGCTCACCGGGGCCGTCTCCAAGACGCCCGACGGCGCCTCGGGGCTGGCGAACCTCATCATCATCCCGATGGCCTTCCTGTCCGGCACCTTCATCCAGCTCGACTCGGCGCCGGGGTGGATGCAGACGCTCTCGCGGGTGCTGCCGATGGGTCACCCTCGTCATCGGGGCGATCGCCGCGCGAGTGTTCCGCTGGGAGTCCGACTGAGCCGCTGCGAGAGCATGTCGCGGCACCGCTGCGCCGGCCCGCACCTCGGCCCGCGCCTCGGCCCGCGCCTCGGCCCGTGACTGGGCCCGAGACTGCCCGGATGACGACGTCGAGGGCGCACGCCCAGCGCTCTCGGATACAGTGGTGAGTTCCGGTCGGCAGGGATCGGTCACACCACCATGGGGAACAGCACGAAGCGGATGACGCGATGAGCACGGCGAGGCAACCCGGCGCCTCGGAGCCGGCCGGACGAGACGCGGTCACGGCACTGGACTCCCACCTGGATTCCCACCCCGACCCGCAGATCGTCGCCGAGCTGGCCGTCGAGCAGGCGCACGTCGACCGGGTGTATGCCGAGTTGGCCAACGCGGCCCGGCGCGCCAAGCTGGTCGCCGCCGACGGCCTGGCACGCGGGCGCACGGAACGCACCGGCAGCGCCCGCGAGGAGGAGCTCACCGGGCTCTTCGAACGTGACGCCCTCGTCTTCCACGCCGCCCGACGCCAGCACGCGCTGGACACCCAGTACGAGGGGCTCGTCTTCGGCCGGCTCGACCTGGAGCACACCGCCACTACCACCCCAACCGCCACCGCGGCCGCGCCGGGCGCCACTGCCGACGACCGAGCGGCCGGCGTGACCGAGCGCGAAGTGCGCTATGTCGGCCGGCTCGGCATTCGCGACCGGGAGTACGAGCCACTCGTCATCGACTGGCGGGCGCCGGCAGCGGCACCGTTCTACCGCGCGACACCGGTGCAGCCGCTGGGCGTGCTGCGCCGGCGGGTGCTGCGCTGCCGGGGTGCCAGCGTCATCGGCGTCGAGGACGACCTCATGGTGCCCGAGGCCCCGGCCGACCTCGTGATCGTCGGCGACGGCGCACTCATGGCGGCGCTCACCCGGGCCCGGGGGGAGCGGATGCGCGACATCGTCGCGACCATCCAACGCCACCAGGACGAGGCGATCCGGGCCTCCTCCCGGGGGGTCACCGAGATCACCGGAGGCCCCGGCACCGGCAAAACGGTCGTTGCGCTGCACCGCGCGGCATACCTGTTGTATGCCGACCGGCGCCGCTACGAAGGCGGCGGCGTGCTCGTCGTCGGGCCGTCGGCGGCCTACACGGCATACATCGAACGCGTCCTGCCCAGCCTCGGCGAGGACAGCGTCGCGCTGCGTGCCCTCGGCGACCTCGTCGACGCGATCACCACCGACCGGCACGACGCACCCGACGCCGCCGCGATCAAGGGCTCGTTGCGGATCCGCGAGGTGCTGGCCCGGGCCGCTCGTGACCAGGTGCCCGACGCCCCCACCGAGTTGCGCTGCTTCGTCGCCGGGCATGCCGTGCGGCTGCGCCCCGAGACCCTCGAACGGATCCGCGGGCAGCTGCTGCGCCAGCACCCGCGCAACACCGCGGTCGATGCCGCCGTCCATGCTCTCGGCGACGCCGCCTATCGCACGGTGTGGCACTCTCCCGGGCCGGGCGGCACCAGTGGCCCCCCGGAGCGCGAGGAGTTCCTGGCCCGCTTCACCGATCACCTCGACGTCGAGGCCTTCCTGGCCGACTGGTGGCCGCAGGTCGACCCGCGCGAAGTGCTCCTGTGGCTGGCTGACCGGGAACGGCTGCAGCGGTATGCCGCGGGCGTGCTGAGCGCCGACGAGATCGACGCCGTGCACCGCAGCATGACGACCACCCTCGAGCTGGGCACCTGGTCGATCTCCGACGTGCCACTCGTCGACGACCTCGCCGCCCGGCTCGGCACCGTGCGCGAGGCACCGGCGCAGGAGCGCGGCTTCTACCAGATCGAGGAGTTGGACTCACTGCTCGGCGAGGTCGGCGGCCAACTCGGCGGCTCGGACACCCCCGGCTACGACGTGACCCCGCACGATGCTCGGGACCGGCTGCTGCTCGGCCGGATCGGGCGGCCCGAGGACTACGCGCACATCCTCGTCGACGAAGCCCAGGACCTCTCGCCGATGCAATGGCGGTTGATCGGGCGCCGTGGGCGCTACGCCTCGTGGACCGTCGTCGGCGACGCCGCGCAGAGCAGCTGGCCGGCCCCGGCCGAGTCGGCGACGGCCCGCGCCGAGGCGTTCGGCGGGCAGCCGCGGCAGGTCTTCCACCTCACGACCAACTACCGCAATGCGCGGGAGATCTTCGATTACGCGGCGCAGGTGATCCGCGCCGACGTGCCCGACGCCGACATCCCCGAGGCGGTCCGGGAGACCGGGGTCGCACCGCGGCTGGTCGATCTGCCCTCGACCGCGTGGGAGGAGTCAGGGCTGGGGCAACTGGTCCAGCTGGCCGCGCAGGAGGTGCAGCGGCTGCTCGACGCCGTCGACGGAAGCGTCGCGGTGATCACCCCGGCGCGGTATGCCGCGGCGCTGGCCCCGCTGGCCGGCACCACCGGCGCACGGGTGCGGGTGCTCGATCCGCTGTCCAGCAAGGGCTTGGAGTGGGATGCCGCGATCGTCGTCGATCCGGCCGAGATCCGGCGGAGCTACCCGGGCGGGGTGCGCACGCTCTATGTCGCGTTGACCCGGGCCGCCCACCGGCTGACCGTCCTGCAATAGCGGTGCGTCCGGCCGTGATGCGGTCCGGCCGGCTGCTCCGCCCTCGATCGAACGCGACACACCTCGCGCTCGACACAACTCAGCACGCTCGACACAACTCAGCACGCTCGACACAACTCAGTGCGCTCGACACAAACGCAGCGCGCTCGACACAAACGCAACGGGCGGAGCGTCTGCTCCGCCCGTACGTGGCGTTGTCGCCCGCAGTGGTTGAGGTTTCCCGACGCATCCCCCGATGCTGCGGTGGTCTCCGATGGCCGCTCATCCCCCGATGGTGAGCCACCAACCCCTGCCTTCGATACACGAGCGTACCAGATGCATGGGCGTATCCGATACGACTCCGTATGACTTCCCGTTCACTCTGTTCACACTTTGTCGAGAACTCCCCCACCGCCCAGCGCGCGAGCGTAACCGACGGACCACCAACCTTGGACAAGCATTGCGCATACCTGTCCAGGAGCCTGCATGCACGCGTGTATCGATCTCGGTGGGATACACTCACGTATCCGTCACGGCCCCGGGGGGACACGGGGCCATGATCGGGGCCGTTGTCCGACTCCACCGAGACTCACCGACCGAGGCGCACCACCCACCACCCAGAAGCTCGACGACCAGGCCGCCCGACCGACTGAACCGGCGAGGTCGCACGACTCCGCCGCAGCAACCAGCCGGGCGACGGCGGACGACGACGCCGACGGACCCGCATCCGAGATGATCGATCGCAGATGACTGAGAGCATTCGCACCGACAGCGTGCGCACCCGGCGCCGGGTCCAGACTCGGTCCCGTCTTGTGCGTGCCGCCGTGGAGGTGTTCGCCGAGCAGGGCATCGTCGCGAGCACCGTCGAGCAGATCTGCGAACGGGCCGGTTTCTCCCGCGGGGCGTTCTACTCCAACTTCGACTCCAAGAACGCGGTGTGCGCCGAGATCATTGCGGACGAGACCCAGTTCTACGTCGAGGCGATGCGCCGCGGCGGGGCGGCCGCGTTGGGCCACTTCGGCACCCATCCCGACGACCTGCGCCTGCCCCCGTATGAGGTCATGGAGAAGGTCGCCGAGCACGTGCTGCGCCCCTTCATCGCCGTGGACGACGACCAGCGGGCCGCGACCCCGGCCAACCTCGGGCTGCTCTACGCCGAGCTGGGCCTGTATGCCGCCCGCGAACCGGAGCTGCGCGCGGCATACAACGCGTATGCCGATGGCATGGTGACGGGCCTGGAACAGATCCTCGTGCCGCTCGCCGCGATCACCGGACTGCGCTTCCGGGGGTCGGCGCGCCAGGCCAGCGAGATGATCCTGTCGCTCTACGAGGCGGCGACCCGGCGGGCCCTCATCGAGGCCGACCCGAGCCGGGTCATCGAGACGATCGCTCCGGACGTGTTGCTGGCCTTCCGGATCGTCACCGAACCGGATCGACCGGGCGCGCTCGACCAGGCGGCGCCCCGATCGGCGACCGCATGAGCGAGCCGCACCTGTCTCGGCGCCGCTCCGAGACCCAGGACCGCCTGCTCGCGGCCGCCGTGCCACTGTTCGCCGAACGCGGCATCAGCGCGAGCACCGTCGAACTCATCTGCGAACGAGCCGGGTTCACCCGGGGGGCCTTCTACTCCAACTTCGAGTCCAAGGACGATCTGGTCCGCAACCTGTTGGCCTTCCAACGGGACCGGTTGGCCGGTGGCGTGCAACGCGCCATCGACGAAGCCGCCGCGTTCGGGCACGCGGCCGCCCCGGACCGGCGCATGTCGCCGCACGAGATGTTGGCCCACGTCGTCCGTCACGCGATGGCCAGCTATCAGCAGACCGGTCCGCCGGGGGCGTGGACCGCGTTGAGCCTGCTCTCCCTCGAAGTGAGCCTGTATGCCGTGCGCGAACCCACGGTGCGGGGCGCCTGGCTCGCCAACCAGACGGCCACGCTCGAGCCGCTCGCCGACCTCATCGAGACCGTGCTCACCATCTGCGGGCTGCGCCTGTGCGTGTCGCGCATCGACGCCGCGACGACCCTGGTGGCCGTCTTCCAATCAGCCGCTCGACGCGCGCTCACCACCGGCGAGGACAACGTGCTCGACATCGTCGCGCCCCGCTACGTCTACGCCCTGACCTGCCTGAGCGAACCGATCGACTGAGCCTCGCGCCGGCGACCGTGGGCCGGAGGGTCAGTCCTGGCCGAGCAGGTCGTAGCGCTGGATGATGGCGTCGCGGGCGGCTCCGACGCCGGTCGCGGAGACCCGCGCCCCGATGAGCTGCTCGACCCGCAGGATGTACGCCTGCGCATTCGCCGGCAATTCGTCGAACTGACGACAACCGGAGATGTCCTCCCACCAGCCGGGCATCGTCTCGTAGATCGGCTGTGCGTGGTGGAAGTCGCTCTGGTTGACCGGCATCTCATCGTGCCGCACGCCCTCGACGTCGTAGGCGACGCAGATCGGCACCTGCTCGAGCCCGGTGAGCACGTCGAGCTTCGTCACGACGAAGTCGGTCACCCCGTTGATCCGGGTCGCGTAGCGACCGATCACGGCGTCGAGCCACCCACAGCGCCGGGGCCGGCCGGTCGTCGTGCCGTACTCGGCGCCGACCTTGCGCAGGTATTCGCCGTCGGCGTCATGCAGCTCGGTGGGGAAGGGCCCCTCGCCCACCCGGGTCGTATAGGCCTTGAGGATCGCGATGACCCGCTCGACCCGGGTCGGCGGGATGCCCGAGCCGGTGCACGCCCCGCCGGCGGTGGCATTCGAGCTGGTCACGAACGGGTAGGTGCCGAAGTCGACGTCGAGCAGGGTGGCCTGCCCGGCCTCCAGTAGCACCGTCTCGCCGCGGTCCAGCGCCTGCTGGAGCACGAGCGAGGTGTCGGCGACCATGGGGGCCAGGCGCGCGGCATACGAGAGGAGTTCGTCCACGACCTCGGTGACCGCGATGGCCCGCCGGTTGTAGAGCTTGGCGAGCACCTGGTTCTTCACCGCGAGGGCGGCCTCGACCTTCTGCTCGAGGATGTGCCGGTCGAACAGATCCTGGATGCGGATGCCGGTGCGGCTCATCTTGTCGGCATAGGTCGGCCCGATGCCGCGGCCGGTGGTGCCGATCTTGCGGGCCCCGAGGAATCGCTCGGTCACCTTGTCGAGGGTGCGGTTGTAGGGGGTGATGACGTGCGCGTTCGCACTGATCAGCAGCTTGCCCGGGTCGACCCCGCGGGCCAACAGCCCGTCGAGTTCGTGGAACAGCACCTCGAGGTCGACCACCACGCCGTTGCCGATCACCGGCGTGCAGGTCGGGGTGAGGATGCCCGAGGGCAACAGGTGCAGGGCGTACTTGTCGCTGCTGCCGTCGGCATGCTCGATGACGACCGTGTGACCGGCGTTGTTGCCGCCGTTGAACTTCACGACATAGTCGACCCGACTGCCGAGCAGGTCGGTCGCCTTGCCCTTGCCTTCGTCGCCCCATTGGGCTCCGACGAGCACGACTGCGGGCATGGCACCCTCCTGGGCGAGGACTGCTGGGGTGGGGACTGCTGGCGACAGCTGAGCCGGACTGCATGTGCAGATCGGCCGCGGGCCGAGAACCAACGGTCGAGATTACCCCTCCCGCGGGCGACGTGGGTGCGGGGCCCAATCGCTGGATCCCGGGTCGACCGGAGGTCTGCCAGCCCTCTGGTGCACCGCCCTGAAGAGGCCTTAAGCGATTCCTCAGCGGCCCGCAGGACAGTGCTCCTGTCAACGAAAGAGCCGGGACAAGGCCCGGCGAACCGGAAGGGATCACGATCATGTCGCGTCACATCCGCACCGCCCGCCAGGCCGCCTTCACGATGACCGCTGTCGCCGGCATGAGCGCCCTGGCCGGCCTGGCCGCCCCCGCCGCCCACGCCGACAACGGCCCGGCATTCAACCTCGGCAAGTCGATCGTCTGGGTGGACGTGAACACGGTCGTCGCGGTCGACGTGCCCTTCACGGGTGGCCAGCGCAAGACCTTCACGACGACGGTGACCAGCCTGTGCACCGGCTTCTTCATCAGCAGCTCGGCCGACATCGCCACCGCCGGGCACTGTGTCGAG
>RRZU013568788.1_pt1 | contig 12072 bp, 8 predicted proteins | sample 2165561 | NCBI WGS metagenome assembly RRZU01 (sample SAMN10456909, study PRJNA506462) | wastewater metagenome | isolation source: wastewater sludge | place: USA: Moscow, Idaho | reverse complement strand
TCGTATTGGGGCAGACACACCCCCGTCACCTTGCCGCCACGCAGCACGGTGCACTCGGTGCACAACGCACGAATTTCATGCAGCTTGTGGCTGATATACAGAATCGAGCAGCCCTCGGACACCAACTGGCGCAGCACCACAAACAACTGCTCCACCGCCTGCGGGGTGAGTACCGACGTGGGCTCGTCCAGAATCAGCAAACGCGGGTTGGTGAGCAGGGCCCGGACGATTTCGACACGCTGCATTTCCCCGACCGACAGGGTATGAACTGGGCGCTCTGGATCGATCTCCAGCCCGTAGTGCTTGCCGGTGTCGCGAATGCGCTGCACCACTTCTGCCAGCGAAATGCCCCGATCCAGCCCCAGCCACACGTTTTGTGCCACGGTCAACGTGTCGAACAAGCTGAAATGCTGAAACACCATCGCAATGCCCAATTGGCGCGCCTGCTGGGGGTTCCGGACGTCCACACGCTGGCCATCAAACAGCATGTGCCCTTCATCAGGCTGGGTGGCACCGTAAATGATCTTCATCAGCGTCGATTTGCCAGCACCGTTTTCGCCAAGAATGGCATGGGCCTGACCTGGCTGAACACACAGGCTGACGCAATCGTTGGCCACCACCGCCGGATAACGTTTGGTGATGCCCACCAACTGCAAACGCGGTAGCAGCCGACCATCGCTGGAACAAGGAGGGGGAGAAAACATGCGCGCGATTCTCGCTGAGAACCCTGGCGGGGACGCAGCACCTGCCCCGGTAGTCGCAAAAAAGCCCTGGGCTATCCTTGCCCAAACAGCCACTATTTCAATAGCTGATCGCGCTTATTCAGCAAGGTTTTACAGCCAAAAATGCTTAAAACTACCAATGCGACTGCACCACCTCGCCGGTGAACACCGAAGCATCCAAGCGCGCCTGCCAATAGGCCAGCCGGGCATCGTGCCGCGCCACGATGGCTTCATCAATCTCTTTTTTGTGCAAGGTTGAAAAGCCCTCCAGCTCGGCCACCAAGGTCAGCATTTGTGCCTCTAGGGCATCCACATCAGCGGCCAACTGCTGCTCCCAGCTGCCATGCGTCTCATGGGGGGCATATAGGGCAGATGCGGCAGAGTGCTCTACGGCATCAATAGCCTGGCTGGCCGCCTCATACACGTGGCGCAGTACACGAAAATCTTGCAAGCGCGCGTCAAAGCGTTCATGCAGCACTTGCTGCAAATGCTGTTCTGCCTCGTGGTAACGCGTGCGGCACCAATCGACCGTGGCCTGACGTGCCAAGCGCTCCTGTCGGGTACCAGGCCCCTCCAAACGAAATAAAAGCGCAAACATCAGAACGGCCAGCGGTCCATACCACCACAACCATGCAGGTGGCATAGCCCAGCCTGCCCAAGCCAGCAGCGCCGTACCCATCCAAGCCAACCCGTACACCAAATTACTTTCACGGCGCACAGCACGAGGCAACGGAATAGGCACCAGCTTGATCAGCCCATGAATGCGGGCTGGTTCAGGTGCCTGCGGAGGCTGTAACTGTTCTACGCGCCGGGTCACTTCATCCAAAGCGAAGCCGCGCCCAGCGGCAGGCCCTGTCGTGCGCAAAGCAGACGACCAACGCCCCCACGCGTTTTTAGCTCGATCGAGTAGGCCTGACAGTTTCATGCCCAGAGTCTAGGGGATGCAGGGCGTTTTTTCCAATCCGTTTAGAGGCAGAGAGATGGCCTCTGTCACCCATACACTGCACAGTGTGGAACTGTGCTGCTATGGTTGGTGCACAAGACATACCCAGAAAACAGGGCAAAAACAAAAGCCCTGAAATTAAAAAATTTCAGGGCTTTGCATATATGGTGCGGCTGGCAGGAATCGAACCCACGACCCCTTGGTTCGTAGCCAAGTACTCTATCCAGCTGAGCTACAGCCGCAAAAACAGAAAATTTCTGATTTATAAAATGGTCGGAGCGGCGGGATTCGAACTCGCGACCCTCTGCTCCCAAAGCAGATGCGCTACCAGGCTGCGCTACGCTCCGACAAGATCGAGAGTATACAACGTTTTCCCGCTCTTCATAAAAATCTACTTGCTATTTTGTCCTGCGGCCTTTTGTTCCGCCAATCGCTGCGTGAACTCTTGTGCCGAAACTGGACGACAGTACCAGTATCCCTGTCCGAAATCGCATCCTGCATCCAGCAAGATTTGATGTTGCTCTTGGGTCTCTACCCCCTCTGCCACCACTTGAATCCCCAGCTGATGGGCCATGACGATGATGGCATGGCACAAAGCCACATCTTCCGAATCGCGGTGCAAATTGCATACGAAACTGCGGTCAATTTTGATGTAGTCGATATCGAAACGCTTCAAGTACGACAGAGAGGAATATCCGGTACCAAAGTCATCCAGCGCCAGCTGCAGACCAGCAGCCTGTAACTGCTGTATCTTCGTATCACTGGCAGCATCTGCTTCCAGCAACACACGCTCTGTGATCTCCAGCACCAAAGCATCCCCCGCAACATTGTGGTGCTGCATCCGATCCAACCAGCGCTGCTGATTGTGCTCAGGACTGTGCAACTGCACTGGCGAAACATTGACGCTCAAAACGAAATCGGGCACGAAAATTTGACGCCACGCTTGCACCTGCTGCACAGCCTGATCCACGATCCAATCGCCAAGAGGCACAATCAAACCCGATTCCTCCGCCAAAGGAATGAAGTCGCCCGGTGGTACTCGGCCGCGCACGGGCTGCTCCCAACGCACAAGTGCTTCAGCCTTGGCAATGCGCCCCGTCTGCATATGCACAATCGGTTGGTAGTGCAAAACAAACTCTTGCTTTTCTAAACCTTTTTGCAAATCACGCAACATCATGCGCCTAGTTTGCGCTTCTTCTTCCATGCTGGCGTCAAACGTGCAGTACTGGTTCCGACCTTTATCTTTGGCTGCATACATGGCCAAATCCGCATGACGCAACAAATCCACACCCGTGCTTCCATCCTGTGGGTAAAACGTGACGCCAGCACTCACAGAAATCTGTGCATTGTTGCTCCCAAGTACATACGGCTGCGCGACCAGATTCAAAACTTTTTCACAGATAGGAATCACGTCCTCGGGCTGACGAACATCATGCAATAGCAAAATAAATTCATCCCCCCCCAATCGAGCAACCAAGTCTGATTTGCGTACGCAAGATTGCAAACGAACAGCCACCTGGCGCAAAAGCTCATCGCCTTCATCGTGACCGAAAGTATCATTCACTTCTTTGAAGAAATCCAAATCCAGAAAAACAAGAGCAAATATTGTTCTAGATATTCGAGCTTCCTCTATACTGCGCAAGAGATGTTCTTGAAACATCTGTCTATTGGGTAACTGAGTGAGATGATCATAATGAGCCTGACGCCATATTGTTGCCTCACGCTGGCGCAACTTAGTCACATCGGTAAACAATCCGATATGACTGTTCACAGAGCCATCTTCGTTGTAAGAAGTGGTGATTGTCAAACGTTCAATGTACTCCTCTCCATTTTTTCTTTTATTGACAATATCACCAGACCAGCGGCCTTGCTTTTTGAGAATCGTCCACATTTCTTGATAAAAGCTTCGGTCATGACGCCCAGAGCTCAGGATAGTCAATCTGCGACCCAATGTCTCTTGTGCGTCATAGCCTGTAATAGCAGTAAAGGCAGGATTGATATCTTGCACCACTCCCTGTGCATCAGTAACCACCATTGCCTCACTGGTATGGGCATACACCAGAGCTGCACGACGCATTGAAGCTTCTGAATTTTTACGCGCCGTAATATCAATCATCATCCCAATAATAGCGGGCTTCTCCTGGTAATGCATTGCAGAGCCAAATATCTCAACATCAAAATGACTGCCATCTGCACCCACAATTTTTTGGTCATAACGCTCTGTATGCACGCTCCCCAAAAAACGATCTAATATTCTTGCGCGCACCATAGGCCACTCATTCGCAGGAATTATTTTTTCTAATGAAAAATGGCTACTTAAACACTCTTTTGAATAGCCTATCATTTTCGCAAGCTGCTCATTCACATAAATAAAATTCATCGAAGAATCTAACATATAGATTCCAACAACAGAATTATCAGCAAGACCATTGAACATAGCTTGCATTTGCATAACTGCACTACGTTCTTGCGCGACATCACGCAAAAGTTTTTCAATATGATAGGCTGAATGATTTAGCGCTTTTGCCAAATCTCCCAATTCATCATTTGCAGATATATTGTTTTGCGTACTGTAATTATTTTGTGCAATCTCACGACATTGGCGTGCCAATATATGAACTGGACGTAGCACACGCAACTCAATCAGCACATACCCAATCAGCAAAAGCAAAGCATCAAGAGCAAACAACACCCAACTTGCCACCAAAGTACGCTGCTGCGCTGCACTGGCTTGATCGACCAAGCGATTCAGTAAAAATTCCGTCTCGGCCCACAAAACGTCGCTGACAGCAATCACCTGCAAAAGCTCACTGCGGCCCGCCTGCTCCCCAAGGCTCAACACAGCATGCACACCGTCAATTGCACTCTGATATTCGACCCAACGGGCCTGCAATTGCTCCAGAGCAGGGAGCAAAGAAGAATCTATGGGCCGAACCTGTAACCCGTAAATGCTCCCTCCGTCTCTCAGGACTCGGTAGTAAGCAGAAAAATCTGCATAGCGTTGCTGTACATCCGGCCAATCTCCCCCGAGCATGGCATGTTCCGCCAACGCCTCCAAGGCGATGCGCTGACTGAGCAAACGCAATTTACCCGCAATATTGAGCGTAGCCGTCACATTGTCTGCACGCTGCAGCATCAACTGCAGTGCCACCACATTCCCCACAGCCAATAAAGCAATTAACACAACTGCCACCAGGGCTTTTAGCCTTAAGGTTCGCGGCCAGAATGACATATCAAAGATGATCCAAATAGTCTTGTTTTATTGGTGAAGTGTACACACCAGTATCCCCAAACAAGTCAAATCGAAGACAGGGGGATATACCTAAAGCATTTTGCTTTTTCCCGAGAAAATTTCGTCCGACAGGAAAAGGCTTTCGGTGGGCCACGCCTCTCTTCTAAGCCAAGATCCGGAGCTCAAGCAAAAGACTTGTAGCCACGCACGCGCTAACAAGGATCTAGAGCAGAGGAACGAGTCAAAGGTAGAGACATCATGGCTGACTCAATGCCCGAGGCTGCGGTGTACAGTCCTACATCCAGTACTTTTACAGCCCCCGCCCTTCTACCAGCAAGTGACATCAAAAAATGGACATTACATCCCCCCTCACACTCCTAGGCAGCATTTCACCCGCAGAATTTATGCAGAACTACTGGCATAAAAAGCCTTTGCTGATACGCCAAGCCATACCTGGATTCAAGCCGCTACTGGAACGGGCTGAACTTCTCAAACTCGCTGGATGCGATGGCGTAGAAGCCCGCTTGGTGCAGCAGCTGGGAGAAGGCGAGTGGAGTTTGACACATGGCCCACTAACGCGTAGGAGCCTTCCTCGCTTGGATCAACCTGGATGGACTGTATTGGTGCAAGGTGTAGATTTGCACGTACAAGCGGCACATGAACTGCTCAGAAATTTTCGTTTTATCCCCGACGCACGCTTAGACGATCTCATGATCAGCTTTGCCACCGACCAAGGGGGTGTTGGCCCGCATTTCGACAATTACGATGTATTTCTGTTGCAGGCGCATGGTCAACGCCGCTGGCGCATCGGGAGACAAAAAAACCTCAGCCTCCAACCAGATGTTCCTCTGAAAATCCTTACGCACTTTGAGCCCGAGGAAGAGTACGTGTTAGAGCCAGGAGACATGCTGTACCTTCCTCCTAAATGGGCACATGACGGCATAGCGCAGGGCGAGTGTATGACCTATTCCATTGGCTTTCGCTCGCCCAAACAAGACGAACTTGCGCGCGAAATTTTTCTACGTCTGGCAGATCCGAGCGAAGAATCAGCGCCTGAGGTGGTGTACCAAGACCCTCAGCAGCCCGCAGTCACCCACCCAGCTGCCATACCGCAAACCTTACTCACTTTCGCTCGTGCTGCGCTAGAGAAAGCCATGGAGGAACCACTGGCCCTAGAGCGTGCATTGGGAGAGGCCATGAGTGACCCTAAGCCCAATGTATGGTTTGAACCTGCCCAAGACTTTGGTCTGATAGAGCATGTGCAACTCAACCAGCGCACACGCATGCTGTACGACGCCCACCACATTTTTATCAATGGCGAGAGCTATCTTGCAGATGGCCACGACGCACAGCTGATGCGAAAACTGGCTGACACACGTCAGCTGGAAGCGCATGAAGTGCAGCAGCTCAGCGACGACGCATTGGAGCTACTTTCTTGCTGGGTAGATGCAGGTTGGGCACACAGTCGTGCGAAATAATTCGCAAAAGTCTGTCAACCGATACAAATCCTCTTGCGTTTAGGATGACAGGCTTGCATTGAGTTAAATCAAGTTGGCATAGACTCTGTGTCAGCTTGTGGACGCGCAGACGGCCTACTTCGCGTCTTGCTGTATTGACAACCATCCTTTTGAGGTGCTCTCATGAAAAAATCTGTCGTTTTGGCTACCGTAATCGCTGCTGCTGCACTGACTGCTTGCGGCAAAAAAGAAGAAGTTGCGGCTCCTGCGCCGGCTCCTGCTGTTGAGCAAACTGCTCCTGCAGCACAAGTGCCAGCCCCTGCTGCAGCTGTACAAGATGCTGCTGAAGCTGCCAAAGCTACAGCAGAACAGGCAGCTCAAGCCGCCACAGAAGCTGCGCAAGAAGCAGGCAACAAGGCAGAGATTGCTGCTATCGAAACCAAAGGTGCTGCTGATGCAGCTGCTGATGCAGCCAAAGATGCTGTCAAAGATGCTGCTGCTGATGTAGCCGACAAGGTCGAAGCTGCTGGCGACAAAGCCGAAGCCGCTGGTGCTGAGGCCAAAGAGGCTCTGGATGGCGCTGCCGATGCCGCCAAGAAAGCGGCTGAAGAAGCTGTCAAAGCAGCCACCGACGCAGCCAAATAATCTGCATCATCCCTTGGCCGTTGTAACAACGGTTTGGGCGCAAAAAACCTGCTGAATTTCTTCAGCAGGTTTTTTTTATGTTTTCTCAACGTGTGCTTTTAAAAAATAAAAAAGCCGTTACCCGGAAATCAGGTAACGGCCGACAGAGCAAGCGTCCATCAGAGAAAATTTATCTCATATCGTCGGCCAAAACACGCAAGATGCGTTGTGCAACTTGCTCAGTTTCTGGCTGCCCTTGCGCGTTCAGCACCACCACCTGGCTACGCGCGCCTTGGCTGCGCACTGCGACTTGATACTGATTGGGCTGATTTTCAGCTTTTTTCTTGCTGCTGAAAGTGCGGCTGAACCAACCTTGCTTCTCTTCTGCACCAGCAGTTTGATTGGGAGCCACATAGCGCACGTAATACAGGCCTTTACTACGGTCACGGTCTTCCACAGTAAAGCCTGTACGATCCAACGCCACGCCAACGCGTCGCCATGCACGCTCAAAATCATCGGCCAGGCCCAGTGCAGCTTGACCATCAACGGTCGTGATTTGCACATTACTGGCACTGCTACTCTGGGCCTGGGCCGAAGCAACCAAAGCCTTCGACTGCTCTTCACTGGTGCCCAGCTTGATCATTAAGCGACGCAAAAACTCTGTTTCCAACTCAGGATCTGCCGCACGTGGCTGCCAAATGGTTGAATCTTTTTGACTGGAGGCATACACCTCTTCCATACCCCGATGGGTGATGAAAACCTCTGTCTTGCCGTCGGCACGGCGCTCCAGGCGAGTGCGAAACTTATCGCGTTCACTGGTGGAGTACAGCGAATCGAACACTTTACCCAGCGTTTGACGAATCACATCCTGGGGCAACTTGGCACGATTTTCAGCCCAATCGGTTTCCAAAATACCCAGATCCGGCTTCTCCTGCTCTAGGTTAAACCCATGATCCAGCCAGAATTCACGCGTTGGCTCCCACAGCTGATCTACGGGGCGATCCACCAGCAGCCAGCGTTTGTTGCCTTCACGCAAAATTTGTACATCCCCAACTTGCAAAGGTGCGGCACGCTCGGCAACCGGCGCCTGAGCCTGTCCCGCTTGCAAAGCCAACGCGGACACCGAAGTGTCCGGTGCTGTGGTGTAACGTGTGTCCTTGGCCAATTGCGTCAGATCTGGTGGCACCTCCAGCGTGCTGGCTTTTTTGGCACTTTTGTAGTCGATCTTGTCTTCCTGAATGACAGAACAGGCCGACAGGGCCACAGCCAAGCCAATCAGGCTGGCACGGGCGAGGTGGTGTTGCACTTTCACGCGATGTCCTTGGAGTGTTTTGCAGCGCTAAATTAAAAAAGCGGTAGGACGCAGAGTTTAGAGCAAGCCAGCGTTGCGCAGGGCCGTTTCCACGACGGGCTGATGGGCTGCTGTCAGTGGCGTCAGTGGCAGGCGCATCGTGCCACCACAGCGGCCCATACGCGCTACCGCCCACTTGACGGGGATGGGGTTGGCTTCCACAAATAAGTGGCGGTGCACGGGCATCAGCTGGCGCTGAATGCGCATGGCCGTATCGCGATCACCCGCAATCGCTGCTTGGCACAGCTGGCTCATCAGGCGGGGGGCCACATTGGCTGTGACCGAGATATTTCCGTGCCCACCGCACAGCATCAAAGCCACCGCAGTTGGATCGTCACCAGAGTAAACGCCAAAGTTTGCAGGCAGGTCACGAATCAGCCACTGCGCACGCTCAATGTTGCCCGTAGCTTCCTTGATCCCGATGATGCCGGGCACCTGTGCCAAGCGCAGCACCGTATCGTGCTGCATATCGGCCACGGTACGGCCAGGCACGTTGTACAGCACCATGGGCAAATCGCCTACAGCTTCTGCAATCGCTTTGTAGTGCAGGTAAATACCTTCTTGAGTGGGCTTGTTGTAGTAGGGAACTACCTGCAACTGGCTATCAGCCCCCACTTTTTTTGCGTACTGCGCCAGGGCAATCGCTTCGCGGGTGCTGTTGCCACCGCAACCGGCCATGATTGGCACGCGACCTGCCGCCTGCTCCACAGCCACGCGGATGATTTCGCAATGCTCTTCCACCGTCACTGTAGGCGATTCGCCCGTGGTACCCACCACGCCAATGCAGTGGGTGCCTTCGGCAATGTGCCAGTCGATGAGCTTGCGCAGCGCGGGGTAATCGACGCTGCCGTCTTCAAGCATAGGGGTGATGAGGGCGACGATGCTGCCCTGCAGGGCGACGGGGGAAAGGCTCATAACAGTCCGGGCGGATAAGTCTGGAAACGCTCAGAGTCCACACAGGGCCCGAGCACACAAAGTGCCCATTCTAGCGATTGCACAGGGGGTGGTTTTTCGTCATTTTTGCTCTTTTGAGCCAATCCAGATGCCGTTGTGACAAAAAGCTCTGCCACTTTGCATTCATTGCTGAAAAAGACTCAGGGCAACAGTGGCCGAGGCAGAATCGTCCGCACCAAGACGACGCGCACCAATGCGCTGCACCGCGTGCACAGACTTGCAGCAAACAGCCTTGGCCAGATTCTGTACACCGCAGCCATGCCCACAAGCTGGACCAGCACCTGCGCCTTGTCGGGCAGAAGGTGCTGCCAGGGCAGCCGCCCAGCGGATACAGAAGCACCGTTCACACAGGCCCAACTTTGAAAAAGTTCATAGCTGGATACACTTTCTACATGCGGATTTTTGGCATTTTTTATCTAAAAACATGCCCATACCTGATCGGCCATGGTCAGCATGAAATCCGGCTCCAAGTACCACCCGAACACCGCTGCCAACACACCCAGCACCAGCAACCAGCACAACGCACGCACCAGGCGCTGTTGCCAGGGGGAAAAATTGTGTGTGTTCGCCATCTTCACTGCCCTGTCTGTGCACCAGTTACGCGGCAGCCGGTGGCACACCGCGTTGCACCGGCGTCTCACGGATCGGCAGATTGATCAGCGCTGCAGCCACCCCCAGGGCCACAATCAAGTACCACACCACGTCGTAATTGCCCTGGGTGTCGTACAAGTAGCCTCCCAGCCAGATGCCCATGAAACTGCCCACCTGATGGCTAAAGAACACCACACCACCCAGCATCGACAAATGTTGCACGCCAAAAATCTGTGCAATCAACGCATTGGTCAGAGGCACGGTCGAAAGCCACAAAAATCCCATCGCTGCCGAATACAAATACACCGACCAAGGCGACAGCGGCGCCAGCAAAAACAGCACCGTGAAGACTGCGCGCAAGCCGTAGATGCCTGAGAGCAAATACTGCTTGGGCAAGCGCTGGCCTAGGTTGCCCGCAATATAGGTGCCAAAGATGTTGAACAGCCCCACCAGTGCCAGGCTGTAGCTGGCTACTTGCGGAGCCATGTCGAAGTCCTTCAGGTAGCTTGGCATATGCACGCCAATAAACATCACTTGAAAACCACAGACAAAGTAGCCCAGCGTCAGCAAAACAAAACTGGGATGACGGCGGGCCTCGTTCAGGGCTTGCAGCACCGTCTGGCTGCGCGGTGCCTGCGCCTGCCCTTTGCCAAAGCCTGGCTCACGCAGGCCAAAAGCCAGCACACCAATCAGCAATACCACCAGAGCCAGCACCATCAGCGCATGGCTCCAGCCCACAGCGGCAATTAGACCGCCTTCTACGGGCACCATGAAAAATTGACCAAACGAGCCTGCTGCCGCCGTAATGCCCATGGCCCAGCTGCGCCGCGCCACCGGAATTTGTCGTCCCAGCACGCCATATACCACAGCGTATGTCGTGCCAGACTGTGCAGCACCAATAATCAACCCAGTGCTGAGGATGAACAGCCAAGTGGTGGGTGCCAGTGCCATGCCCACCAGCCCCAGCGCATACAGCAGCGCACCCACAATCAAAATCTTGAACGCGCCCCAGCGGTCGGCCAGCATGCCCACAAAAATCCCCAGCACCCCCCAGGCAATGTTTTGCACCGCAATGGCCAGCGAAAACGACTCGCGGCTCCAGCCCATATCCTGGGTGATTGGCTGCAGCCAGAGACCAAAGCCATGGCGTATGCCCATCGACAAAGTCACCACCATGCCCGCGCACAGCAACACCTGCACCATGGGCAAAGAGAGGGCAGCAGCAGATGTCGCGGCTGCACCAACAGAGGAAGAAGAAATTTGCTTAGTGCTTTTTTGCATAAGGGCGCAAATGTAGCCAAAGCTATGACCACCTAGGGCCTGTGCGGTACTGATTTTCGATGCACACCACCATCGCCAAAGGCACACCCCTGTGTTTTTATCCAGACTTCTAAGCCGCTACAAACGCGGTAATTACAATGCGCGCCCATGGCTGATACCCCAAACGACACTGCTTCCCAGACTGCAGCGGCTCCGCTGCCCGTGTACTCTGAACGCTCCATTCGTGTACTCAAAGGGCTAGAACCCGTCAAGCAGCGCCCCGGCATGTACACCCGCACCGACAACCCCTTGCACATCGTGCAAGAGGTGATCGATAACGCTGCCGACGAAGCGCTGGCCGGTTTTGGCAAAAAAATCCGAGTTGTCCTGCACACCGATGGCTCGGTGAGCGTGGAAGACGATGGCCGGGGCATCCCCTTTGGCCTGCACCCCGAAGAAGGCGCCCCGGTGGTCGAACTGGTTTTTACCCAGTTGCACGCAGGGGGCAAGTTCGACAAAGGCAATGGCGGCGCCTACAGCTTTTCTGGCGGCCTGCATGGTGTGGGTGTGAGTGTGACCAACGCCCTCTCCACCCGTCTGGAAGTGACCGTACACCGCGATGGCGAACTGGCCAGCCTGGCCTTTGCCGGTGGCGATGTGGTTGAGGCCCTGCGGCACCGCCCGCTGCAAGCCGCAGAGCGCAAACACGGCACCAGCGTGCGCGTTTGGCCCGATGCGCGCTACTTTGACAGCCCCCACCTGCCGCTGGGCGCGCTGGTCCACCTGCTGCGCTCCAAGGCCGTGCTCATGCCGGGCGTGAGCGTCACCCTGGCCAATGAAAAAACCCGCGATACCAAAGACACCCAAACCTGGCAATACAAGGGCGGCCTGAAAGACTATTTAGAACAGTCGCTGGCCACCGACCCCCTGCTACCGCT
>RRZU011374095.1_pt1 | contig 12072 bp, 8 predicted proteins | sample 2165561 | NCBI WGS metagenome assembly RRZU01 (sample SAMN10456909, study PRJNA506462) | wastewater metagenome | isolation source: wastewater sludge | place: USA: Moscow, Idaho | reverse complement strand
GACCCGACCAGGCGCGCCAACCGCTCGGCCGCGATGACCGCACTGATCGTCACCACCACCGGCGGCCTGGCGATGCTGATCGGCATCGTCACGTTCGGGGTGCTGGCGGGCACGTTCAGCCTGTCCGCGATTCTGGCGCAGCCGCCGTCCGGCACCCTGGCGGTGGTGGCCGCGCTGCTGATGCTGGTCGGCGCGCTGAGCAAGTCGGCGCTGGTGCCGTTCCATTTCTGGTTGCCCGGCGCCATGGCGGCACCGACCCCGATCTCGGCGTACCTGCACGCCGCGGCGACGGTGAAGGCCGGCGTCTACCTGGTGGCCGCGCTCTCGCCGGCCTTTGCCGGCGTGCCCGGGTGGCGGCTGGCCGTCGGCCTGCTGGGCGCCACCACGATGATCCTGGGCGGCTGGCGGGCGCTGCGCCAGAACGACCTCAAGCTGCTGCTCGCCTACGGGACGGTCAGCCAACTTGGGTTTCTGGTGCTGCTCAGCGGATTCGGCACCAAGGCCACCGCCTTCGCCGGCATCGCCATGCTGGTCGGCCATGCCCTGTTCAAGTCCGCCCTGTTCCTGGTGGTCGGCGTGATCGACCATTCGACCGGTACCCGTGACCTGACCAGGCTGACCGGGCTGGCCCGCCGGCTGCCGGCGCTGGCCGTGGTGGGCGGGCTCGCCGCGGCGTCCATGGCCGGCCTGCCGCCCACGCTGGGGTTCATCGCGAAGGAATCGGCGCTCGAGTCCCTCACCTACCTGCTCTCGCCCGGTGGTGACGCGACCGGCATGACCCCGCTGGTGTCGATACTGCTGGTCGCGGCCGTGGTGGCCGGATCGGTGTTGACCGTCGCGTACTCGTTGCGGTGGTGGTGGGGTGCATTCGCCGACAAGTCCGGCGTGCCGCAGCCCGACCTGCACGAGCCCGCCCCGGGGTTCGTGCTGGCGCCGCTGCTGCTCGGGCTGGCCTGCGGGGTGGGTGGCCTGCTGGGCGAGCCGCTGACGGCGTTGCTGCAGCCGCTCAGCGAGCCGATCTCGACCGGTGAGAAGAGCCACGGGTTGGCGCTGTGGCACGGCTGGACGTTGCCGCTGGGCCTGTCCCTGCTGGCGATCGCGCTGGGCTCGTTGATGTTCTGGCAGCGCTCGGCGATCGCGCGGGTGCAGGCCACGTTCCCGAAGGTGATCGGTGCGGACGAGCTGTACACGGCGACGATGAAGCGCGTCGACACAGTCGCGGTCGAAGTGACCGCCCGCACTCAACGAGGCTCGCTGGGCAGCTACACCTCGATCGTGCTGGCGGTGGTGGTGTTGCTGGCCGGCGGCTCGCTGCTGTTCACGGTGCACTGGCCGGCCGCGGTGAACCCTTTCGACTCGGTGCCCCAGTTGCTGATCGGGGCAGCCATGATCGTGGCCGCCGTACTCGCCGCGACCTCACGCGGACGGGTCCGGGCGGTGCTGCTGGTCGGTGTCACCGGATACGGCACCGCGCTGCTGTTCCTGTTGCACGGTGGGCCCGACCTGGCGCTGACCCAGGTGCTGGTCGAAACCGTCTCGCTGATCGTGTTCGTGCTGGTGCTGCGGCGGCTGCCCAAGTACTTCACGAATCGTCCACTGAGCTCGACCCGGTGGTGGCGGATCGTGCTTGCGGCGCTGGTCGGCGGCAGCCTGTCGCTGCTGGCTCTGGTGGCCTCCGGTGCCCGCGTGGCGATCCCGGTCTCGGTCGACTACTACGAGGCCGCGTACTCGTTCGGCTACGGCAAGAACATCGTCAACGTGACGCTGGTCGACACCCGCGCCTGGGACACCATCGGCGAAATCTCGGTGTTGGTGATCGCCGCCACCGGCGTGGCCAGCCTGATTTTTCTGCGCTCCCGGGTGCAGCGTGTGCAGGGCCGCGAGGGCGACCAGTCGTTCGGCGCCCGCGGCATGTGGCTGAGGGCCAGTGGTGCGCTCGATCCCGGGTCGCGCTCGCTGATCTTCGAGGTGGTCACCCGCCTGATGTTCGGCGTGATGATGATGGTGTCGCTCTACCTGCTGATCGCCGGCCACAACGCGCCCGGCGGCGGCTTCGCGGGTGGCCTGGTCGCCGGGCTGGCGCTGATGATCCGGTACCTGGCGGCCGGGCGTCGCGAACTGGACGAAGCCGCACCCTTCGACGCCGGACGGCTGCTCGGTTTCGGGCTGGGCCTGTCGGTGCTGAGCGCCGTGGTACCCGCGCTGCTGGGCGGCAAGATCTTTCAGAGCTACGACATCAAAGTGGTGATTCCGGGGTGGGAGTACCTGCCGACCCCCTGGGGCACCTGGACGTTGTTCGGCGAGATGCATCTGGTCAGCTCCACGGTCTTCGACGTCGGCGTGTACCTGATCGTGATCGGCGTGGTGCTCGACCTGACTCGCAGCCTGGGGGCCGGTATCGACATCCAGTCCGAACAGGATCAGGCCCCGGTGCCTCAACCCGAATCGACCCGTGCCACCCCCGCACTGACCGCCGACCAGGACCGGGTGATGCGCTACACCACCAGCGGCGAGGGGGGTGGCCGGTCGTGAGCCCCAACCTGACCCTGGCGATCATCGCGGGCGCCCTGATCGCCTGCGGTGTCTACCTGATCACCGAACGATCGCTGAGCCGCATCCTGATCGGGGTGCTGCTGGCCGGCAACGGCGTCAACCTGCTGTTCATCGTGGCCTCGGGCCCCGCCGGGGGCCCACCGCTGATCGGCGTCACCCCCAGGGACGAGATGGCCGACCCGCTGCCGCAGGCGATGGTGCTGACCGCGATCGTGATCGCCCTGGCCACCGCGGCCTTCGTGATCACGATGGCCTACCGTTCGTTTCAGCTGAACGGTGACGACGAGGTGGCCGACGACGTCGAAGACACCCGCATCCGCGAACTGGCCGAGGCCGACGAGGCGTCCGACAGCTTCGAAGAGATCAGGTTCACCGACACCGGGGCGGACGTGGTGAGCGAATGAACAACCTGCTGCCGCTGCCCGTGCTGCTGCCGATGTTCGGTGCAGCCCTCACCCTGTTGCTCGGACGTCGCCCGCGGGCGCAGCGTGCCGTGTCCATCGTCACCCTGGTGCTCGTCTGCGCGGTCGCCGGGTCGTTGATCTGGATCACCGACACCCATGGCGTCCAGGCCCTCTGGGTGGGCGCCTGGGCCCCGCTCGGGGTGGTGCTGGTGGCCGACCGGCTGGCGGCGCTGATGCTCACCGTCGCTTCGCTGGTCACGCTCGGCGTGCTGATCTACGCCACCGGACAGGACGAGGAGGAGGTGCGCCGCGAAACTCCGGTGTCGATCTTCCACCCCACCTTTCTGCTGCTCAGCGCCGGGGTCTCGGACGCCTTTCTGGCCGGTGACCTGTTCAACCTTTTCGTCGGTTTCGAGGTGCTGCTGTTCGCCTCGTACGTGCTGATCACCATGGGCGGCACCGGCGAGCGGCTGCGGGCAGGCTCGATCTATGTGGTGATCAACCTGATCAGCTCGATGCTGTTCCTGACCGCACTGGCGATCACCTACGGCGCGACCGGTACGGTCAACATGGCCCAGCTCAGCCTTCGCTTCGCCGACCTGCCACACGACGTGACGATCGGCATCCAGCTGCTGCTGCTGGTGGTGTTCGCGATCAAGGCGGCCGTGTTTCCGCTGTCGTTCTGGCTGCCCGACAGCTACCCCACCGCGCCCGCCCCGGTCACCGCGGTCTTTGCGGGCCTGCTGACCAAGGTCGGCGTGTACGCGATCCTGCGCACGCAGACCGCGATCTTTCCCGACAGCCCGCTCACCGACCTGCTCGGCTGGGCGGCGCTGGCCACGATGCTGATCGGCATTCTGGGTGCGATCGCCCAGTCCGAGATCAAACGTCTGTTGTCGTTCACCCTGGTCTCGCACATCGGCTACATGGTCTTCGGCATCGCACTGGCCACGCAGGCCAGCCTGGGTGGTGCGATCTTCTACACCGCGCACCACATCACGGTGCAGGCGGCGTTGTTCCTGGTGGCGGGTCTGATCGAACGCGTCGGGGGCTCGACGTCGATGGACCGGCTGGGCGGGCTCGCCGCCACCGCCCCCGTGCTCGGGCTGCTGTTCTTCATTCCGGCGATGAATCTGGCCGGTATACCGCCGCTGTCGGGCTTCATCGGCAAGCTTGGCCTGCTGATGTCGGGTGTCGAGGTGGGCACGCCGTTGGCTTGGGCGCTGGTGGTCGGCAGCGTGCTGACCAGCCTGCTCACCCTGTACGCGGTGGCGAAGGTCTGGAACCGGACCTTCTGGGGTACCCCGGTGCTCGGCCCGGTGGCACCCGATGACGACCTGCCGGGCGACGACCCGAGCGCCGGCAAGCTGCCCGCGGTGATGGTGGGTGCGACCGCCGGACTGGTTTGCCTGGGCCTGGCCCTGACCGTGGTGGCCGGCCCGCTGTACGGCTACGTCGATCGCGCCGCCGCCGGCCTGCTGGGCAACTCCTACCTGGAGGCCGTGTTGTCAGGAGTGGGCCGATGAAGCGCTCGTCCAGCCGTCGCCGGCTCCGGTTCCGCCTGCAGTGGCGCGCGGTGCTGCTGCTCGCCCTGATCTGGGTGGTGCTGTGGGGCAACTACTCGCTGGTCGACCTGCTGGTCGGCATCGTGCTGGCCTGGGTGGTCACGGTGACGTTTCCGCTGCCGCCGATCCGGTACCACGGACGTCCGCACCCGTGGGGTCTGCTCGTCCTGGCGGTCACCGTGTTGCGCGACCTGGCCGTCGCGTCGTGGCGCCTGACCATGTCGTCGTTCGCCCGCACGATCGACTTTCACCCCGCCGTGATCAGGGTGCGGCTGCGCGCTGCTCAGGACCTGTACCAGGTCGAGACCGCCGAGCTGATCTCGATCGTGCCCGGCTCGATCGTGATCGACGCCCGGCGGTCCAACCGGGTGCTGTACCTGCACCTGGTCGACGTGGTCGGCGACCAGGGGGTCGAAGAGGCCCGCGCGGCGGCGCTCGACGTGGAGCGCCGCGTGCTGGAGGCCATGGCCGGCACGTCCGAGATCGCCGCCATTCGACGGCAGGAGGAGCGGCCATGATCGCCCTGCTCACCCAGGCCCTGATCTGGCTGGCAATGGCACTGGTGACCGGGGCCGCCGCGCTGACCCTGTGGCGGCTCACGAAAGGTCCCTCAACGCTCGATCGCATCGTCAGCGCCGACGTGCTGTTGTCGATCGTGCTGATCAGCATCTGCCTGACCATGGTGATCAGCGGCTACACCAGCGCCATGCCGATTCTGCTGGTGCTGTCGATGGTGGCCTTCACCGGCGGCGTCAGCGTGGCCCGCATGCTGGCGCCCGGGGCGCCGGATCGGCAGCGTTACCGCCGCGAGAAGCAGGAGGATGAGCTATGAACCTCCACGAGGTGATGGCACTGATCGGCGCATTTCTGCTTGCCGCTGGGGGCTTCTTCTGCTTCGGTGGGGCGCTCGGCCTGGTGCGCTTTCCCGACATTCTGGCCCGCATGCACTCGGCGACCAAGCCGCAGGTGTTCGGCCTGATGTGCGCCCTGCTGGGGGTGGGCTTCTCGATTCCCGACCCCAAGATGTGGATGCTGCTGGCAGTGGTGATGCTGCTGCAGATTCTGACCGCGCCGGTCGCCGGTCATCTGATCGGACGGGTCGCGTACCGCTCCGGTGAGTGGGAGCCGGAAGACCTGGTCGTGGACGAACTCGCCGCGGACCTGCGCGACGCCGGCTTTCATCGCAACGAGGACTTTCGCCCCGAGCGGGCGACGGACCGTCCGACCAGCCGCACCCTGCCGCCCGACCAGACCGGCCGCACCCTGGCGCCCGACGAGAACGGCCGCACCCTGCCGGAAGCCGGCTCGAGCGAGTAGTACCGCAGCCACGACCGCAGTGCGCTGCGACTGTCGGGAACGGATTCGGCTACTGCCTCAGCCACACGGTCGTTTCCCCCGGCAGATGGTCGCTCAGGGGGTTGGAGGTGAGCAGCACCTCGCCGTCGGGCAGCGGGCACGGCCGCGCACCGAAGTTGCTCACCACCCGCCACCCGCCCGGGCGGCTGAAGCTGAGCACGTCGTCGCGGCCGGTGGGCAGCCACTGCAGCGACTCGGCACCCTGCAGCGTGCGCCGCAGGCTCAGTGCGCGGCGGTACAGGGCCAGTGTGGACGACGGGTCGTCCTGCTGCGCCTCGACCGCGTAGTGCCCGAACCAGAGCGGCTGTGGCAGGTGCGCACCGCCGGCGCCGAACCCGAACGACGGCCCGGTGCGGGTCCACGGCAGCGGCACGCGGCAGCCGTCGCGTCCGACCTCGACGGCGCGGTTGCGCAAGAAGGACGGGTCCTGCCGGACGGCGTCCGGCAGCTCGGCAACCTCGTGCAGGCCGAGCTCCTCGCCCTGGTACAGGTAGGCCGAGCCGGGCAGCGCGAGCAGCAGCATGGTGGCCGCGCGCGCCCGTCGCGAGCCGCGCGCCGCGTCCAGCAGCACGGGGTCACCGCCGGCCATCAGCCAGTCGCCGCCGTGCTTGCGGACGGGTTCGCCGTCGGGCCCGTAGCCGGGGAACGGCGTGCCGTAGCGGCTGGTGTGCCGGATCGTGTCGTGGTTGTTCAGCACCCAGGTGACCGACGATCCGGACGTCACCGCGACCCTCAGGCACTCGTCGATGATGCGGTGAAAGCTGGCCGGGTCGTAGTCGGCGAGTTGCAGATCGAAGAAGAACGACTGGCCCAGCGTCTGGGGGCTGGCGTAACGCGGCACCCGCGAGGCATGCACGGCCGCCTCGGCGACCGCCGTACGGGGCGGGTCGTAGGCGTTGAACACGGCCCGCCACTCGGCATAGATCTGCTGCAGTTCGTCGCGGTCGAGCAGCGGATGGTTGCCGTCGCGCGGCATCAGGTCCAGTTCGTCCTGGGAGGGTAGTGGGTCGCTCAGGTCTTTGGCGAGCATGTGGGCGGCGTCCACCCGGAAGCCGTCGACACCCCGGTCGGCCCAGAACCGCAGGGTGGTCAGAAAGTCATCGCGCACCTCGTCGTTGGCCCAGTTCAGGTCCGGCTGCTCGACGGCGAAGGTGTGCAGGTACCACTGGCCGTCCGGCACCTGCTGCCAGGTCGACCCGCCGAACAGCGAGCGCCAATCGGTGGGCGGCTGGGCACCGTCGGTGCCGGTGCCGTCGCGGAACAGGTAGCGTGCGCGGGCGCTCGACCCGGGCGGGGCGTCGAGGGCCTCGCGGAACCAGCGGTGATGGTCGGAGGTGTGGTTCGGCACGATGTCGATCAGCAGCCGGATGCCGTGGGCGTGCAGCACCTCGACCAGGGCGTCGAAGTCGGCGAGGGTGCCGATCCGGGCATCGACGTCGCGGTGGTCGATCACGTCGTAGCCGCCGTCGGCCAGATCAGAGGGGTAGAACGGGTTCAGCCACACCGCGTCGATGCCCAGCGCGGCCAGATAGGGCGCCCGCGAGACGATGCCGGCGAAGTCGCCGATGCCGTCGGCGTTGCTGTCGGCGAAGCTGCGCGGGTAGATCTGGTACACCACCGCCTGCCGCCACCACAGGGCGTCCGTGGCCGAGATGACCGTCTCGTGATCGACGGGCACAGACATCGGCGTCCTTTCGGTGCGGGCGCCGCGTCTCGGCACCAATCGCGGACGGGGTGGGGCTCACCTTATCCGGCGGGTGGGGCGTGGGCGTGGCGCCGCGCGCGGGCGACCAGTACCGTTCCGGCATGGACGCTGCTGCGGCGCCGCGTTGGGCGCGGTACGCACCGGGTCTGCACGTGCTGCTGCACTACGACCGGTCCTGGTTGCGCGGCGACCTGCTGGCCGGAGTCACCGTGGCGGCCTACCTCATCCCGCAGGTGATGGCCTACGCCGAGATCGCCCGGCTGCCGCCGATCGCCGGGTTGTGGGCGATCCTGGCGCCCCTTGCCGTCTATGCGTTCCTGGGCTCGTCCCGGCAACTGTCGATCGGGCCCGAATCGACCACGGCGCTGATGACCGCGGCGGGGCTGGGCGCGCTGCTGGGGGCCGCGGGCGGCACGGAGCGCTGGTCCGAGGTGGCGGCACTGATGGCGATCGCCGTCGGGGTGATCTGCCTGGTCGGCCGGCTGTTCAGGCTGGGATTCCTGGCCAACCTGCTGTCGCGCCCGGTGCTGGTCGGGTATCTGGCCGGCATCGCGGTGCTGATGATCACCAGCCAGCTCGGCAAGGTCACCGGCGTGGTCATCGAAGGGGACGCGCCGGGTGTGCAGTGGTGGTCGCTGGTCACGCGGCTCGGCACCGTCCACCTGCCGACGCTGGCGCTGGCGATCGCGGTCGGCGTGGCATTGGTGGCCTGTCGACAATGGCTGCCGACCTGGCCCGGCCCGCTGATCTGCATGCTCGCCGCTGCCGGCAGCGTGTTCCTCTTCGGTCTCGACCGGCTGGGGGTGCGGGTGATCGGTGCGGTGCCGCAGGGGCTGCCGGCGCCGCGCGTCCCGCTGCTGGACGACCTGTCGGTGCTGTCCCTGCTGCCGTACGCGCTGGGCATCGCCGTTGTCGGCTACAGCGACAATGTGCTCACGGCCAGGGCTTTCGCCGTCAAACGCAAAGAGCCGGTGGACAGCAACCAGGAGCTGCTCGCGCTGGGCGCGGCCAACGTGGTCAACGGCTTCACCAACGGGTTTCCGGTCAGTTCGTCGGGCAGTCGCACGGTGATCGGTGACGCGGTCGGCAGCCGCAGCCAGCTGTACTCACTGGTCTGTTTGGCGCTGGTGATCGCGGCACTGCTGGTGCTCGGCCCGGTGCTGGCCTGGTTTCCGGCCGCCGCGCTCGGGGCGCTGGTGATCTTCGCGGCGATCCGGCTGATCGACGTGGCCGAGCTTCGCCGGATCGCCCGGTTCAGGCGCAGCGAGTTGCTGCTGGCCCTGGCGACAACACTCGGCGTGCTGTGGCTCGGCGTGCTGGGCTGTATCGGCCTGGCGATCGGACTGTCGGTGCTCGACCTGATCCGCCGGATCGCCAGCCCGCACGACGGCGTGCTCGGCTACGTGCCGGGTATGGCGGGCATGCACGACGTGGACGACTACCCGATCGTCGTCCAGGTGCCCGGTCTGGTGGTCTACCGGTACGACTCGCCGCTGTTCTTCGCCAACGCGGAGGACTTCTTGACCCGGGCGTTGCTCGCGGTCGAGCAGGCCGACCCCCGGTGCGACTGGTTCGTGCTGAATGCCGAGGCCAACGTCGAGGTCGACCTGACCAGCGTGGACATCCTCGAAACGCTGCGTGCGGCGCTGGCGGGGCGCGGCATCAGGTTTGCGCTGGCCCGGGTCAAGTTCGAACTGCGTCAGCAGCTGCAGGCGGCCGGCTTCGTGCAGCAGGTGGGTGAGGAGTTCATCTTCGCCACCCTGCCCACGGCGGTGGCCGCGTACGCCGACTGGTACCAGCGCACACGCGGCGAGCGGCCGCCCGGGGTTCCGGCGCAGCGCGGCCTGGGTTAGGAGACGCGCCCTAGTACCGAAACCCCGTGAGACGGTAGTTGGCGTCGCGGGTGTAGGTCGGAATCAGGAACAGGTCCACCAATAGGGCGATGCCGACGATCACCAGCCCGATGCCGATCCAGCCGAGCACCACGGTGAGCAACAGATAGGTCAGTCCCTGCCCGTTGCGTCCGAGGTAGAAATGGTGAATGCCCAGCGCGCCGAGAAAGAACCACAGCACATACGCCGCACCAACCGATTTGGGTCCGACGACGGGCGCCTGCACCACGGTCTGGTAGACGACCGGCTGCAGTTGACCGCCCGGCCGAGGCTGCACGTAGCCGCCGAAGCGCGGATCGTACTGCGGCGGGGGAGGGTAGGGCTGGTAGCCGGGCTGGGCGGGCTGCGGCGCCTGCCAGGCCTGGGCGTCGTAGCCGGTCGGGTAGCCGTAAGGCCGCGGACGAGGGGGCGCCGGCATGGTGGGCGGTGTGAAGTCCGGTTGCTGCGGGTAGAGCGGAAACTGGACCGTCGGGGTGGCGTCGGCGGGGTTGGCAGGCTGCGGCCATGGCTGGGCCGGCTCCGGCCGGGTCGGTGGGTACTGCTCGCTCACCATTGGATCGTAGTCCTCCAGGGTTCGGGCGACGTCGCGGGGCAGAGCCGACGGCCGCCCCCGGGGCCTCGGCCACCCTCGAGCCCGCGTCGGCTGCTCGCCGGGTGGGGGCCCGGCCCACGGCGGGCGTGGTGTCTAAATCCAGGGGTGTGTGGGCGGATGTGGCATAATCACGATCAGGACGGGCCCGCGCAGTGGGCTCACCCGATCCGGCTTTCGAGGTGACAGCTCGATACCTCCGGCCACTCAACCGCGACGGCGAACGACCGCGGGGGTGGTGCGGTGCCGGGTCCAGTCCTCAGGCTTCGCCACTTCGGTGGCCACACCGGCGGCGTACCCCTGCCGCGTAAGGAGAGCACATGCTCGACGACGAAAATCCCACACCCAACGCGCCCGACGCGTCCGAGCCACCCGCGGCACCTCCGCGCCGGCGCCGTTCCGCGAGTCGTCCGGCCGGCCCTCCTGCGCCGGTCGTGGCCGCCCAGCCGGTGATCGCCACGCCCGAGTCCGGCGCGGCGAGCGACGACGAGACGTCCCTGCAGGCCGATGTCCAGGCGCCGAGCGAGCCCCCGGTCTCATCCGACGGCCAGACCGAGAATGTGCCGAAGGAAGGTGATGCCGACGCAGAGAAGGTGAACGGCACACCCGCCGACGAAGCGGCCGTGGACGGCACACCTGCCGACCGCCCGAGCGACGAGGCGCCCGCGGACGAAGCCGAACCCGTGGATGAGCCGCGAGCGGAACGCGCCGCTGAGGCCGACCTCGAGCAGATTCCGGCCCCCGATGAGCGCGTGGCGCAGGCCGACGACGTCCCGTTCACGCTCGAGGTCGAGCCCGAGGCGCCGGCCCCGCGCCGTCGGCGAAGCACCCGTGCCGCGGCTGCCCCCGTCGTGATCGAACCCGTGTCGCCGATCGACGAACCGGTTGCGGAGCAGGTGCCGCTCAGCCTCGACGAGCTGCCCACCCTGGATCAGTTGGCCCCCGCGGTCGAGACCCGTGGTCGTCGTCGTCGTCCCAAGGCCGATTCGCCCAAGACCGAATCGCGCAAGGCTGAACCGACCGCGCAGTCGGAGGCCGAGCCCGAGCAGCCGGCCGAGCCCGCGGATCCGATCGAAGAGACCCTGACCCAACTCAGCCGCACGGGCCGCCGCGGACGCCGCGCCAAGGTTGACCAGGCCGAGGCCGCCAAGGCCCTGGACGAGCTGGCCGCCATGATCGGCGGCCAGCACACCGATGCTGAGCCCACGGCTGCGCAGGGCGAGATTCCCGAACTCACCGTCGCGCTCACCGAGCTCGAGTTGGCGAGCGATGCCGTCGCTGAGACCGAGGGTGCGACCGGACGTCCGGCCGACGTCGGCTCCGAGCAGGACACCGTCGACGAGGAGAACTCTGACGAGGAAGACCCGTCCGACGAGGAAGACGCTGTCGACGAGGAAGACGCTGTCGGCGAAGAGGACGCCGGCGACGAAGAGGACTCTGGCGACGACGACTCGTCCGACGAGGACAGCCCACGTCGTCGCCGCCGCCGCCGGGGTGGCCGTCGACGCCGCCGCGGCTCCGGCACCGACAGCGCCGACGGCGAAGTGGACACCGCCGACGACGAGGACGCGGGCGACGCCAACGACACGAACGAGGGTGAGGCCACCGGCGAGGGTGAATCGAGCGAGTCCGCCGAATCCAGCGGCTCGACGCGCCGTCGTCGCCGTCGCCGCCGCCGTGGTGAAGACACCGCCGGGGCCGAGGACGACCCGTCCGACGTGGTGGTCAGGGTGCGTGAGCCCCGCCGCACCCGCAGCGCCAACGACGAGGTCACCAGCATCGAGGGTTCCACCCGCATGGAGGCCAAGCGCCAGCGCCGCCGTGAGGGTCGCGCCGCCGGGCGCCGCCGCTCGCCGATCCTGTCCGAGGCCGAGTTCCTGGCCCGTCGCGAGGCACTCGACCGGCAGATGCTCATCCGGCAGGCGGAGGACTACACGCAGATCGCCGTCCTCGAAGACGGGATCCTCGTGGAGCACTACGTCGATCGGGACAGTTCCGCGTCGCTGAT
>RRZU010426183.1_pt1 | contig 12072 bp, 9 predicted proteins | sample 2165561 | NCBI WGS metagenome assembly RRZU01 (sample SAMN10456909, study PRJNA506462) | wastewater metagenome | isolation source: wastewater sludge | place: USA: Moscow, Idaho | reverse complement strand
TCAGCTTTACAGCCGCAGACTTGCTTGGCAGTGAGCGGCGGACTGACGCTCGCGAGCAGGCCCCGTCCGCCCACATCCACAACAAAACGCCAGCACAGCGCCCCAATCAGACAGTGGAAAAGTACCCCACCCCATCTTGATATGGCCGCACCCATGGTGTTCATGATCGGTGCATGACTGTTTTGCAAATCATGCACCGGTGGGGACATGAGCCTCGTCAGGCCTGCACCACCGACCTCAGGTGAGCCATCACACTGTCCGACACCTCAGCATTGGCAAGCGCCAAATCAATCGTCGCCTCCAGGAATCCTTCTTTACTGCCACAGTCGTAGCGCTTGCCCTTATAGCGCAGACAGTACACGGGCTCTTGACCGATCAAGCCGGCAATCCCATCGGTGAGCTGAATTTCTCCGCCGACACCACGCGGCTGCGCCCGGATGCTCTGGAAAATACCGGGAGAAAGGATGTAACGCCCTGCCACACCCAAAGTAGATGGGGCATCTTCTGGATTGGGTTTTTCCACAATGCCATCAACTTCAGCATAGGCTCTCGACCCCTGAATGCTGACGATACCGTAGCGTTTGGTGTGTTCACGGGGCACCTCTTGCACGGCAAGCACGGTACCTGGGGCTGTTGAAAAGCTTTGAATCATCTGCTTCAACACAGGTGGGCTGCCCACCATCAAATCGTCAGCAAGCAGCACGGCAAATGGCTCATTGCCCACCAGGTTTTCAGCACACAAAACGGCATGACCCAAACCCAATGCACGCGGCTGGCGAATAAAGATGCAATCCATATCTTCAGGTTTGATGGAGCGCACCACGCCCAGCAAAGCATGCTTTTCCGCAGCCTCCAGTTCAGCCTCCAATTCATAGGCTGTATCAAAATGATCCTCAATGGAGCGTTTGTGGCGGCCCGTGACAAAAATCATTTGACGTATCCCGGCTTGATACGCCTCCTCCACTGCATATTGAATCAATGGCTTGTCCACAACAGGCAGCATTTCTTTTGGAATCGCCTTGGTAGCGGGCAAAAAACGGGTACCCATGCCACCTACTGGAAAAACTGCCTTGGTAATTGTTGGAATGAGTGTTTTTGACATAACAGAATCTTTCACAGTAACGGACAAGAAAAGAAAATATCCAAATCAAAATGCTTAATGTATTTTGGCTCCATTGGCCACCACAGCACGCACAGTAGCCTCGGCCAATGCCGCTCCAAACCGCTTGACAAGCCGTTCTGCAACATTGTCACGACGAGTGTAATCCACGATTTCCTCTGCTTTCACAATTTCCCGCGCCACATAATCCACCGAGCCCAAACCATCGGCCAAGCCCAACTGCACCGCCTGCTGTCCGCTCCAGAACAGGCCACTGAACATGTCGGGCGTTTCTTTCAGGCGCTCACCACGGCCTGTGCGCACAACGGTGATGAATTGATCGTGTATCTCCTTCAGCATGCCCAGAGCGTGAATCCGTTGCTGCTCGGTTTGAGGACTGAAGGGATCCAAGAAACCTTTGTTGGCACCAGCTGTCAGCAATCGCCTCTCAATACCGACTTTGTCCATCAATCCGGTGAAACCGAATCCATCCATCAACACACCGATGCTGCCCACAATGCTGGCTTTATCCACATAAATCATGTCGGCAGAAGCCGCCACGTAATAGGCAGCCGAGGCGCAGGAATCCTCCACTACCGCATAAACAGGTTTGCCGTGCAGGGCTTTGAGCCGGTGTATTTCATCGTTGATCACACCAGCATGCACAGGACTGCCACCGGGCGAATCGATCACCAGCACCACCGCCAATGCGCCTGCATCTTCAAAGGCAGAACGCAAAGCATCCAGAATATCGGTAGAGTTGGCCTCGGCTCCCGATCCGATTTCACCCTTGATGTCAACCACCGCTGTATGTGGCGTACTGGGAGCCGATGAACTGGGGACATTGGAAAACCCCATCCAGACAACCGTGGCAATCAGCAGGAATATCCCTGTTCTCCACACAATGCCCCAACGCCGAGCTGTCTTTTTCTCATCCAGCATGGCGAAAACAAGTTTCTCCAAGGTCTCGCGCTCCCACTGGGGTGAGTCTGTCTGCTTTTCATCGCTTTTCATATTTCAGGGTTGCCCGATTGGTTGTAGATCACAAAAAGCCGCATCAGGAAACGACAGGACTGAATCTCTGGTCCGGAAGCCAATACACATGCCCATCTTTTTCACTCAACTGGATTTTCGTCAATCCACCACGGCAAGGTCCGCCAGCACAAGCACCGGTATCGGGTCTGTACATCGCACCGTGGGTAGAACACAACAACCAATGACCTGAACTGTCGAACACCTGATTGGGCAACCAATCCAACTCCATCGGCACATGGCTGCACCGGTTGAGGTAGGCATGGACAGCATGCTCGTGGCGCACAGCAAATGCCCGACAAACATGACGACCTTCCATCACATCAAAAGCCACCGCATCACCTGAGTTGACCAAATCAGCGGACGAGCACAGCTTAACCCACTGCATTTGACTGGCCGTGTTATCCATCATGGTCAAGCGTTGGCAAGCAACCAAGTTTGCAGTTCTGCCACTGAATGCACGACGGCTTCTGGCCGAAAGGATTGGAAATCGGTGGGTTCATGGGCTCCATAGCTGACCCCCAAACTGGCACAACCGGCATTCAAAGCCATTTGCAAATCATGCGTGGTGTCACCAATCATCAGTGTGCGCTCGGGCACTGTATTCATTTCCGCCATGAGCTCGTGCAACATCATCGGATGCGGCTTGCCCGCCGTTTCATCCGCAGTGCGTGAAGCCGCAAACAAGCCTTGCAGCTCAACCGCTTGCAAAGCTTCATTCAAACCTCTGCGACTTTTTCCAGTTGCCACGGCCAGGGCATGGCCGCGATCTTTGAGCTTGACCAGCATATCCAAAACACCATCAAACAAACTGATGCTGTCTTGCTGTTTGAAATAGTGGTGGCGGTAGCGCTCACCCAATTCCGCATACCGCGACCGGGGAATGTCTGGAGCCGCGTGCGCCAAAGCCTCCATCAGCCCCATACCGATCACATAAGAAGCCGCACCGTCCGTTGGCCGAGTCCCACCCAGATCGACCACGGCGGCCTGTATGCAACGCGTGATGATGGCGGTGGAATCAAACAAGGTGCCATCCCAATCAAAGGCGATCAAGTCAAAGCGCATGGAGCGGGTATCGGGCATGTGGAGGCAAACATATATATAGAAAGCCTGGAATCACCTCCAGGCAGGAGCAAAGCCGCTCAATGCTGAATATTCTGCCGCACTTCTCCTGCAAAACTGACATTTCTCAAAAAACTCCGCACGCATCAGCTACCGGCCAACAAAAAACCCGGCTATCGCCGGGTTTTTGAATAACGCCATCCGCTCTACAGGAGATCAGATCAGGTAATCTTCGATGTTCTTGCCTTCAGCCAACAAGGCCCGCACCCATTCAGGCTTGCGGCCCAGACCGCCAGCCCACAACTCTCCATTGGGGCCACGGTACTTGGCGGGCGCAGTGGATTTTGTTTTTGCAGCCTTGCGCTGAACGCCTGAATTGGATGCACCCAAATCGGCCAGCGTCACGCCGTACTCTTTCATTTGGGCCTTGATGCGCTGAATCACTTCAGCAATTTCCTGCTTTCTCACCAACTCGGCTTCAGCCAACAAAGCTTCAGCCTGGTTTTTGAGTTCAATGTAAGTAGCCATGTGTTTTCCTTTGTATCAGTTTTTTATTTGAGAATTCCGAACGATGTGAAACATCCATCTAGGGACTATTTTCAAGTTTTGGATTGTAGATTATTTTCAATTACCCCGCCGACCATCTGGATCAAATCCTGAGATGGTGGGGCAACGATCTGCATCGTTTCTCCCGAAATCGGATTTTGGAATTCCAACTTCCATGCGTGCAGAAACATCCGTGAGCATCCAGCCTTCATCAACTGCCTATTCCATTCAAAATCCCCATACTTGTCATCTCCTGCGATGGGAAAACCTGCCTGCGACAAATGCACACGAATCTGATGGGTTCGGCCTGTTTTGATCGTCACATCCAGCAAAGTACACAGTCTATGGGGCGTGCTTGTCACCATATTTGCCTGGGAAGGATCGGCAACCTGTGATCTGACCTTCACCAAAGTAATGCTCCGCTGGGCATCGGGATGGTCATCGGCCACCACGCGAACACGCCGCTCACCATCTGGCATCAAATATTTCTGCAACGACTTGTCTATTACCTTGAGATTCACAGGCCACGCACCTTTTACCAGTGCAAGATACGTTTTCCCCGTTTCACGTTCTCTGAATTGATCTTGCAAATGACGCAAGCTGCTCCGCTTCTTTGCAATCAGCAGCACCCCGCTGGTATCCCTGTCAAGTCGGTGTACCAGCTCCAAATGTTGGGCCTGTGGCCTTGCCTGACGCAATTGTTCAATCACACCGGAGCTGACCCCGCTGCCGCCATGCACAGCCACGCCAGCCGGTTTGTTGATAGCCAAAAAGCCCTCATTCTCAAAAAGAATGGGGAATTCACGTGCAGGCACATGCACCTTGGTCAATGCACTCTCCACCACAGACACTCGAACCGGCGGTATGCGCAGCACATCACCTGCATTCAGCTTGGATTCGGCACTCGCCCGCCCTTTGTTGACACGCACCTCGCCTGAGCGAATGATTCGGTATATGTGCGTTTTGGGAACACCCTTGAGGGTTCGGAACAAAAAATTATCCAGTCGCTGGCCGTCAAATTCCTCATTGACCGTGATGTGTGTGACTTGTGGTGAATCCAAGAAAATAGCCTCGGTGGGGCAAACCCTTGGCACGTGAATGCACACAGATGCCAGCCTATAATGGCCCGGTTTTGCGGGGTTGTTCTGAGTGTTTGATTTCATTGAGTTTAAAGCTCCGGCACCAGGTACACCTTCCTGACACTGTTGAAATGCCCCCGTTGGCTGGTTTGCGGTTTTCAAGCACTGATCTGAAGCTGCTTGCCAGAAACAACGGTCGGATCACCGATACCGCAACGAACCCGACTACGGAATACCCCAAACCACCCAGACCATAGTGAGCTGGGTGGGGATCCAAGTGAACTTCAATCCTGATGGCAGAGCCGAACCTTCGGCCAGTTCACCCACATCCACGCGCCCATGCCCCAAACCTCATTCATACCCGCCTGGCCCGTTGCCAGTCCGGATTTTGTCTGTCGGTGTTTTGGCGGCTCTCCGGCAATTCCTCCTCGTTCGATGTACTCGGTGCTTCGTGGCAAATGCGCCATCAGCCTATGGCTGAGGCATGTTCTGTTATGACCGAAGAAACATGAAGGAGAAAGCATCATGAAGCGGATGCTGATCAACGCCACCCAGGCCGAAGAACGCCGGCTGGCCATCGTCAATGGACAAAAACTGCTCGACTACGAAATCGAGATTGAAGGCCGCGAGCAACGCAAAGGCAACATCTACAAAGCGGTGGTCACCCGAGTTGAGCCCAGCCTGGAAGCCTGCTTTGTTGACTATGGCGAAGACCGTCATGGTTTTCTGCCATTCAAGGAAATTTCCCGCCAATACTTTGCAGCAGGCGTATCCGTCAGCCAGGCACGCATTCAGGACGTGATTCGCGAGGGCCAGGAACTCGTCGTCCAAGTTGAGAAAGAAGAACGTGGCAACAAGGGGGCCGCACTCACCACGTTCGTGAGCCTGGCAGGACGTTACGTGGTGCTGATGCCCAACAACCCGCGTGGCGGTGGTGTCAGCCGACGCATCGAGGGAGAAGACCGGCAAGAACTCAAGCAGGCACTTGATCAGCTTCAATATCCAGGCGGCATGAGCATCATTGCCCGTACTGCTGGCATTGGCCGCGATGCCAATGAACTGCAATGGGATTTGAATTACCTGCTCAAACTCTGGACGGCCATTGACGGCGCAGCCAAAGGCGGCAAAGGCGCGTACCTGATCTACCAGGAATCCAGCCTGGTCATCCGCGCCATTCGCGATTACTTCAACAGTGACATCGGCGAAATCCTGATCGACACCGACGACATCTTCGAGCAGGCCCACCAGTTCATGAACCATGTGATGCCCGAACACGGGCACCGCGTGAAGCGTTACCGCGACGACGCACCACTGTTCAGCCGCTTTCAGATCGAACACCAGATTGAAACCGCCTACGCCCGCACGGTGCAACTGCCCAGCGGCGGTGCCATCGTGATCGACCAGACCGAAGCACTGGTGGCCGTGGACGTGAACTCGGCCCGCGCCATCAAGGGCGGCGACATCGAAGAAACCGCCACCCGCACCAACCTGGAAGCCGCCGACGAGGTGGCCCGCCAGGCCCGGCTGCGTGATCTGGGCGGGCTGATCGTCATCGATTTCATCGACATGGAAGAAGCCAAAAACCGCCGCGAGGTGGAGAACCGCTTGCGCGATGCCCTGCGCCAGGACCGTGCCCGCGTACAGTTTGGCGCCATCAGCAAGTTCGGTCTGCTGGAAATGAGCCGCCAGCGTCTGCGTCCCACACTGAGCGAGGGAGCCTCCATTCCCTGCCCGCGTTGCGGCGGCTCCGGCCACATCCGCGACACCGAAAGCTCGGCACTTCAAATCCTGCGCATCATCCAGGAAGAGTCTCTCAAAGACAACACATCCGCTGTGCTGGTGCAAGTGCCAGTGGAAGTGGCCAGCTTCCTGCTGAACGAAAAGCGCACCGAGATCACCAAAATCGAACTCAAGCAGCGCATCAGCGTCCTGCTGGTTCCCAACAAATCGCTCGACACGCCCAATTACAAACTGGATCGCCTGAAAAACGACGATCCGCGTCTCGATTCGATGGATGCCAGCTACAAGTTGGCAGAAGAAACCGAAGATGTGGCGACCTTCACCCGCCGAAGCCAGGAAAGAAGCAACAAGCAAGAGCCTTTGATCAAAGGCGTGCTGCCCGATGGCCCCGCTCCTGTGACAGCCCCCAAACCTGTGGCGGCTCCCGCAGCGGTGGCGGCACCAACTCCCGTGTCGGCAGCACCTGCACCAGCCGCGCCACCCCCAGCCAGCAGCGGTGGGGGCTTCTTCGGGTGGCTAAAACGGCTGTTGGGTGGTCAAACCCACACAGCATCCGCTGCCAGCGCACCTGCGCCAGCACCGGCACCCGCCTCCTCCGAGCAGCCTGCAAACACTGCACTGAACCAAGGCATGCCACCTTCACGGTCGCCCATGCGAGAAGGCGGGCGTGACGGCAGCGGGCGCGATGCCGGTCGAAATGGCCGTGGATCGGGTCGCCGCCAGGATGGACGCAGCGAGGCCCGTCCAGATGGCCAGGCAGCAGACGTGCGGACAGAAAACCGCAACCAGCGTGGACGCAACGAGCAACGAGGCGACCTTCTGGAGTCCCGTCCTGAAACAGCAGCACGCCCACCCCGAACCGATCGGACAGACCGCAACCCCGACAACAGACCACGTGGCCGCAGTGAACGCGCCCCGCGCGATTCGGCAGAAGTTCAGCCATTGGCCATCGGTGATGGCCAACAGGAAAACATGCCGATTCGGGCCCCGCGCCCGGATGCATCCGAGTCACGCCCGGAAGGTCGGGCAGAAGGTGCCCGTTCTGAAGGCCGCCGCGAAAGAAGTCCGCGCCGCGAACGCAGACAGCCTGACGATGCCGGACAAGCCAACAACCTGGGTAACCAGGCTGGTACAGATCAGGACGAAGCACCCCAGTCCACCACACGCCGGTCAATTGCAGAAACCACCTCGGCTGAAACAGTTGCGGTACAGAGCGTGCAAGACGATGCGCCTGCATACAGCTACTTTGCACCCGCACCTGCGGCCCCTGCTGCTGCCCCCATGTCTGTTGCGGCCACAGCACCAGACACCGACTCGGCCAGCACCGAACCCTCTGCCGCTCAGACAGAGGCCGCTGCAACCACTGAAAATCTGAACGAACCAGCTGGCACAGCACGGGCACCGCGTGAAAAACGCAGCCGAGATCGTTACGGACGCGATCGGCGCGACCGAGCCAACCAGCCTCGCCCCCCCCGTACCGGCTCAGTCGGCACGGCAGATGATGGCCCCATCGGCAGCGATACACCGCAAGCCGACTCCGCACCAAGCAGCGATGCCGGAGCGGGCACAGCAGAACAGAAAACTGCAATCGACCTGACGACCGAGGCATCACACGCCACACCGGCAGCCGATGCGGCATCCACCGCCAGTCCCGCACCGGTGGTGGTGGAGACGGCACCCGCTGCGTTGTCCAACGCAGTGGGGAATGTGGCCGCTGTGTCAAAACCGGCCTATGTCCTCCCAGTTGAAGATCTGCATGCCATTGCACGGCAAGCTGGACTGGAATGGATCAATTCAGATGCCGACAAAGTGGCCAAGGTTCAGGCCGACATTGCCGCAGAGCCTGTGGCCGTGCGCCAACCGCGCGAACCACAAGTCGTTGTGCTGCATGACGACGGCCCTCTGATTCTGGTGGAAACCCGCCGTGACCTGACCAAGATGGTTCTGCCTTTTGATACGGCCCAACACTGAAATCAACTGAAGAAGCAGCAATAACCCAGGAGGCCTGAAAGGCCGCTGACCATGCCACACAAAATGGCTGGTCAGCGGCCTTTTATTTTTCCCTTGCAACCAACCATCATCATTTGGCCAGGGGCGAGTGCAAGGCGGCTTCACGCCAGGCAGAGACCGCCCCAACATCATCGCCCTTCTGCTCGGCCAACTGGGCCAGTTTCACCCAAGCCTGAACCCGCATGGTTCCATTGGTGAGACCCAGCACAGACGACTTGAACAAGGCCAACGCTTTGCCCCACAACTTCTGGCGGAAACACACCTGGGCAGCCAGATACTGCAACACCGGATCAGCCGGATGCGCTGCCTGCAAACGCTCAATCCGCGACAGCCAGACACCATCGGCTGCGGTGGTGTCCAGCAATCCTTGCAAAACCAACACCAGCCGCTCTTGCACCGCCCTGTCCAGGCTGCTGTATTGCTCCCACACGGGCAACACCCATTCGCTCCCCCAAGCGCAGAGCTGAGCGGAATCGGCATCTTCACGCCCGACAGACAGCAGGCGATCCACCGCAAACAACACCAGATCCGGGTCTTTGCGGTCTGCGGCATCCAACGATTTCCACATTGACCGCAACTGATCCGCATCGTGGCACGCGCTCATGTTGGCCATCACCAGCCCACGCAACAGGCTGCGCGATGCAGTTGCAGAGAACGCCTTGTGTTTGGCCAGCAAACGGGCGGTGTCAAGGGCGGTCGGGTGATCCTCCCCCAATCGGGCCACACGCAACTTCAGCCGCAAGGCCAACGTGCGCCGCGATGCCCCCGATGGCAACTGCCCCAGCCAGCGGCTGGCCGAACCCAGAAGCCGGTCTTCAATTGCCCAGCGTACCGCCCGCAGCAACGCCCCTTCGCGCACGGTGGCGGTGTTGGGCCCCGCCGCAGCCCGAAGGGCCGAATCAAGATGACTATCGCGTGTACGGTGATCTTGCAGCGTGTGCGACGACTCAGCCGCCAGCAAATGTGCCAGCACCTGCATTTGCACCTGACGTGGCAACGCATCGGGGCCATCGGTATCCAAGCCGTCCAACTGATCCAAAACCTGTTTGGCCGCACTACGGGCACGCACATACCGCCCTGCCAACTGGTGTGACAGGGCATCCAGCAAGGCTGCATGGGCCAGCCGCTCCCGCTGGTGTACACGCCAGCGGTGGGCCTGCTGGGGCAACGCCCGCAGCATGGACACGGAGCTCAGAGCCAAATGCAGCAACAAAAACAGCAGCAACACCGCTGCAATCACCAGATTGAACGACATGTCCACCCGGTAAGGTGCCCAAAACAGGGTGACCGTTGCACTGTTCTGCCCCATGAGCAGCGCCAACGCGGCGGCCACCGCAAACAAACCCACCAGCCAAAAAACGATTCTCATGACCGCTCACCGTCCCTGAGCAGCCGCAGACAGCGCGGTCAGGGTGTCATCCGGGCGCGGCATGGTGACACTCTGTGTGGCCTGCAAGGCATCGGTCAACATCTGCATGGCTTGCTGGGTGGACACCTCTTCGGTATCAAAGTATTTGGCCAGTGATGCCTTGACGGCCTGCATGTCTGCGCGCGCTGCAGGCAACTGGCGCAACAACACATTCAAGCGGGCATTGAGCAGTTTCAGCTTCAGGTTCTCGCGCAGGAACACCGATTGATCGGGAGCCAGCAGCACCGCTTCAGGGGCATTGATCTGGCTGACCCTGAGCAAATCCCTGGCAGATTGCGTGGCACTGCTCCAGACAGCCCCCCAGAACTGCCCCCACTTGGCCTGCACCAGTTGCCAGGCTCCGGCATCCGGTGGCAAACCCGCCGCCCCGGCGGTGCCACCCGCTCCCGCGCCATCTTTGATACGGGGTTGCGCACGCTTTGGGCTGCTCTTGGCCTCAGGGGCCGCATTGAGCAGAACCAAACCATCGGTGGTGCGGGCCAACTCATCCAGCTGACTGGCCACCGCAGGCAGATCAGCCACCGCCGATGCCTTGATGCGCTCAATGTCACGGGCAATGGCCCTTTGCACCGGATTCAGGCGGGGTTGGGCCGCCTTGGCAATGCGCTCATCCGCAGCCAGCAAGGCAGACACCAAGGGCTGCGCGCTGCCAGTGAGACTGGCATGCTGGATGGCAAACCGCAGGCCCGATTCGATGTCGAGCACCAGCGTATCGTCCCTGGAACGGGACACGCTGAGCATCAGTTCTTCCAGTTGGGTGCGCTGCAAGCTGACTTCGGAAAGCTTGACCTCGGCCACAGCCAACCGGGCCTGCAATTCTTGCGTGAGGGCTTCCGTGCGCTCCACCATTTCTTTGGAGCGGTTGCTTTGCTCGGTCACGGTCATTTCACGCCGCGCAAGCTCTTGCTGGATGCGATCCAGCCGCTGCCACATCCACACGGCCATCAACAAGGCCAGCGCCGCCACAGCCACCGCACCCTTGAGCAACCAACCCGCACCCATACTGGTCAATACGGGGGCAGAAGGGGCTGTGGCCGAAGCCGTCATGGGAGCGGGCGATGCTGCCGCAATATCGGCAGTCAGGCCCGGCAAAGGAGCTTCGACAGGGCTGGCAGCGGCAGAAAGGGGTGGGGGGGCTGATGTGGTCATGAACAGGGCAGGATTTTAGGCTCCTGCCCTTGCGCCCTGAATCAGACGCACCCCGGCACGGCCATCAGCGTGGCAGATCGGAAAAGCCCATCAGGAACTCATCGACAGCGCGTGCGGCCTGGCGGCCTTCACGGATGGCCCACACCACCAGGCTCTGGCCCCGGCGGATGTCACCGGCAGCAAACACCTTGGCCACATTGGTGGCATAGCCTCCCGTGAACTCGGTGTGCGCCTTGGCATTGCCACGGCCATCCTTATCCACGCCGAACGCATCCAGCACAGTCGCCACGGGGTTGGTGAAACCCATCGCCAACAGCACCAGATCGGCCTTGTACTCCTTTTCGGTACCGGGCACTTCCAGCAGCTTGCCGTCCTTGAACTCGACCTGCACGGTTTTCAGGCTCTTGACCTTGCCGGCCTCTTTGCCGGTTCCGGCAATGAACTCCTTGGTGGAGATGGCGAACTCGCGCTTCAGAATGCCCTGCTCCGCGCTCTCGTCGTGGCTGGAGCTGGTGCGCAGCTTCAGGGGCCAGTAGGGCCACACCAGTGGCTTGTTTTCCTGCTCGGGCGGCATGGGCATCACCTCGAACTGGGTCACACTGGCTGCGCCGTGGCGGGTGCTGGTGCCCACGCAGTCGGAGCCGGTGTCGCCACCGCCGATCACGATGACAGGCTTGCCGTCTGCCCGCAACTGGCACTTGAGCTTGTCGCCCGCATTCACCTTGTTCTGCTGTGGCAGGAACTCCATCGCAAAGTGAACGCCATCCAGCTCGCGGCCAGGCACAGGCAGATCACGGCTCTGTTCGGAACCACCGGTCAGCAGCACGGCATCGAACTCGGCCTTGAGCTGGGCGGGGCTGACGGTTTCCTTGGCCCAGTTGGTGACCTTGCTGGCAGGGCCGTCTTTGGGCAGCTCACCCACCATC